>ERZ1031159.198-NODE-198-length-10074-cov-7.188941_pt1 | contig 10074 bp, 9 predicted proteins | sample MGYA00516706_ERZ1031159 | MGnify/ENA primary metagenome ERZ1031159 (study PRJEB33719, sample SAMN04262508) | wastewater metagenome | biome: rural village; feature: composting latrine chamber; material: composting feces with ash | place: El Salvador | collected... | reverse complement strand
ATAGAACCCAAAGAAGAGCTGTCCTCGGCCCGTTCGGCCTCTGAACTCGCGTTCCTGGTGCGTCACTCCGCGGACGAGGGCGTGCTTGCAAACGAAACAGCCGACCTGTTCACCCGCTCAATCCTGATGGGGGAACTCTCCGCAGAAGACGTGATGACGGACCGAGGAGCAGTCGCGTTCCTACCGGAGGAAGCGAGCGCAGCAGACCTGATCGACATGGCCGAGGAGACCGGCTATTCCAGGTTTCCGGTGATGGACCAGGACGGTGAAGGCGTAATCGCGATCGCCTCGCTCCGAAAGGCAGTCGCGATCCCTCCCGAAAAACGGGGTCTGGTGCCGGCAGCGTCAAAGTCCTTGTCTGTCGAACCCTCGTTCGTTCCTGAAACGGCCGGACTCGCGCCTCTGCTGCTGGAACTGCGTTCGGGCGTCCAGATGGCGGTTGTCGTTGATGAGTACGGCTCCACCGCGGGGATCGTCACGCTAGAAGACGTCGTGGAAGAACTTGTGGGAGAGGTTTCGGACGAACACGACCGGCGGCGAATGGGCATCAAGTCCGCTCCCTCGGGGGGCTACCTAGTCCCCGGGACTCTGCGCCCTGACGAGCTTGAACAACGCACGGGGATAGAGGTTTCGGACGAGGGACCTTTTGAGACGCTTGCAGGATTCGTCATGGACCGTCTTGGAGCTATCCCTGAGGTGGGTGACGTCGTTGAGGAGCACGGCGTGTCCATAGAGGTGATCGCTATGAAGGGTAGGAGAATCACCCGTCTTCGCGTGGTCCCGGGCGGTGAGGGAGCATGAACCCGGTCCTGGGGCTTGGACTTACAGCGGTCTTCCTGGCAGTAAACGCGTTTTTTGTGGCTGCAGAGTTCGCAGTCACTTCCTCCAGGCGGGCGAAGGTTGAACCGCTTGCCGAACAAGGGAAGTGGGGATCGAAGGCGGCGCTCGCGGCACTGGAGCACGTCTCTGTCAACTTGGCGACTTGTCAGCTGGGGATCACCGTGATGTCAACGTCGCTTGGGGCGATCGCCGAACCAGCGATAGCCCACCTGATTTCCCCTCCTTTGGAGAGGGTTGGTGTTTCCGCTGCCGGGGCTCACGCCGTAGCTTTTGTTGTCGCGCTGTTGCTGGTGTTGTTCTTGCACGTGGTGTTCGGGGAGATGGTCCCAAAGAACATTTCGATAGCGAACCCCGAGAAGGCACTGCTGTTCCTTGCCCCGCCCCTCACCGCAATCGGGGCTGTGTTCCGTCCGGTCGTGGTGGGCCTGGACCACGTAGCGAACTGGTTCTTGAGGCTTTTCGGGATAGAACCGAAGTCGGAGATCTCAGCGACCTTCACGGCGGAAGAGGTTGCTTCGATCGTTGAGCTGTCCAGGGAGGAAGGAAAGCTAGAGGACGACTTGGGTCTGCTTAGCGGGACCCTTGAGTTCACGGAAGAAACTGCGGGGTCGCTCATGGTGCCGCTCGACAGCCTGACTGTGATCACCGAGCCTGTTGTCCCAAGCGAAGTTGAAGCCTTGGTCGCAAAGACGGGCTTCTCTCGCTTCCCTGTCGTGAACGCCGAAGGTGAGCTTTCGGGCTACGTCCACTTGAAGGACGTTCTCTACGCGGACGGGCCGAAACGCGACTTGCCGCTTGAGAAGTGGCGGATTCGCCAGCTTGGTCGCGTTTCTTTCGAGGACGAGGCCGAGGAAGCATTGCGGAGCATGCAGGCAAAGGCCACGCACATGGTTGCCGTTACTGGTCCGAACGGGGAGGTACAGGGCATCTTGTTCCTGGAGGATTTGCTGGAAGAGCTGGTGGGGCAGGTACAAGATTCTCTGCAGCGAGAGAACTTTTCCTGAGCCTAATAAGCAAGCTCACACGCCCAGGCGGTCCACCCGTGACCAATGGCACGGTCCCATTTGTCCCGGGCGCGTACAATCTTTCTCGGTGAGCGAACAACGAGCGCAACGAAGAGCGTCCGTTGCACAGTTCAATGAGTTTTGCAGGTCTTACCTTGGAGAGTGGATGAGTTCGAATAGTGGAGAGTGCCCGCAGTTCCCGAAGCGCAGACAACTGCACGGGGGCCTAGGCACTCACACTCGAAGCGCCCGCGCTACGTCGCGCGTGAGCGTCACGGGTAAGAGTGAGCGCCTTGGTTTTTCTCGCGTTGGGACGGCCACAGGCGCGCTGGCGCTTGCGTTCGTGGGTTCGGCCGCGCCGGCTCTTGCGGATGCCCCATCCTCGGACAAGGGCGGAAGTTCTCGGGAGTCTTCTTGGGCGGGCCTTTCTTCCCCTGACCTAGTTGACACGGGGGAGTTTGCTGAGTCGGCCGGGGCAGCCTCACGTGCAAAGATGCGGACGCCCGTCGTTGAAAACGGTTGCGTGCCGCTGGCCGGTGCAGCGGATGGTTCCCGCACCCTGACGTATCAGCAGCGGTTCTACCAGCCGCTAGCGCAAGGGACGTTCTCTACTTCTTCCGGATACGGTTACCGTGTCCACCCGACGACAGGGCAGTACTCGTTCCACGAAGGGGATGACTACCGGGCCTCTGCGGGCACACCCATCCACGCTGTCGCTGACGGTGTGGTGGTTTCTGTTGGATACGAGGGAACTGCAGGGCTCCGCACCGTTATCCGCCACACTGACACCGACGGGAGCATGGTGGAGTCGCGGTACTTGCACCAGCTCCCCGGGTCCCCGACCGTTTACGCCGGGCAAGAAGTGTCGGCGGGACAGGTCATTGGCGCGGTGGGCAACACCGGTCGTTCCACAGGACCTCACCTTCACTTGGAGATTCGTCCCGGCGGCGGGGGGCCGGTCAACCCCGGTGTTTGGCTTGCGACCCACGAAGCGATTTACGTGGGTCAGGAGTGTTCGTGATCCCAGTTGCAGCGTCGCGCCCCATTGTGCTGGCGCATCGCGGTGGGGATGAGGTTGCTCCGGAAAACACAATGTCTGCGTTCCGGTCCCTCAAGGGGATGGGGATCCGCTACCTAGAAACCGATGTTCACTTGACCGCAGACGGGCAGGTCGTTGTTTGCCACGACGACACCTTAGAGCGCACCTACGGTGGAGCGGGCTCTATCCTGGACCACACGTACCAGGAGATTCTGGAGCTCAGGAACAGTGCGGGGGAGGCGATGCCCCTGCTCTCTGAAGTGCTGGAGACCTTCCCTGATCTCTACCTGAACATCGACGCGAAGACGGATGCGGTCGCGGATCCCCTAGTCGACCTTCTCCTGGACCACCAGGCTATGGGCCGGACTCTCATAGCGTCGTTTTCCGAACGTCGTCTGGAGAGAATCCGCCGGATGGGCGGTCCCGAGGTCACGACTTCGCTTGGCGTGAGGGGCGTCGTGAACCTAATGCTTGCAGCCGAAACTGCATCTAGCGCGGAGACCTGGGGCGTCCCCGGGCCGGCGCAGCACGTCCGTGCAGTTCAGGTCCCCGTGAAAACCAAGGGAATCAGGGTGGTGTCGCCAAGGTTCATCGCCACGGCTCACACTGCAGGCCTCGCCGTCCACGTCTGGACAGTCAATGACCCAGACACGATGGTGAAGCTGGTTGAAATGGGGGTCGATGGGCTCATCACCGACGTGCCGATGGTCGCTCGCGATGTGCTGATAGACATGGACCTTTGGGGGCGACCCCTTAGGGACCAGCTGCTAACATAAGGAGCTGCTAAAGTACCCGAGGCTACGCCCCGGGAAGCCCCGATAGCTCAGCGGATAGAGCGCTCGCCTCCGGAGCGAGAGGTCGCAGGTTCGAGTCCTGTTCGGGGCGCTTTTTGTGCTTGCATTCCGTGAGTGTGGCCACAGCCCTGCTTCACCGCGCACAGCCGCCGAAAGTGCGGAACAGGCAAATGAGCTGTAGGTGCAGGTCAGCGCTGGTTTATTGTGGGTCGGTGCGCTCCTTTCTTTCCTCTGAGTCGTGCCGCATAGATGTGGCTCCACTCAAGAGGTCGGATTTATGGCCCATTCGTTGGAACCTCTACGCATGACAGGTCGAGTCCCTACCGCTTCCTGGGCGCTTTTCGCCCGCCAACTTGGCGACAACATCTCCACGGCCCGCGAGCGTTTGAACCTGTCGCAGGAACACGTCGCTATCGCAGCTGGGCTGTCGCGCCACACCTATCAGCGCCTCGAGAAGGGGCTGAAGGAAAAAGGCAAGCCGACCAATCCGACGCTCTACACACTCTTAGCGGTCTGCGCCGTGCTTGGCGTCTCTCTCACCGACGTCTTGCCCCCGACACATCCCGGACTGTTTTCAGCCCACCCGGCAGGTAACGTCCCTAACTCCCTGTTTCCTCCCCAAGGGCCGCTAGAACCACGCCCAGGGCACGATATATACGGGATGCGCTTTCAATAGTCACCGACCACCCGCACTCGTCGTCACCAACGAATACCCATTCTTCGGCGTTCAGGGCTCCCTGGAACCGCACCACATCGAACTCGCTTGCCTGGGGGTTGTCAGTGACGGCTGACCTGTCCCCAGCACGGATCACCGGTTGGAGGCCCGCGCTCCTAGAGTGCGTGGTGTGCGTTCCGGGTGCGCCTCCGCCGTCGCACCACCTGGGACAGTCGCCCAGGTCTGTTTCCTCTGCCCACTGGTCCATAGGCGCTCCTTTCAGTTCTCGTTAGCTTGGGCGAGTTCGCGCTGCCTCGATGTTTTGCTCAGCCCTTTTGTGGAGACGGGCACGAAGTAGGTGCGGTGGAGAAGATTGCGTGCGCTCCGCGCTACCCTTTTGGGGTGACTCCCGAAGAACTCTCAGTACTCATTCGCTTTTGCCTGTTTTCCCTTAGTGATTCCGGCGCGCTTTCGCTGCCGAAAGACAAGATTCCGGCGACTGTCGTCGTTGAACGGCCAAGGGTGGCGGAACACGGTGACTGGTCAACTAACGTCGCGATGCAGCTCGCGAAGACCGCTGGAATGTCCCCTCGTGACCTAGCTGGTCTGGTTGCTACCTGCTTGGAAAGTGACCCGCAGATCGCAAGCACGGAGGTGGCGGGCCCCGGGTTTGTCAACATTCGTCTTGATGCCGGCGCAGCCGGTGGTTTAGCCGGGCTCATCCTGAAGGAGGGGACGGCCTACGGGCACAACGAATCAATGAGCGGCCAGGTCATCAACCTTGAGTTTGTTTCCGCGAACCCGACGGGCCCTATCCACATTGGCGGCGCCCGCTGGGCAGCCTTCGGGGACGCCCTGGCGCGAATCTTTGAGGCTAGCGGGGCAGAGGTGGTACGGGAGTACTACTTCAACGATCACGGGGCACAGATCGATAAGTTCGCGAAGTCGCTTCTTGCTCGCGCCCGCGGAGAAGAAGTGCCCCAGGACGGCTACGGCGGGCAGTACATCACCGACATAGCGGACCAGGTGACGGCAACCCAGCTAGCTGAGGGCTCGCCTGAGCCCGCTTCTCTGGAAGATGACGCGGCACTCGAGGTCTTCCGCAAGGGCGGCGTGGAGATCATGTTCGATGAGATCAAGACGAAGCTGAAGGATTTCCGCGTCGACTTTGACGTTTTCTTCCACGAGGATACGCTGCACAAATCCGGAGCCGTAGACAAGGCAATCGACGTCCTTCGCGACAAAGGCGTGATCTTTGAGAAGGACGGTGCAGTCTGGCTGCGATCCACTGATTTCGGTGACGACAAAGACAGGGTGCTAATCAAGTCGAACGGCGACGCCGCCTACCTGTCCGGGGACGTCGCCTACTACCTCGACAAGCGTCTTCGCGGAGCCGATCGCGCCATCTACCTGCTTGGTGCTGACCACCACGGCTACATCGGCCGGATGATGGCTGTGTGCGCGGCCTTCGGGGATCAGCCAGGGGAAAACATGGAGATCCTGATAGGTCAGCTTGTTTCACTCCTTTCAGGCGGAGAGCCTGTTCGGATGTCCAAGCGAGCTGGCACGGTCGTCACTCTAGATGACCTGGTTGATGTGGTTGGTGTTGACGCTTCCCGTTATTCGTTGGTCCGAGTTTCGGCTGACACCCCGCTCACCATTGACCTTGATCTCCTCCAAACGAACTCGAATGAGAACCCGGTTTACTACGTTCAGTACGCCTACGCGCGGACTAGGAGCGTTGCCAGGAACGCTGCGGAGCACGGGGTCGAACTCGGGGATTCGTATGATCCTTCCCAGCTGGACCACCCTGCGGACTCGAAGCTGCTTGGGGCACTAGCGCAGTTCCCGGAGATTGTCGCGAAGGCTGCGGAGCTGAGCGAGGTGCACAGGGTTGCTCGCTATCTTGAGTCTCTGGCTGCGACTTACCATGCCTGGTACTCGCAGTGCAGGGTGACGCCAAGGGCGGATCAGCCAGTGTCGCCTGCCAACGTTGCTCGGCTCTGGCTGAATGAAGCGGTGGCTCAGGTGCTTGCAAACGGTTTGGGGCTGCTGGGCGTGAGCACGCCTGAGCGCATGTAGCTTCCCCGTTTTGGCTGCGTGTCGGACCCGCGGCCAATTCGCTCCCGTTTCGTTTTGGCTGCGTGAGGAGTGCTGTTCTCGGCTAGTGCTCTAGGGGGCGGTTCACGCCAAAGTCCGGAGCAAAGCGCGGAGGGTTCATCTGGAGAGAGCGACGGTAGTTCCCAGACCACTTCCCAAACGGTTCGACCGTGAGCGCGTCGTTTGAGAACCTGCCGTCCTCAGTCACTTCTTCTACGCAGAAGTCCGGAATTTCCAGGTTGACAACGGGCGAGGTTCGCTCGCATTCCGCGATGATGAGGGGGGCGTTCGGCCCCAAGAACTGGTCGATCACCCAACCGTCTTGTCCCAGCCACACGCCGTAGCGAAGCTTTACAAGAGTGGTACCGCCCAGAAGGCTCATTTGCGTCCCGACGCTTACGTCAAGGACTCGTTCCGCTTCGTAACGAGTCCCGCCTGTGTAAGGGCCTTTCGCTGCAAGGATGCAAAGATCGAAGTCATCCGCGAACAGCTCGATAGCGTCCTTGCCGTGAAGATCCGCCGGTATTCGCGATTCAAGGCTCGTTGCTTGCAGCCTGATCCTGAGCCCGTATCCTTGGGACGCTAGGAAATAGGTCTGGACAATCAGGTCTGGCGTGACGTCCGCAAGGAGCTCGCTAGGCATTTCTTCGACGAAGAAGCGCCTTTCGAACTCGAAATCCAGCCCTAGATCCTCCATGAGTTCACCGTAGCTTAGACAAAGATTTGTCGTAGCTCAGACGAAGAAGAGACACATGAACCAGGATGAAGACCCCGTAGAGGCTGGACTCTCCCGGCACATTGGTGCCTTTTCGATGGTCCTAGCCGCCGGCTTTATGACCCTTCTTGACGTTTCCATTGTGAACGTCGCGCTTCCCTCTATGGAAATTGGCTTGGGGGCAGGCCCGGACGCACTCCAATGGATTGTTGCGGGCTACGCGTTAGCGTTTGGGCTCACGCTTGTCGCGGCGGGGAGGGCTGGAGATATCTTGGGAAGGCGCAGGCTCTTCCTGATAGGACTCACCCTGTTTGTGGTCGCCTCCCTGGCCTGTGGTCTTGCACCTTCCCCGCTGTGGCTTGGTATTTTCCGCTTCGTCCAGGGCGGCGCGGCGGGCGTCTTGAACCCACAGGTGATTGGGCTCATGCAAGACATGTACCAGGGCGCCGCAAGGGCTAGAGCCTTCGGCGCCTTTGGCGTCATCGTCGGTCTTTCAACAGCGCTGGGGCCAGTTCTTGGAGGCGGACTGATCGCACTTGCTGGTCCCTCCCTTGGGTGGCGACTGGTGTTCCTGATGAACGTGCCAATCGGAGTGGTGGTCATCCCACTGGCGGCAAGGTGGCTGCCTGCCTCACCTAGGAGAAAGCATGAGGGTTCGCTGCTAGCCCAGTTCGACCCCGTAGGGATTCTGCTGCTTGGCGGAGTCGTCCTCTGCATCATGCTGCCTTTCCTAGAAGGGTCCTCCCAAAATCTAGAAGCTTCCAGGCCCTACTGGCTGCTGGGCGTCTCCGCGGCGCTAGGGTTGCTCCTTTGGCTCTGGGAGAGGTTCTCTGTCCGTCGCGGCGGTGAAGTCCTGATGGACCCTGCGCTGCTTAGGAACCCCACTTTCATCATGGGAGTCCTAGCTGCCTTCTTCTACTTTGGAGGTTTCACCTCCATATTCCTTGTTCTGACGCTGTTTTTGCAGCAGTCGCTGGGGTGGTCTGCCCTGGCAGCCGGGGCAGCGGCGGTCCCATTTGCGCTCACTTCCGGGCTTGCGTCGGGGCTTAGCGGCGGTCTGGTCAACCGCCTTGGCCGCGTCGTTCCACTGGTCGGTTCCCTGATCGTTGCTCTCACACTAGGTATCGTCGGCTTTCTGATACCTGGGGTTCCCCCAGCGGTAGCCCCCTGGATCGCAATCGGAGTGCTGGCTGTCGCAGGCATAGGCTCCGGCCTAATGATTTCGCCGAACCAAACGCTCACTTTGCACACGGTTCCCCTGCGTCTTGCAGGAGTTGGCGCAGCCTTGCTGCAGACCTTCCAACGCTTGGGCACGGCGATCGGGCTGACTCTAGTCACGACGGTCTACTTTGTGACGATCTCCTCGTCCACCCCACCCGGAGCGGAAGCTGGACAAAAAGCGTTAGGCGCCGCCTCCATTGCGATTTCGGCGACTGTTTCCCTTGCAGTCCTGGTTGGGGTCATCGACCTGGTGCGTGGCCGGAAGCAAACCCTACTGCGGGCCGGCGATATCATCGACAGTAGTTCGGCGCGCTAAGCAGGAAGTTCACGATGAAACTTGTGTCTGACCGTTCTGAGGTTACTGCTCTTGGTTCCGTTGTTGGTTTTGGGACGGGCTTTGACCTGATCGGGGTAGCGGTCACGCCTGCATACCGTGCTTCTTTCAGAGCAGTTGTTGGAAGGACGCAGGTTGTCGGAGACCCGTCCCCGGGAGGCCTTGCAGACCCTGAGAAGAACCCGGCTGTCGTCGCAGTGAAGACGTTGCTGGAACAGGTGGGCGCCCCGGCTGTCGGGGTGAACCTGGCAGTTCGCTCATCGCTTCCGCAGGGAGCTGGTCTTGGGAGTTACGCTGCGAAAGTCGTGGCGGGGGCGCTCGCAGCCAAAGAACTTTTGGGTGCCCCGGAACAGCTGGACTCAGACTTTCTAGTGCGTTTTGCGGTGTCGATGGGCGCCAGCCCACTTCGAGCTCGTTTGGCTCTAGCGGGAGGCGGCCAGGTGTTTGCTGCGGAGGACACGAGTTTCGCGTTCCCTGCGCTCGGCGGCTTGCCGCTCACCGCACTGGTTCCTGACTTTGTTCTGGACGAGCACGGCGGGCCGGGCCCGCGGCCGACAACAGTGCCGTTTAGCTCGGCTCAGGTGGCGGCCGGAAACGCGCTGCTTCTGGCCGCTGCGCTTCAGGGAGAAGCAGTCCCGGATGGGCAGTTGCTCTACCGCACGACCCAGAACGCTTTGGAGGACCAGTACCTGAAGGTTGCGTCGCCAGCCTCAGCAGCACTCGTCGAATGGCTGCGGGAGCAAGGACTGCCGGCCTTCGTCAGTGGCGATGGTCCCGCAGTGGTCTGCTTTGGTGAAGTTTCGCCAGATGTCGCGGAAGCCGCGGCTAGATCCGGTTGGAAAGCACTTCCGCTACGGAGCGCCGCTGTGAGATCCAGCGCAGAAAGCTAGATTCACTACCTCTCCCTAGGACCTGACTCCACTCCTGTTATAGTTGCCGAGACGGACCTGCAAAGGCGGCGGAACCTCTTGTTTCCGCACAGTCCCTTGTGAAGTTCTATGCGCGCTGGGCTGCGTGGTCCGCAAATCGATTCTCTAAGGTCCTTCGCCCCATTGGATGCGAAGATGCCAGTAGTTAGGACCCAACATAATCATGGAAAACCAAGCGGGGTCTGCAAACCCAGCTGACCTGACAAAGCTGAAGATGCCGCAGTTGCAGGCGCTCGCTAGCGAGCGCGGCTTGAAGGGCACCTCCCGCATGCGGAAGTCGGACCTAATCGCAGCACTTTCGGGGGCGCCGGCCAAAGTGGAGGCGCCAGGCAAGAATGCTGGACCGGCCCAGCCTCAGCAGAACGCGGGTTCCCATGAGCGGAAAGCTCCTAATCGAGCAGATCGGAAGAGCGGTTCAGCAGGAATGCCGAGACCGATCTCGT
>ERZ1031159.197-NODE-197-length-10213-cov-7.969778_pt1 | contig 10213 bp, 9 predicted proteins | sample MGYA00516706_ERZ1031159 | MGnify/ENA primary metagenome ERZ1031159 (study PRJEB33719, sample SAMN04262508) | wastewater metagenome | biome: rural village; feature: composting latrine chamber; material: composting feces with ash | place: El Salvador | collected... | reverse complement strand
CGAGATCTACACTCTTTCCCTACACGACGCTCTTCCGATCTGCTCGATTGTCAGCACCAAGCTCCGCTTGCAGGGCTAAAGCAGCACCCCGAATCAAAGGCTCCGTCTCAGCCAGGTGCGCCTCAATCCGATCCCCCAAAGCCTCCACCGCTTCAAAGTCGGGATCCGCAGACTCCGCCATGTCCAGATACTCCACGTACATGACCTGCGCTTCCAAGTAGGAAGTGAGCGCAATCGTTACCGCCTGACCAGACTCCAACTCCGCCTCAGAGGGAGCCGGAACCACGACCTGAACACTCTGAACCCCACCAACGGAAGCGCCACTCCCCTGCTTCAAAGCAAGCTTCTCAGGGCTAACCACATGACCTGCCAACCCACCCGAAGAACTACAAGCAGCCAGCGGCAAAACAAGCACCAACGCCACCAAAGAAGCCGAAACAGCCCTAAAACCAAACCCGATCGCCGACACCATCGTCACCGTCCTACGAAGCGGCAGCCCACCCACACAAAGCCACCGTTGGAGGCTCACCCTGCCGTGACGTGCGCCACAAAGAGCAGGTCTGAAGATTCGTCTCAGAAACGCAGTCTAAAAGTCCGGCGCAGGCTGTGTTTGCCCCTCGATACGCAGCTTTCCTACTTCAACCTTCGCGTCAATCAGGTTCGGGGAGTTCCGTGCTTCTTTCACCTTGCTGGTGATCTTCCCAAGAGCGGTTTCCTTCTGAACGCTGTAGGAAACCGGGGGAACTATGAGGCTGGCAGAACCCGCTGCAACCTTCACGCTCAGCAGGGATGGTGCCGTGCCCTTCAACCACGCAGATAAACTCCCTGCGTCAACAGAGAAGTTGGCGACCGCAACACCTTCCAGTTGGACCCTCACTTTGCTCGCAGCGCAAGACAGCCGGACCTCTGTCGCCTGCACAGAAAAATCAGCCTTCGACGCATCGATTTCCGCGTCAACGGCTAGGAAGGGGCCGACTCCCCGGAAGTCGCAGGCAGCAAGGTGCAGCAGCAGCACGGGGGGCAGCTCTTCAAGAACTTTGGGGAGCAGAAGCGCAGCTTTAGTCTTCCGCGTCCGCGCATTCCCGCGCTCGTTGGATCGGACCTTCAAGCTTTCACCTTCGCGCTCCATGGACCACTCGTGTTCGTGAGGCCCGTCCACCTCCAGTGTTGCAAACGGGACATCCGCAAAGGCAAGCTGAAACTCGGCAGCACCCATCTCTATGTCGACTTCGGCCAAATCGGTGACATCAACCTCGATGCGCATTCATCCTCCCAGGTCGCAGCGGGTTTGGCTCTCATGCCTCTGTCGTCAGCCTACCCGCCGGTCCCCGAGCCTGTAGCGAATAGTGAGACGGAATGCCGCTCGCCGGAGGGATTCATAGACTTGTGCGACCGTCGAACTCAGTGACCAGAAGGACCTAAACCATTGAAAACAACCGAAGCTGCACCTCAAAGAGGTGAGTGGACAGGACAAATTGGGTTCATCCTGTCCGCCATCGGATCAGCCGTCGGGCTGGGAAACATCTGGCGTTTCCCCGGCGTCGCTTACGAAAGTGGCGGCGGAGCGTTCCTGATCCCCTACCTGATTGCACTACTCACTGCTGGCATCCCAATCCTGTTCCTTGACTACGCCATCGGCCACAGGTTCCGGGGGTCCCCTCCCTTGGCGCTGCGCCGCTTAGCGGGTGGGTTCGGCGAGGGCATCGGCTGGTTCCAGGTCATGATCTCCGTGTTCATTGCCCTTTACTACACAGCTGTGCTCGCATGGGCGTCCAGCTACTTCGTGTACTCCTGGGACTTGCGCTGGGGCGATGACCCCACGGGCTTCTTTGTTGGCGAGTACCTGGGGGTCCCGGACGACACGATGTTTTCCACCGCCTTCCAACCCAGTGTGTTGATCCCGCTAATCCTCATGTGGGTCGTAGCGCTGGCCGTCATGGGTGCGGGTGTTGCCAAGGGCGTTCAGCGCCTGAACGTGTTCGCCATCCCACTGCTGGTCGCCGGGTTCCTAATCCTGGTCGTTCGCTCGTTGTTCCTGCCTGGAGCAAGCGAGGGTCTGAACGCCTTGTTCACCCCCGACTTTGCTGCGCTCACTGACCCTGCCGTCTGGGTCGCGGCTTACAGCCAGATCTTCTTCTCGCTGTCCGTTGGTTTCGGCATCATGATGACCTACTCCTCTTACCGCCGCCGGAAGTCAAACATGACGACCCCGGGCCTGGTGGTTGCCTTTGGCAACTCCTCGTTCGAAATCCTGGCTGGCATTGGCGTCTTCTCCACACTCGGCTTCTTCGCTCACCAGCAAGGCGTTGCGGTTGCGGATCTGGAAGGTCTGAAGGGAGTCGGGCTCGCGTTCATGACGTTCCCTGCCATCATTTCTGAGATGCCAGGCGGACAGTACTTCGGAGCGCTCTTCTTCGGCTCCCTGGTCCTAGCTGGGATGACGTCCCTCATCTCCATCCTGGAAGTCGTCTTCGCAGGCATCATGGACAAGTTCAACCTGACGCGCACGAAAGCCGTCTACGGCCTGGGAATTCCTCTAGCTGCCGTTTCCGTGTTCCTGTTCGGAACGGTGACGGGACTCTTTGCCCTGGACACCATTGACAAGTGGGTGAATGAGATCGGCATCGTTGGCTCCGCGGTCATCATGGTGATCACGGTTCTTTGGATTAGGCGTGCCGGGCCGGAGTTGTTCACGTCCCTCAGTTCGCTGTCGACATTCAAGGTTCGCTGGGTGTGGTGGACTATGGTCGCGGTCGTTGCGCCGCTGGTGCTTGGCTACATCCTGGTCAGCACCATCGTTACGCTGATCCAGAACCCTTACGAGGGTTACGACACGACCTACCTGCTGTTCATGGGTTGGGGACCAATCGCAGTGATGGCCCTCGCAGCGATTGCCTTCACGCTCACCGCCTGGAAGAACAACCCGATGGACTTCACGCCCTGGCCCGCTTACCCGAACTCGCATTCGGCTCTAGCAGAGGCACAGGCAAAGCTCGACGTTTCTAGCCCGGCAGCTCAAGGAGGCCGCAAGTGACCCCTATAGCAATCACGTTCCTGATCCTGGCCCTGACAGTCATCTGGGGTGGTTTGATCGCCAGCATCATCTTCCTAGCAATCCGTCCCCAGGTGAAGGAATACCCTCCTGGGGCGCCTGACGAAGAAGTGGTTAGCGAGCGGAGGCTGCGCCAGAACCGGCGTTTGACCCCTCGAAACTAACTGGACCTTCAAACCGGGCTCCGTCGAAATCCGGGTTGTCCAGTCGGAAGACTTTCCCTAGCAGGGGGTCACCGAACTGGGTGCCTGAGAAATCGGCGGAGCCCTGAAAATCTGCATCCTCAAAGTCAGTCATCCCGCTGAACTGGGCGTCCGTGAACCGGACAGCTCTCCCGAACCTGGAGTTCGCAAAGTCAGCGGCGCTGAAGAACCGGCAGTCCTTGAAATCTGCGGTCTTACCGAACTGTGCGCCTTCAAAGTCCGCTGGGCCCCCGAATCGGCTGCTGGCAAACCGCGCGGCCTCCCCAAAAGCCGCATCCTCGAAGTCGACCCCGCCCTGGAAGAACGCGTAGCTGAAGTTCGTCCCCGCGGTGAACGTAGCGTCTTCAAGATCCAGACGTGCGCGGAACACGCAGCGAGAAAAATCTATGTCGGTCAGGAAGAGCGCTCCTTCAAGGTCGAAGGCGCAATCGTTCCAAAGGGAGGATGCCGGCAAAGAATCATCGAGTGGGACAAGGTCCGACACGTCCCCCTGCTTCACTTGCAGGTGCCTTGTGAAATGCTGCAAGATCACTGCGCTGACGGCTGGGTCTGGCTGCTCAATCTTGAGGTAGTCACAAAGGGCGCTAACGGCCCGCTGGCGCCTAATCCCCGAAGAGGAATCAGCAAGCGCAACCAGCGCCCGAACGCCGGACAACGCAACACCAGGTGCAGGGTCAAGAAGTAGCGCTATGGCAGCACTGAGCTTTTCTATTGCGTCGGCCCGCTCAGCTTTGATGCGGTGCAGCTCTTCGGGCGGCGTAGGCAGAGTTTTTGCCCATTCCAAGACGTCGACAACGTCGATGTGCCTCAGCAGAAAATTCAGCAAGATCGCCCCTCAGGTTCCCGCCACCACCCTTGGCAGCTCGCTGCCAGTTTAGCGGGACCCTGAAGGCGCTGAGCCCCAGTAAGGGCGTTAGCCCACCCCAAGCCGGATTGAATGCCCTGGCACCGCATCAATCAGTTCGCGCGTGTACGCCTGCTTCGGGTCCGCAAACAGCTCCTCGGACGACGCCGCCTCGACAAGCTTCCCATTTTCCATCACAACCACGTCGTCAGCGATCAGACGAACGACAGCGAGGTCGTGCGTGATGAAAAGGTACGTGAGACCCAACTCGGCTTGAAGGTCGTTCAGCAGGTGCAGAATCTGGTCCTGAACTAGAACGTCAAGCGCCGACACGGCCTCATCCAAAACCAGAACCTCCGGGTTCAGGGCAAGCGCGCGGGCGATCGCTACGCGTTGACGCTGACCACCAGAAAGTTCGTTCGGGTAGCGGCGCATGACAGAGCGCGGTAAAGAAACCAGGTCAAGCAACTCTGAAACTCGCTGGACGCGCTCCTTCTTGTTTCCTACCCCGTGGACCTTCAGAGGCTCCTCGATAATCCGGTAGATGGAGTACATGGGATCCAGCGACCCGTAAGGGTTCTGGAACACAACCTGCAGTGTCCGCCGCATCTGGAATAGTTCGCGCTCACTCAGCGTTGAAAGATCACGGCCGCGGAAGTAGACCTTGCCTGACGTGGGGTCAAGCAGGTTCAGGATTATGTTGGCGACCGTGGATTTTCCTGAGCCTGACTCTCCAACAATCGCCATGGTCGTCCCAGTGCGGACCGCGAACGTCACGTCGTCCACCGCCCGCAAGACCTTCTCTTTGCCTTTGGCGCCGCGGACGTCGAACTCTTTCACCAGGTTCTCTACCCTGATGATTTCTTCTGTCGAAGTGGACCCCGCGCCAGAACCGATCAGTTCTTCTTCTGTCGTCTTGATGCCCTCTTCGTGAGCGGAGATGATCCGGTGGGAAGCAAGCGAAGGTGCTGCCGCCACCAGCCGCTGCGTGTAGGGGTGCCTTGGGTTCTGCAGGATTTCCAGTGCTGGCCCCGACTCAACAACACGCCCGCGGTGCATGACCACCAGCTGCTCGGCTCGTTCTGCTGCGAGCCCCAGGTCGTGAGTGATGAACAGGACTGCTGTCCCCATCTCAGAGGTCATGTCGGCGAGGTGGTTCAGGATCCTCTTTTGAACCGTAACGTCTAGTGCCGAGGTGGGTTCGTCTGCAATAAGTAGCTTCGGGTGAGCGGCAAGCCCAATCGCGATCAGTGCGCGCTGACGCATCCCGCCTGAAAACTCGTGTGGGTACTGCTTGGCGCGGCGCGGCGCGTCAGGCAACCCTGCTTCTTCAAGCAATTCTGCAACCCTGGCGCCGCGTTCCGAACGAGGAACAACGTTGTTGGCTTTCAGGGCCTCCTTAACCTGCGTGCCAATCCGCCACACGGGGTTGAGGTTCGTCATGGGGTCCTGCGGGACCATGCCGATCTCGCTGCCCCGATATTTGACCCACTCCTTCTTATTCAGTTTCGCTAAGTCGCGACCTTCGAACTCGATAGTTCCACTGGTGACTTCGCCTGTACCAGGAAGAAGACCGATGATTGCGGCAGCGGTTGTGGACTTTCCGGAACCGGACTCGCCCACGATTGCAACGGTCTGCCCCGGGTAGATGGTGAGGTCCGCGTCACGCACGGCCGGGACCATACCCGTCGAAGACTTGAAAGCGACGTTCAGTCCCCTGATCTTCAAAAGCGGGACCACTGGGTCTAGGCCGGCCGCGGCAGCAGCCTCCTGTGCCTTGCGTTGGTCAGCAACAGTGGCCTGCCGGACAGTTAGGCCATCTCCAGGGTCTTCCTCGTCCGCCGTCGCCGCCCGCATCACCTGACGGTCAAGGTGGTCCGTCCAAACATCAGGCGCGTCAGTGTCGTCCTGATAGTCAGCCAGGGGTTCGGCACCTGTAAAGAACTCCTCACCGTCCTCCGGAAGATTCGTGTCCTCATCCTTCTTCGGACGAAAAGACCTGTTCAGGTCTTTATCGTCCGGGATGTATCCCATGTCTGTCATCGCTTGCGAGCCTTTGGGTCAAGGGCGTCGCGCACAACGTCGCCCATCATGATGAAGCTAAGAACTGTGAGAGCCAGTGCTATCGCAGGATAGAAGAGCACCATTGGCTGTGTCCGAAGGGCAGCCTGGGCCCTAGAGATGTCCCCGCCCCACGACACGATGTCCGGGGGTAGGCCGACACCCAGGAAGGAGAGCGTGGCTTCTGCGACGATGAACGTCCCTAATGCCACTGTCGCGTAGACGATAATTGGGGCGGCCGCGTTCGGAAGAATATGAGAGGTGACAATCCTCCACCGGGAAGCGCCGGTTGCACGGGCCGCGGTCACGTACTCCTCGTTCTTCCCCGAAAGAACTGCTCCACGGGCAATGCGCGCTATCGAAGTCCAGCCGAACACCGAAAGGATGAAGACAACCATCCAAACGTTCCGGTTTTCCTTGAAGAGCTGCATGAACACGATCGCGGCGAGCACCAGAGGCACGGCGAAGAAAATGTCGGTGAGCCGGGACAGTGCCGCATCAATCCAGCGGCCAAAGTAGCCTGCAAGGGTGCCGACGACGGTCCCAAAGACAGTGACCACTATGGTCGTGAAGACGCCGACCGCGACGGATGCGCGAGCACCGTAGATGACGCGGGAGTAAATGTCGCACCCCTGCCGGTCGAACCCGAAAGGGTGGCCGGAGCGAGGTGGAGCGAGGGAGTTTGAAAGTTCGCAGAACTTCGGGTTCTGGGAAGTGAACCACTGGGGGAACAACGCTAGCAGGGCGGCGGCTGCAATGATTGCAGCCGCAAACCAGAACAGGGGACGACGACGTAGGTTCTTCCACGCTTCACCCCACATTGAGGAGGGAGCTGAGTCATCGGCAACAGCGTCCACGGCACCCAAGCCGGTCTCATCTGTCTTCGAGACGTAGCGTTCTTGTCTCTCCCGCGTTTCAACCAGGGCGGGCGAACTTTGGTCAGACATAGCGAATCCTTGGGTCCAGCACGGCGTAAAGCAGGTCGACTAGAAGGTTGGCAACGATGTAGACCAAAACCAGCGCAGTCGTAATAGAGACGACGGAAGAGGGTTCGCCGCGGATGATGCCCTGCCAGAGCATCCCCCCAACACCGTTAATGCCGAAGATTCCCTCGGTGACGATGGCGCCTCCCATGAGGGCGCCTAGGTCCGCACCAATGAAGGTCACGACGGGAATCAGAGAGTTGCGAAGAATGTGACGGTTCATAACTGAACCGTCACTGAGCCCTTTAGCTCTTGCCGTCCGAACAAAGTCAGCGCCGGAAGTGTCAGAAATAGACTGACGCGTCAGCCTGATTATGTAGGCAAGAGACACCGCTGAAAGGACGATCGCGGGCATCAGGAGCGACTTGAAGGAGACGGAGGCTCCCACGGTGGTTGGCAGTATCCCCCACTTCACCCCGACGAAAAACTGAAGCAGGAAGCCGATGACAAACGTCGGAACAGAGATGAGGGTCATCGAGAACACCAAGATGGTGGAGTCGAACCACCGTCCCTTACGCATCCCGGCGATTACACCCAGAACAATACCGAAGACCGTCTCGATCGCTATTGCCATGAAGGCGAGCTTGATTGTGATGGGGAAAGCGTGCGCCATCTGCTCCGAAACGGGGCGGCCGGAAAAGGTCTTCCCGAAGTCCAGCGTGACGACCCCCTTCAGGTACAGCAGGTACTGCATCAAGAAGGGCTTGTCCAGGTTGTACTCTGCCCTGATTCGCTCCTGAACGCTTGGGTCCAAGCCGCGGTCACCACCCAAGGCTGCCACGGGGTCGCCTGGCATCAGGTAGACCATTGCAAAAATCAGGAACGTGGCGCCGAAGAAGACCGGAATGGTCTGTAGCAGTCGGCGCCCGATGTATCTAGGCATGGGGAAGGTCCTTGGTGGCTTTCACTAGGTGACTTGGACTGTACGCGTTCGCGGGGTGGCAGAACGGTCCCGCCACCCCGCGAACGGCTCAGTTGTTGACTCCGCTACTTGGTGATCTCGTAGTAGAGCGGGACGGAGTTCCAGCCGAACTCAACGTTGCCAACGGCTTCAGAGTAGCCACCGGTCACGTTGGAGTACCACAGCGGGATAGCAGGAAGCTGCTCAAGCAGGATTTCCTGTGCGTCCTGAAGAAGTTTGTTGCCTTCTTCAACAGTTGCAGCTGCTGCCGCGTCGTTCAGGTAAGCATCGAAGTCGGGGTTCGAGTAGTCGCCGTCGTTCGCGCCAGCACCCGTAGCGTAGAGCGGGCCCAGGAAGTTGCCCAGCGCGGGATAGTCAGCCTGCCAACCGGTGCGGAAAGCAGTCTTGATGGTGCGCTGCGTGACCTCGTCGCGCAGAGACTTGAAGTCCGGGTAGGGCTTGCCTACTGCATCAATGCCAAGGTTGTTGACCAACTGGTTAGCAACCGCGTCAACCCAAGCCTGGTGTCCACCGTCAGAGTTGTAAGCGATTTCAAACTTGCCGTCGTAAGGGCTGATGGCATCAGCCTTCGCCCAGAGTTCCTGTGCAGCTTCCGGATCGAAGTCCAGGTACTTGGCGTTCGCCAGGTTCGGGTCGTAACCGTCGATCACCGGAGAGGTGAAGTCGCGGGCCGGGGTGCGAGTGCCAGAGAAGATAGCCTCCGTGATTTCCTCACGGTTGATCGCCATTGAAATCGCCTGGCGACGCAGGATGCCTTCTTCGCCCTCAAAGCCCTTCATGGTCTCTTCAGGGATGGTGAAGGACTGGAAAATCGCGGCCGGCTGGTTCACAGCGCGGTCACCGAGTTCGGTTTCGAAGGTTGCCAGAGCCTCATCCGGAATGGCGTCCAGAACGTCCAACTGACCTGACAGCAGGTCCGCGTAAGCCGCGGTCTGGGTCGGGTAGAAGATGAACTCGATGCCAGCGTTCTGCGCTACGCGGTCGCCCGTGTAAGTGTCGTTCGGAACCAGTTCGATGCGTTCGTTGTGAACCCAGCCAGCGGGGCCAATCTTGTAGGGGCCGTTGCCGATTCCCTCTTCGCCGCCCTTTTCCTGATCATCAAGAGTGGACTGGGGAAGCGGGTAGAAGGCGGAGTAGCCCAGGCGCAGCGGGAAGTCTGACTCCGGCTGCTTCAAGGTGATGGTGAAGGTCGTGTCGTCGATGACCTCAAGGCCCGACATTTCGCTTTCGCCCTCTTCCAGGGCGCCCTCATCATTGGTGCCTTCGATTGGTTGGAAGAAGTAGGCGGACAGGTGGTTTTCCTTCGCGCCAACGTTCCAGGCGTCTACGAAGGAAGCTGCGGTCACGTCGGTGCCGTCAGAGAACTTCTGGCCTTCCTTCAGCTTAACCGTGTAAACCTGGGAGTCGTCAGTCTCGATGGACTCAGCAGCATCCATGTGGACGGAGCCGTCAGCCGCGTAGTAGACCAGGCCGGCGAAGAGAAGGTCGATCAGCTTGCCGCCGCCAACTTCGTTTGTGTTGGTCGGGATCAGCGGGTTCTGAGGCTCAGTTGAGTTAGCGATAACCAGTTCACCGTCAACCGCTTCGGTCTCGGTGCTGCTCGACGCGTCGCCGCTCTGAGAGTCTTTGTTGGAGTCATCTCCGGTTGAGCACGCGGAGAGGGAGAGTGCAAGCACGGCGGGGATCGCCAGCCAGGATCTCTTTAAACTCATAGTCCCTCCTTAAAGGATCTATTGGTGCGGGGCGTATTGACACCCGGACCCGCCAACCCTAGGAACATCAGGGACGTAAACGTAGGCCCGTTTCATTTCCTGAACGTCCTATTTTGGCGCTTTACCACACATCCACGCAGGTCACACGGGGTTTGGTGACGACTATAACGAAATGGTTCCAAAGTCCTACGCGAGATTTCTCTCACACAAACCTGCACTCATCTGCGCATTAACCGCGGCGCCGCAGCCCGGTCTGGATCTGTCTGCCCGAAGTAGAGCACGGAGCGCCAGTCATCTGACTCGGGACTCAACGTGAGCTCCGGGGCCTCTTTCAAACCCTGCGCTGCCTGGACCTTCATGGCTCGCTTGTCAGGAACGTAGAACCAGCTTTGTAGTCCTAAGAAGACGTCTTGTAAGGAATGGCGAACCCCAATGA
>ERZ1031159.196-NODE-196-length-10317-cov-4.862113_pt1 | contig 10317 bp, 8 predicted proteins | sample MGYA00516706_ERZ1031159 | MGnify/ENA primary metagenome ERZ1031159 (study PRJEB33719, sample SAMN04262508) | wastewater metagenome | biome: rural village; feature: composting latrine chamber; material: composting feces with ash | place: El Salvador | collected... | reverse complement strand
TTGAATATGGCTCTATGGCCGAGGTGAAGGCGAAGGGCCGCATGCGCATGGAGGGAAAGGACTACGTCATGGAAGATGGGGACGTGGTGGAGTTCCGAACAGGACTTACGTCTGGAAGTAAGAAGTAGCGAGCGAAAAGGCGGAGGCATTCGACATGAGCAAGTCTCTACTGGAGCAGTTGCCCGGCATTGTCGCCGCAGGTAAGCGTCAAGCGGCACAGATCCTGGAGCAACTGGAGGGGCGGAACCGCGTCAGCCTGCAGACGCGTGAACTCGTGATCCCTTCGAAGGATCGCGGTGGCTTCAACTTCTGGGGCAACGACAGCGACGGCGCGACTGAGGCGCCCAACCGTCTAATCTACGGCGACAACCTACTGGCGATGGCCGCGCTCCTCGCAGGCGATGAGGACACGCCGAGTCTGCGCGGCAAGATCGATCTGATCTACATCGACCCGCCGTTCGACTCCAAGGCCGACTACCGGACGAAGATTACGTTGCCGGGCACGACGATCGACCAGAAGCCGACGGTACTCGAGCAGTTTGCATACTCGGATACTTGGGCGGACGGCACGGCGTCGTACCTGGCGATGATCACGCCTCGTCTCGTCCTGATGCGAGAGCTGCTTTCAGAGACTGGCTCAATCTATGTGCATCTGGACTGGCATGTAGGTCACTATGTCAAGTTGCTTCTTGACGAAGTTTTTGGCAAGGAAAACTTCCGCAACGATGTGATTTGGAGTTACATCAGCGGCGGTGTCTCTGACCGTTTCTTTGCTCGGAAACACGACACGCTCTTCTTTTACTCAAAGGGTCCCCGTTATTACTTCAATGTTCAGAAGGAGCGAGACGAAGCCAAGGTGGCCAAGTTGTCGAAGGACAAGATCTTCGTAGATGAAAAAGGTGAGTACACCTGGTATATCCGGCCTCAAACCAACCCGAAGGTGCCTGACGGAGTCAAGTCATATCTTGACAAGTATGTGCAAGACGTCTGGCAGATTCCGATAGTCAATCGGCAAGCGAAGGAACGAGTCGAGTACGCGACGCAAAAACCTGAATCCTTGATCAGGCGTATCCTTGCGGCGTCATGCCCGCCTGGCGGTCTCGTGGTTGACGTCTTCGTCGGGTCGGGTACGACCTTGTCCGTTGCCGAGAAGATGGGCATGCGTTGGATCGGCAGTGACTTGGGAAAACCGGCTGCGATGATTACTCGGAAACGCCTAATCGATCAGGATGCCAACCCATTCCTTTACCAAGCTATCGGGGACTACCAAGTCGAACAGGCGCGATCGACTCTCGGTCGTTCGTTTCGTGTCGGTGATCTCGCGAAGGTGGTGCTTGACATCTTCGGCGCGCTTCCTCTGCCGCCCGAGGAGAACGTGAACGGCAGCCTTGGCAGGTTGCCCGGCACGCGCACCCTCGTCTACGCGGACAGTCCATCGCGCCTGACCACGATCTCGACGTTGAAGCGCGCACAGGGGTACCGCGAAGTCAAGATGGGTGGCTTCGACAAAGTCGTGGTGCTCGGCTGGAACTTCTCTGCCGGTATCGGCCAGGACATCAACGATCTCAACGATCCGAACCTCGAAGTGCTGGTCATCCCGCCGGATCTGCTCGATCGCTTGAAGAAGAAGGGGGCGGACAAGCTCGCTTCTGACGTGCGCTTCTCAAGCCTCCAATATCTACAGGCTGAGGTCGCCGCGCGCACAACAGACGGCGAGCGCGAGTCTCTGGCGGTAAACCTCCAGAACTACGTGCTGCTGTCACCGGATGCGATCAATCTCGATCAGACAAACCGGGCCAAGCTCCAGGACGTGATGAACTCCGAGCCGCTGGCGCTCATTGAATACTGGGCGGTAGACCCCGACTACGATGGCGGGGTGTTCCGTTCGGTCTGGCAGGACTATCGGGGCAACACCGAGAACGACGGCGACGCACTGCGGGTCGTCACGACCGCGGTACTCGACCTGCCTCCCGTCGATGGCCCGCGCACGATTTGTGTGCGTGCCGTTGATGTGTTCGGTTTCGAGTCTGAGGTTGTTATCTCGGGCGTGGAGGTGCAGTCGTGAGCGGCTTCAATGACTTCCCGCTTGCCAAGGGGCTTTCTGCGGTAGTCGAGCCGTTGATACCCGGGATCGTCGATGGTACTGGCTCGAAGCTACTTGACCAGGTCACTCCGGTGACCGCCGAGCTACTGCGCTTCTGGTTCCAGCAGGACTACTGCGAACTGCGTGAGCTGAATTTCCACGCTGGACAGCGCGCCGCGATCCTCCACATCATCTACGCGCACGAGGTTCTCGGCACGACCCGTCTGCGTGATCTCTACGAGGGAGTCGCTCCGGAGGCGATGCTCGAGGGCGGTGTGCTTGGCGAGGTTACGCGAGACCGTCACGATCACCCGAAGTACGCGGCGAAGATGGCGACGGGCACCGGTAAGACGTGGGTGTTGAACGCCCTGCTGGTCTGGCAGTACCTGAACAAGCTCGCAGACCCGCAGGATCCGCGCTTCTCCAGCAACTTCCTGCTCGTTGCACCGGGTCTCATCGTGTACGACCGGCTCCTGGACTCGTTCCAGGGCAAAGAACAGGGTGGTGAGCGAGATTTCGCCACGAGCGACATCTACCGTCAGCAGGATCTGTTCATCCCGGACACCTACCGCACGCAGGTTTTCACGTTCCTTCAGTCCTCCGTTGTCACCAAGGCCGAGATCGGTCGCAAGGTCACCGGATCGGGCCTGATCGCGATCACCAATTGGCATCTACTCGCGGGCAAGGAAGACCCTGACTTTCTCGATGATGACGAGGTGGAAGCGCCTGGTGCCGAAATCGACCCGAAGGCTGCGATCGAGAGTTTCTTCCCGCTGACTCCTGGCAAGAGTGCTGGGAATGCGCTTGATGTGCTGGATCGACGGTTCCTGCGGGGCGGCCCGCTCCAAGCGTTGAAAGACCTGCCCGATTTGGTCGTGTTCAATGACGAGGCGCACCACATTCATGAGGTGCGCAAGTCGGATGAGGTCACCGATGTCGAGTGGCAGAAGAGCCTGAGTGAGATCGCCTCGACAAAGGGACGCCGTTTTATCCAGATCGACTTTTCCGCGACCCCTTACAACGAGGTTGGCTCGGGACGCTCGAAGGGCAAGGCCTACTTCCCGCACATCGTCGTTGACTTCGACCTCAAGTCCGCCATGCGTGCCGGACTCGTCAAGTCGCTTGCGCTCGATAAGCGCAAGGAGATCGCGGCGCTACCATTGAACTTCAAGGCAGAGCGCGACGAGCAGAAGCGCGTCACCGGCCTGTCGAACGGTCAGCGCGTCATGCTCCAGGCCGGCCTGAAGAAGCTACAAATCCTCGAAGAACAGTTCGCCGACGCCGATCCGGACAAGCATCCGAAGCTGCTGGTGGTCTGCGAGGACACCAACGTCACGCCGCACGTCGTTGAGTACCTCCAGAGCACCGGGCTTTCTGAGGACGACATCCTGCGTGTCGACTCCGGCCGCAAGGCTGAGCTTGGCCCGAAGGACTGGGAGCCGATCCGCGAGAAGCTGTTCGACGTCGACCGACACAAGCAACCCAAGGTCATCGTCTCCGTGCTCATGCTCCGTGAAGGCTTCGACGTCAGCAATATCGCAGTCATCGTGCCGCTGCGCTCGTCACAGGCGTCCATCCTGCTCGAGCAGACGATCGGGCGCGGCCTGCGCCTGATGTGGCGCGGCGACCCCTCCATCGACGAGCTTAAGGCTGAGACTCGGGAGCGCATAAGTAGGGGGTTGGAGCCGACCAACTACTTCGACGTGCTGTTCATCGTCGAGCACCCGGCGTTCAGCGACTTCTACGATGAACTGCTCAGCGGCGGGCTCATGGCCGAAACCGGTGACGACGCCGACAACACCGGTGCCACCGGCGACCTGGAGCACGTTGACCTGCGACCTGGATACCAGGCGTACGACTTCGAGATCCCCGTCATCTTGCGCGATGCCGACGAGGAACTACGCCAGCCGAGCATCAATCCGCTCGAGCTTGCGGCCTCGCCGTACCCGCTTGACCTGATCATCAAGACCGTTGGCAAGGGCGACCGGTTCGTCTCGCACGACGCTGAGACGGGTACACAGTACGGCGACTACCGCGTCGATGGCGGCGTGTTGACTGCCACTGGCTACAACGACTACCTCTCGCGCATGACAACGCGCATCACCGAGGCGCTCGGGCGGACGATGACGAAGAGTCAGAGCAAGTACAACGAGAACGCAAAGTTCCCGATTCTCCAGGCGTACCGCCCGCTGCTCACCGGTTGGCTCGACAGCTACATCCGACATCGCCTATTCGGTCAGGAGTTTGACCCGCTGGCCGAAGAGAACTGGCGCGTGCTGTTGCTTGACGACGTCGCGCACAGCATCGCCGGAACGTTCGCCACCAAGCTCGTCGAGCTCCAGGACAGCCAGGTTGTGGCCTCCGCCGAAGTGCAGCACCGTTCATTGTCCGAGGTCACCACGATCCCGGTTCGTGGCAGCACCGCCGAAGAAGTCAACAAGTGCATCTACCCGAAACTGCCGATCCCGTCCCAAGGCGGCGGGCTTGAGCGACGCTTCATCCGCTGGGCCGACAAGGACTCGGGCATCGAGGCCCTGGCCAAGGTGCACGAGTACCGGCACGATTTCCTGCGTCGGCCTTACCTGAAAGCGGATGGCATGCCCGCGCAGTACTCACCAGACTTCCTCATCCGCACACCGTTCACCATCTACGTCGTCGAGACCAAGGCACAGTCGGCGCTCAGTGACGAGAACGTGCAGCGCAAGCAGAAGGCTGCTCTGGCATGGTGCGAGCAGATCAACGAGCTGCCGGAGGAACAGCGCGACGGCCGGGATTGGGCATACGTGCTGCTCGGGGAGAGCATCGTGAACGAATGGCATAAGAAGAATGCCTCCGTGACTGATCTCCTCAACTATGCGCGTCTCCGGAAGGTAAGCACTTCTCAACAACAGCGAATGTTCTAACTCGCATACAAAGGAGTTCTGTACGCAACTTACGTCTGGGAGGTAGCCTGGATGCATGAACAAGCCCTCAAACGCGCCCCGCAAGGCTGCTATCTACCTTCGCATCTCACTTGACCGTGAGATGGATGGGCTTGCCATCGACCGTCAGCGTGAGCAGTGTGAGGCCCTTGCCGCCTACAGGCAGTGGGAGGTCGTCGAAACCTACGTCGACCAGTCGAAGTCCGCCACCGACCGCACCAAAGTCCGTCCGGCCTATGACCAGATGGTTGTCGACTACAAGGCGGGAGCCTTCGACGCCATCATCTGTTACGACCTCGACAGGCTCACTCGGCAGCCTCGGCAGCTCGAAGACTGGATCGACGCATCCGAGCTGCGCGGCCTTGCCCTGGTCACGGCCAACGGCGACGCCGACCTCTCCACCGACGGCGGGCGTATGTATGCCCGCATCAAGGCCGCTGTGGCACGGGCCGAGATGGAGCGCAAGGGTGCTCGCCAGTCAGCAGCACAACTCCAGCGTGCCAAGCAAGGGCGATCCCCCAAGGGAATGCGTCCCCTCGGCTACGCCGTCAACGGTGATGTGATCCCCGACGAGGCCGAAGCCGTCAGAGCCATCTACCGCTTGTTCACCCGCACCGACCACCCCGAGTCGCTCCGCTCGCTCGCCCGTGGCCTCAGCGGCACTGAGCCGATCCCAGGCCTCACACCTCGCCCCAAGCACTCCCATGTGGTGTCCGTTGAGCGTGCACAACAACGCATTGCTCAAGGTAAGGAGCCTCGCGCTGTGCGGCCCGACGGTGAGTGGAGTCCCTCTACCGTGCTCGGTATTCTGCGTAATCCCAGGTATGCCCAGATGTCGACCTACACTCCCAAGAAGGCTCAAGCCGACGGAGGGCGACGACGCTCCTGGCGTGCGCAGATCCTTCGCGACGACGCTGGAGAACCCATCCGAGGGCAGTGGGACGCGATCATCGATGACGAAACATGGTGGAGGGCTCAAAGCATCCTCGACGACGCTGAGCGCGTCACCAACACCTCGGGGTCGACCAAGCGCAAGCATCTCGGCTCAGGACTCTACCGCTGTGGCATCTGTGGGGCGAAAGTCACTGGAGCACCGCGCGGATACCGTTGTGCGCAGCACGTCGAACGTGATAATGACGGGACTGTCATTGTTCCGAGCCTCATGCGAAGTGGTGCTCAGGTCGATGAGTTCGTCACGGCTCTCATCGCTGAGCGACTCAAGCAACCCGACGCCCTTCGCAAGGAAGCCTCGACTGACGCCGATGTGGCAAGCTCGGGCATCGCCGCCGCTATCTCTGAACAGCGCGCACGCATATTGAGAGCACAGCGAGATTATGACGAAGAGGTCATTGAGGGGCGTGACCTGAAACGTATCCGTGACGCTGCTGAGGCTCGCATTGCCCAACTTGAAACTGAGCGTCTTCTCAGTGGTCGGGCTGCTGGACTTGCTCCGGTTCTTGGTACAGATGATCCATCAGAGGCGTTTCTCAACGCATCGCTCGCGGTTCAGCGGCAAGTCATCGATGCTTTGGTGACGGTGACACTGCTCCCGCATCCTCGAGGCAAGAAATCCTTCAACCCTGACACTGTGGTCTTTAAGTGGCGGTGATAACGCGGCGCAGCCGCGTCGGGTGCTCCTTGGAGGGCATCGAGCGAGCGCCACATTCACGTGAGCATGGCTGCTGTGACCTGGGTGTCCCTCCTCGCTCACGAAGGAGAATCTCATGTCTACGTTGATCATGACTGACACAGCGCCTCGCGTTTGGCCTGCTTGTCTCAACTGCTACAACAACGGCCGTCTCGTCGGCCAGTGGGTCGACTGTACCGACGCAGCCGACCTCACCATCGAATCGCTCCACCAGGGCCCTGGAGAACCCTATGCGGACTGCGAGGAAATCTGGTGCTTAGACCACGAGAACATCCCGATCAAAGGTGAGATGAGCATTACCGAAGCTGCGCGCTGGGGTGAGTGCTACGAGGAGGCTGGAGCCGACCAGTGGCTCGCCGTGTGTGCGTGGGTCTCCACCGGCTGCTACATCACTGACGGCACTGGAGACATCCCATCTCTGCCCGACTTCGAGGATGCCTACCAAGGACAGTGGGATAGCTTCCGCGAGTACGCCGAACAGCTCGCAGACGACATCGGTCTGACCAACGACTGGCCAGAAGAAGCTCAGCGTTACTTCGACTGGGACGCCTGGACTCGCGACCTCGCCTTCGACTACACCGTGATGGATGCTCCCGATGGAGGTGTCATCATCTTCCGGAACTTCTGACGACAGAACCCCGCAGCCACGTGGTTGCGGGGTTCTTGTTTCGCGCCTCTCACCAATGCCGGAAGTCCTCTCCGAGCCGCTTCGCCAGCCACCAGATGACGGCACCAAACGCTGATACACCTCCCAGTGTACCCAGTGCAATGAGTACCTTGATCCACCATGCTTGATCAGCCGTGAACGATGTCCACGCCCAGCCGAGGAGAGGACCAAACCCGACAGCGTAGGCAACACCGCTGACAAGTCCACCAATGACCAACAACACCGCAGCCAGTGGTAACAGGGCGAGGCTCAATCGCCCAACGGCTGCCCATGTCACCTTGCCCTCCAAAGCCTCCAGACGCCTCTCTGCCGCATTTACAGCAGCCACCACGTCGTCTGCCTTAGCGGTCACCTCCGCGACCTTCCTGGACGCCTCAGCGACTCGCTGAGCGCCAACGTCAGCCGCTTTGGTTTCGAACCCTTCCAGCGTCTTCTCAACCCTCGCCACCGACGGCTCAACAGCCTTCGCCAGCCGTTCGTCCAGCACCTTGACGGCATGTTGTTCGAGCTTCCGAGGATCAATGACAATCCGTCCACGCTTAGTCACAGCCTCAGCTAGCTCAGCCGAACTCTGGGCCATCGTCTGGAGCTGCTGGTTGATCGACGTCGTCAGTTTCAGCGAGTCGAGCTGCGATGCGCTCACGCTCTCGCCGTTTGGCAGCTTCACGACGCGATCGTCGCTCACGGTCTTCGCGAGCACGGCGAGCGTCTTCTCGATCTCGGAGAGCTTCTTCCTCGTCTCGTCGTCGAGCTGCAATGTCGAGGACTGCTCTGGCTGCTGCGAGGTCAGCGCCTTCAACTTCGCTGTGTGTACCTCGTCCATCACCTTCACGTACCCGTTCAGGTCGTTCACTGCCTTCGTCAACTTGCTGAGCTGCGAGGCTTGCGCGTCGAGCTGCGACGTCAACGCTGTCAACATCTCCGAAGTCGACTGTTGTTCGTCGGCTTGCTTCATCTCGGCCAATAACCCCATGGGTCTTTCCCTTCTGTGTGTGATAGTCAAAGATCTGTTGTGCGCCCTCGGCGGTGAACTCCGGTGTGAGGGCTGATGCCTTCTTGCGCCCCCACTTGCCGTTGTCCTCACGCCTCATGGAATACGTCCATCCATCGCGGTCGGTTACCTTGAGTCGTACGCCGTGCTCAGCGAGCACTACCTCGAACTCTTCCCGATTGACGCTGCGGGGATCAGCCAGTGACTCGTAGACGCGATCCCCGAGGGTCTGCTCGAACCTGCCAGTCGTGAACTGCTCACGGCGCAACTCCCAGTCAGGCTTCGGCGCAACCGGGTTAGGGTTAGGCTCCAGCCCGTTCTCGGAGAGAATCTGGTTGTTGAGCTGCCGCAGACCGTGCGACCAGCTCGTGTTCTTCTTGAGTGCCTTGCCCGTCAGCTCGTCGTGGTTGACGACGGTGATGTGTGCGTGGACGTGCTCACCGTCGGCGTCATCGTGGATGACCACCATGTGTTCGGCGCTGAACGCTGCACTGGCGAGCTGTTGAGCAATATCCAAAGCACGTTCGATGTCTTCGGGCTTGGCGATGTCGAACTTCTTGGGGTCGAATGCGAGGATGAGGTTGTACACCTCGTTCTTGCGTCCATGGCCGCAAGCCTGAGCCTCGGCATAGTCGATGAACGCCTCGGGAGACTCCATCGTGCAGGCGTATCCTGCTGCTCGCGTCGTACCGTCTGCCATGTGCTGACGGTTCTGCTCGCCGCGCCCATACAGCGCATATGCCACCGAGCTGTGAGCACTCAGACCACTAGCAATCTTCACGTTTGCACTCATAGTCGCGTCCCGTCTCCGATATCGGAACGCAGCTCAGCCAGCACAGCACACGCCTCGTCGAGTAACACGTCGTCGACGACGACGCTGATCGACTCGCCATCCTTGCGAGCACGAGCGATGTCACGCCGCAAGCCCTCGAAGGTCGTGCCGACCCTGCGGAGCGTCTCGACCTTCGCACCATCGACCTGACGGTCTCGGCGGGGACGAGCCGCCATGCGTTCGATTCGTTGAATCTCGCTACGGCGAGAATCCAACGCATCACGTAAGACGGCACGCGCCCATGCACTCGTCTTGACAACGAGTGAGTGAGCACGCTGAGAGACCTCAGCGCGCTCAGAGCGGGAGAGACGCACATCCAGATGAGCTGTCAGCCTCTCCCGCTGGGCGGATACCCCTGAGTCACAGGACTCTTCGGTGGGGTATCCACTACGGCCAGCAGGGACTTTGTCCGACACTCGCACTTCGTGCTCGGTCGGCAAAGCCCGCTGGCCTCCGTCCTCGGTCGCTACGCTCCCTGCGGGCGGAGGGGCACTCACGGGGCTCTGCGACCCCCGCTCGTCACGCATCAACCGTTCCATGGCTGCGTCACCTCCTCGCTGTGCTCGTGGGTGTCGGCTGCCTCGGGAACGGGCTCTGCTGAGGACGCGGCAGCCGATGCCTTTGCCTTGCGCGAGCGCTCGGCCTTCTCGGCATCCAGGGCGGCACGCGCACGCTCAGCCAACTTGTCGTAGGACTCGCGGTGATGCTCCTTGAGCAGATCAACGACCTTCGCATCGACCTTGCGCTGCTCATCAGCGGCTTGCTTGCGGAGCTTTGCGATCTTCGCGTTCGCCTTGGCACGCTCAGCTGCGATCAGCTCGTCGAGATTGGTGGTTTCACTCATTGTTATTCCTTTCGGTAGAGCGGCCATCGGGCCGCAGGTTGGTGATGCACTTCTTGATCGACCAGTTGTCGGTCGTCCCGTCCTCGCGAAGCACGAGGAAGTTGCGGGTCCCCCACTCGGGGATGAGCGCGACGACGATGGCGTCGACGCCCACGCCGTGCTTGCGAGGGGCGTCGGGGTGGCTGGACAGCAGAGCCCGAGCGAACACGTTGTCGGGGCCGGTGAGAATCTCCCCGAGCCCTGCCCGGTTGAGCACGAGGCTGGCGTTCGCACGGACGTCGCCCTTGGTGGCGAAGGTCAAGCTGCCGACGGTGTAGGTCATCGGGTCACC
>ERZ1031159.195-NODE-195-length-10319-cov-7.197584_pt1 | contig 10319 bp, 14 predicted proteins | sample MGYA00516706_ERZ1031159 | MGnify/ENA primary metagenome ERZ1031159 (study PRJEB33719, sample SAMN04262508) | wastewater metagenome | biome: rural village; feature: composting latrine chamber; material: composting feces with ash | place: El Salvador | collected... | reverse complement strand
AAAAGCGCGCCCAGCAGACGCATGACCGGTAGGGGGGTTAAGGATGGGGTGATATTGCGGCTGTTTCGAGCCTGAGAGTCCCATCGCGTGATTACTCTGCAGACGGTTCCGTCAAATTTGTCTGCGGGAGTTCAGAGGAGTCTAATGGCGTCGGTCGTGCGTCGACGGTCGCGTGTTGCGGCGCGACCGGTGGCTTTCTTGTCGCTGGGCGTCGCGCTCGCGCTTGTTTCTGGGGCCGCTTACGGTTCCGCAACGCCGCCCGAAAACCCTGCGGAGGGCGCCCAGTCCGGCGCGCACGATTCGGCCGCGCAGTCGGGCCAGCATGACGTCGCGCAGTCTGGCCGAGATGACCTTGAGCATGAGGACGAGGACGTTGGCGAGGACGAGGACAGCTCTCGCGCCGCCGCTTCGTTTTCAACAAGGAACGCACCGCAGCCGCTACAGGCAGGTGCAGGCTGCTCCTACGCCGACGCTGGTTCCGGGGCTTACGCGCAGACTCGCTGTTGGCTCAACTTTGAAGGCTTCAGCCACACCAGCGGGACAACCAACTACCCGGTGAGTATCCCGTTACCGGGTGGGTACACGTTCACAGCGAACTTAAGGGCCACAGGGGGAGGGGCACTTTCGGCCGGGTTTCCGACTTGGAGCGGCTCTTTCCTAGGGAACCGAGGGTTCTACACGGGGGTCCAAGGAGAACCTGCCCTTTACCAGCAAGCAAACAACACGACGACCACGTTGCGGTTGGAGAACATTGCCGTCACTAACGCGGCTGGGCAGCGAGTCTCGGGGTACGGGCTGGTTGTGGCGGACGCTGAGTCGACTGACAGCGGCGAGAGCATCACTTGGACAACGGACGCAGGAGGCTTCCAGCTGCTCCCAAACTCACCCCAGCAGCTATGGCAACGCGTGTAACAGCTTCACCAATAGCGGCGGGACGGCGAAATGCAATGGTCCTGGGGTAAGCCCTAAAACGGGGGCCGTCATGCTCTCCACCACGGCACCGTCAAACAAGAACTTTTGCGTGCAGCAGGTTCTGGTGGGCGGCGGCCTGCAGGGTGTTGCCTTTGGGGTCATGTTCGCGACGGTGAATGCTGAAGTCGAGATCGAGGATCGGATCGATCCGTTGGACCAGTTCGGCGTTTCTTTCACCACTTCGCAGAAGGGGGTGGTGACTGCAAACACGCAGGGGACGCCGAAAGACGCTGACACCGGAATCTACTCTCTTCTGGCTAACCCAAACCTGGAACTTACTGTCACCATGGTTGAGGCGGGCCCGGGGGCTCCCTACAGCGACTCGTACCAAAGGGAATGGTCGTGCACGCGCACCAACCCTGCAAACCCCAGCAACCCTTGGGAGCATCAGGGAACTGCCCCGCCGACTGCGAGCAACGCGACAGCGAAGGTCAGCTACGGGCAAGCCCTGTCCTGCAAGCCCAAGTTGACTCCCCCATACCTGCAGCTAGACAAGTCCGTCGTTGACCCTGGTGGGATCGTATCTGGAGGCTTGCCTTCGCCGAACAGCTGGACGCTGAAGGCTTCCGGACCCAAGGAGATTGCGGGCCCCGGCGGACTCTCCAAGACCCCGATTCCCATCGGGACGTATGCCTTTCCGAGGAAGCCGCAGCGGACTTTGCAGAAGAGTCAGGTTTCGAATCAGCAAACGACTTCACCTCTGCCTGTCACGGGCGCAGCTGGGAGGGTCCTGATGGCGCTAACGGCTGTTGGGATTGGTGCCGTGGCGTTTGGCCTGCTGCTGGTGAACAAGAAGCGGTCGCGCGAAAGGTCTTAAGTACTCAAAGGTTAGAGAGGGCGAAAGTGTGATCGGATGAGCGGCGACGCTGAGCCCGCCGAAGGAGCCAGTCGCTTGGCTTCCACACGTAGGTGGAAGCCAAGCGCACTGACCTGGACGATGGTCGCTTTGGGTGTCGTCGGCCTGGTAGTCGGCCTCTACCACACTGGCAAGCTGGTTCGCCTCTTACGCCCAGTCACAGGTTGTCGGCAACTACGCCACCCAGATCAACCACGCTCGCCCAGACGCAGCCACCCAGCTTGCCCTGGCTCGCGAACACAACGAGGCGCTCACGTACGGCGCAATAGTCGCCGCGGGGGAGAACATCCCAGTCGGGAAAGAACAGAGTTCCTCGGACCGTTTCAACTGCTGGGAGATACTGCGGGCGGGCGACACGGGACTGATGGCGCGGGTGCGGATTCCCAGCATCGACGTCGACCTTCCCGTCTACCACGGCACGTCTGACGAGGTGTTGAACGAGGGCGCAGGGCACCTGCAAGGCTCCCACTTCCCCGTCGGGGGAGCAGGGGCCCGCACCGTCATCACAGCTCACCGGGGTCTGCCCGACGCAGACATGTTTGACGATCTTGGAAAGCTCGTCGAAGGCAACCGCTTCACCATTGAGACTTTCGGGGAGGTCCTAACGTACGAAGTGGTTGAAAGCCAGGTGATCGAACCACACGAAACTGACGTCATCCGGCTGCAGGAAGGGCGCGACCTCGCCACACTGATCACCTGCACGCCCCTTGGACTAAACACTCACAGGATTATTGCGACGGGGGAACGCGTCCTGCCGACCCCCCAAGAGGACTCAGACGAAGCAGGCGGTCCCTCCGAGCTCCCCCGCTTTCCGTGGTGGGTCGTCATTCTGGTTGCGGGATCAGCCGCGATTGCCTGGTACTTAGTGAGACAAGGGCGGAAGGACGCGGACTCAAACCAACCCAAAGGGTGAGCGTCTACTTGGACGCCGGGGATGCGTGCAGTCAAGCAAGACAGAGGGAACCGACAGAGACGAAAAGTGGGGAAGAGGTCGCTGGGAGAGCAGGTGCGGGGCTACCCCTTCGTCTGGATTCGGTGAAAGGTCCCCCAGAACCAGAGCGCAGCACCCGTAGAAAAAGCGAGCGCTAGGGACTGCGCAGCATAGAACATGTTCTGGTTGAAAACCGGGTCAAGGTGTGCGGTCAGCTGGGGCGAGACGCCCTGCTGGCGCGCCGTGGCGAGCGCAGCGAAGACATCGAAGTTATCGAGGGTCTTGAACAGGATCACGAAACCAACTATGAAAGTTCCCACCATGAGCAGGGCTGCGAGTGCCACATAGATTGCTCGGAGCGGGTAAGTCTTAGGTTCGCTGACTGAGATGGAACCACGCCGCAACAGCCAAAGCGCAACCAGCGCGGCAACAAAGAGTGCGAGAGCGTCGGCTCCCAAAGTGTCGGAGAAACGGTGCCAGCGCGCCGTCACTGTGGCCGCCCCAACCGAGCTGGCCCAGATCATTGCAAAACCAACAACCCACCCTCTCCACCGATAGCCGACAACGACAATTAGAGACAGCAAGATAGCCATTGCGATGGTCGTGTGTCCTGAAGGGAAGGAGTTGTGGGCTCCTGGCTCATCTAGGCCGGCTAAGTCCGGCCTTTGGAGAATCACGCGTTTGAACAGCTCTGCGGCAACTGAAGCGATCCCCAGAATTGCCATCCCCGCGATTGCAATGTCCCATGCCTTCCGGACGAAACCGATCACCGCGTAGACAAACAGCATGACGACCAGGGAGGCCACGGAGATCACGCGGAGCTGGTCCAGTGAGTCGTCGAGTTCCGTGGTGCTGATCGACTTCGCTCCGAGCAGTGCGGCGTCCTCCAGGTACTGCCCTAGGTACGTGCGGACAGCTGCGACATAGACAGCGAAAAACACGATGACTGCGATCACCGACACCCAGACCCAACGACTTCCGATCCTCGGATCGACCGGGCGGGAGCGCCTGGAGTCATCACCGTAGTTGGGGGCGGGCCCCCTGTGGATCTCCTGTTCGCTGCGTCTGGTGATTGGGTAAGAGTGGGCTTCCTGGTTCGCCATTGCCTCAACTTTCGCTCACTGACGATTGTAGGAGTCGAGACTGGGATACTAAAGCCGTGAGTAAGAAGCCAGAACGTCCTCTGTGGGAGTCCGCCCGGGGATGGAGGCTGTGGCAGAAGCCGCTTGCGGCCGGTCTCATCCTGGTCGCGGTCGTCTCCCTACTCTTGGTTCCAAGCGTTAGTTCTTGGCTTGAGGCGCGCACCCAAGCTCGGATGCTGGACCGATACGCCGACCTGGTTGAGGGAGCCTCCGTGAGTCGGCTAGAACAGCTCAGAGCAGACGCTCACAAGATCAATCAGGAGCTGGTGCCGCATGCTTACCTTTTTCCGGGAGTCATGGCGCCCCTGGCACAGTCGTACCCGGACGACCTTGAGATAGCGCAGGCCGAGTTGCCCCCGCTGTTCGCGGGTCCAAACACCTATTTGGAGCAACTGAACTTGGGGGACGGCATCATGTCAAGGCTCTACTTCCCCGCTGCCGGGATCGATGCCCCCGTCCTGCACTGGGTTAACGAGTCAAGCCTCAGTTCAGGGGTTGGCCAGGTTCCCAGCTCGTCTCTACCCGTGGGCGGCGAAGGGACCATGACTGTGCTGGTGGGGTCGGCACAAGCTGGGTTTAACGGGTTGACGAAAGTTGAGACAGGCCAGGTTCTGATGCTGCAAACCCTAGGCCAGGACCTCTTCTACCGGGTGGAAGAAATCTATTTGCTTGAAGTAGGCGAGTCCGACACCTTTGAGGCTGTCGGCAATGCTGACCGTTTGATCCTTGTGAGTTCACCCGGTACCGACTCCCTCGCCGAAAGGATCGTTGTCACTCTTGCCAGAGACGACGCAGGAGACTTGGACGCCGATTTCTCCGCACCAGCAGGTCCCTCTTCTTCTCCGGGCTTCCCACTCTGGCTCCTAGCTTTGGTGCTCACCGTGGCGCTCTCAGCGTTTCTGGTGTGGTACTCCGGGCGTCCACTGAAAGAGGAAGAGAAGCGCCACCTCCCCCAAGAGCCGAAGGGTGAACCGGAGTCCGTTGCGAAAGCCCGGAAAGCTGGTGTCCTCCCGGTGGAATTCGAAAAATCCCAGGACTTCTTGGACTACGTAGGTGAGTACGTGCCGGATCCCCGCAGCCTGGCGGAGCAGGATCCTGACGACTCCTCGTATCCCGCAGCCCGCGACCGTGGGTGAGGGAGAGATGACTGACAGGTAGACTTCCTGAGAGATTGTAAAACAGGGGGCGGTGTGGCACTGGGGACTCGAAAGCTGGGCATTCGTCAGTACAAGGAAAGCGACCGCGACGACATCGGAGACATCTGCGTTCGCACAGGCGATTTGGGTGGCGACGCAACGGGGCAGTTTGTTTCGGACCAGCTGCTTCCGGCGGTCTACGCGTATCCGTACGTGGACTACGCCCCGCAGTTCGCGTGGGTGGTTGAGGACCTAGGTGCGGACGAGTCTCAGGTGGAGCCCGGTCAGGGTAAGGCGGTCGGCTACATCATCGGCGTTCCAAGCGTCCCTGATCTTGTGGAGTGGTGGCAGTCGCAGTATCTACCGGAATACACGGCCAACTTCTCCCCCGACCAGAGCTGGGGTCCCTCAGACCTGAACCTGCTTGCTAGGGGAGCGAACCCGAAAGAAAGACTTCACTTAGACGTCGAAGAGTTTCCTGCAGAGTTCCACATTGATCTGCTTCCTGCCGCTCAGGGACAAGGCCTTGGAAGGCAGCTGGTGAATACGTTCGTGGAAGCTCTAGGGCGAGCGGAGGTGGACGGCGTTGCAGTCGGGGTGTCTGCGGACAACGCCGGTGCGGTCGGCTTCTACAAGAGACTAGGCTTTGAGACGCTCGCGGAAGAAACGTCGGACGGGAAGATCGTTGCGTATCGGATGGGCCTAAACGTTCCCGGCTACCTGGAGCAGCTGAGTAAGTAGCTCCGGGCGCGAGCGGTTCTGCGGGAGCGGTCTAGGACTCGATTTGGAGCTGTTTTAGTTCCCAAGCGTCTGTCAGGTCGCCACCGTCAACAAAGGCAAGGATCTCGTTTAGCCCGGAAGCCACCTGTTGCCAAGCCTGCGCCGGGTCTTCAGCGGTCAGTTCCACTTGAAACCGCAGTTCTTTCGGGCCGGGGCCTTGGAATGAAACGGTGAGCATGCGGGGACGCTGGTAACGGACCTGTGCGGCCCGCACGTGCTTTGGAGCCCTCGTAAGGCGTATCAGAGTGTTGCCTGGGAATGCGCCCTTAACTATTGCCCTCAATCGTCCACCGCCATCGCCGTACCTGGTCAGGATCCCTCTTCTTTAACTTTAGCAGTGAGGTCGGTCTAAGCGCGGGGCCCTCTCCCGTGGCTCAGCTCTTGGCGATCGTGTTGAACTAGTGAAACTGGTCGCAGGAACGCCCTGGGACTTGGAGATACGCAAAAGAGCGTGCCAGACTATTCAGGTTGCCTCACGAGGGTGGGGCGAGTTGATCGGCGAAACTGCTCCTGCTTCAAGGATGCGGGCTTCCGCCGCTCAAGTTCTTTTGACAAGACAATCGGCCTGACCAAAGCCCATTTGGTAGCCGCACAGGTGTGTGTCCGGACCCGGACACGCCCGAACGCGGGGGCCGGTCATCGAATCTGGTACGAGAAGAGGTAAGACGGCATGGCGGGACAGAAGATCCGCATCCGGCTCAAGTCGTATGACCACGAGGTCATCGACAGCTCGGCGCGTAAAATTGTTGACACAGTGGAGCGCGCAGGCGCCACTGTGGTGGGACCCGTGCCGCTCCCGACCGAAAAAAACGTGTTTGTCGTGATCCGGTCGCCACACAAAGACAAGGACAGCCGCGAGCAGTTCGAGATGCGCACGCACAAGCGGCTCATCGACATCATTGACCCAACTCCGAAGGCTGTCGACTCGCTTATGCGTCTAGACCTGCCGGCGGACGTCAACATCGAAATCAAGCTCTGAGGACTAGCGGAATGACTACTGATAATGCGCGCAAAGCGCTGCTGGGCCGCAAGCTCGGCATGACCCAAGTCTGGGATGAAGACGGTCGCGTCGTACCCCTGACGGTCGTTCAGGTCGGCAAGAACGTCGTCACGCAGGTCCGCACCGAAGACAAAGATGGCTACTCAGCCGTCCAACTGGGCTTCGAAGACATCGACCCTCGCCGCATGACCAAGCCGCTGCTCGGCCACTTTGAGGCCGCGGGTGTCGAGCCGAAGCGTCACATTGCGGAGTTCCGCACCCCGGACGCCGACTCTTACGAGACCGGTCAGGAACTGGACGCGTCAACTTTCGAAGTTGGTTCGCTCGTTGACGTCACCGGGACCTCGAAGGGTAAAGGTTTCGCCGGTGTGATGAAGCGTCACGGCTTCCACGGCGGCCCCGCCTCGCACGGCGCCCACAAGATTCACCGCAAGCCCGGTTCGATCGGTGGAGCGTCTACTCCGGGGCGTGTATTCCGCGGTCACAAGATGGCGGGTCGCATGGGTGGCGAAACCCGCACCGTCCAGAACCTTGAGGTTGTGGGCGTTGACACCGACAAAGGCCTGGTCATGGTGAAGGGTGCAATCCCCGGCCCTGCTAAGGCAATCGTCATGATTCGAACCGCTGTGAAGGGGGCATGATGGCTAAGAAAGCACAGTACGCAGATTCGCAGGTTGAAGTACTGGACATTAACGGCAACGGAACAGGCCGAATGGTCAACCTTCCGGGAGTCGTCTTCGACGTAGAGCTGAACATCCCCCTGATCCACCAGGTTGTTGAGGCGCAGCTTGCTGCCGCCCGTCAGGGGACGCACGCGACGAAGACCCGTGGGAATGTTTCAGGCGGTGGCAGGAAGCCTTACCGTCAAAAGGGAACGGGTAACGCGCGCCAGGGTTCCATCAGGGCCCCTCAGTTCCGCGGTGGCGGAGTCGTTCACGGCCCGCAACCTCGCGACTACAGTCAGCGCACCCCCAAGAAGATGATTGCTGGCGCACTGCGCTCGGCACTTTCCGATCGCGCCCGTAACGGTGCGCTCTTGGTCCTTGAAGACTTGGTCCTGGAGGACACTCCCTCGACCAAAGACGCCATCGAGACCCTGGAAGCGGTCACCAAGGGCGGCAAGGTTCTGATCGTGATTGACCGCGATGAGCTTGGTGCTGAGACTGTCGTGAAGAGCTACGCGAACGCTCCGGGAACGCACACCCTCTGGCAGGACCAGCTGAACACTTACGACGTCATCGACGCTGAAGAAGTGATCTTCAGTGAAGACGCCATCGCAAGTTACATCGAACGCGCAGTCCGCACCGCGCCCGTCCGGAAGAGCCTCGCAACGGACGCCGAAACGACCGACTCCAAAGTCAAGGCTCAGGCTGAGAAGAAGGCTGACAAGACCTCCAAAGTAAAGGACGCTGAAGAGGCCCAGGACAAGGTCGAAGCTGCAGAGAAAAAGGTGGCTAAGAAGGCTGCTGACGAAGTTGCTGAAGAAGCAGCCGATGCGAAAGCCGACGCGTCCGCCGCAAAGAAAGCCCCAGCTGAGGAGGATTCCAAGTGAGCACTTTGGAAGCATCCAAGAACCCGCGCGACATCATCCTGCGCCCAGTGGTGACCGAAAAGTCTTCACGCTTGCAGGACGTTGGCAAATACACTTTCATTGTTGACCCTCGGGCAAACAAGACCGAAATCAAGAACGCGATTGAAAAGATCTTCGGTGTGAAGGTTGAAAAGGTCGCCACCATGAACCGTCCAGGCAAGACTTACCGTCGCCGTGACGGCATCGGTAAGCGCGCCGACACGAAGCGCGCCGTCGTGACGCTACGTGAGGGCTCCATCGACGTCTTCGGCGACGCCGGGGTCTAGGTCAAAGGGGTAAGAAGAAATGGCTATTCGCAAATACAAGCCGACGACTCCGGGGCGTCGTCACGGGAGCGTCTCAGATTTCTCTGAGATCACCCGTTCGACACCAGAGAAGTCGCTGGTTCGCCCTCTGACGAAGACTGGCGGACGCAACTCTTACGGGCGGGTCACCGCTCGCCACCGCGGTGGCGGCCACAAGCGTGCCTACCGGGTCATCGATTTCAAACGCAATGACAAGGACGGGATCCCCGCGAACGTTGCGGAGATTGAATACGATCCGAACCGCACTGCAAACATCGCGCTACTGCACTACGTGGATGGCGAAAAGCGCTACATCATTGCGCCGCAGGGAGTCAGGCCTGGCACCCGCATCGAGAGCGGCCCTAAAGCCGACATTAAGCCCGGCAACAACCTCCCAATGCGCAACATCCCCCTCGGTACGGTCATCCACAACGTGGAGCTGAACCCCGGACAGGGTGGAAGGCTGGCACGCAGCGCAGGCTCCTCGATCCAGCTAGTCGCAAAAGAAGGACGTTTCGCTCAGCTGCGACTGCCCTCTGGCGAAATCCGCAACGTCGACCTGGACTGCCGCGCAACGGTGGGAGAGGTCGGGAACGCGGAGCAGGCGAACATTTCCCTTGGTAAAGCCGGACGTGCCCGCTGGAAGGGACAGCGTCCAAAGGTTCGCGGTGTCGCCATGAACCCCGTCGACCACCCACACGGTGGTGGCGAGGGTCGCACTTCGGGCGGTCGTCACCCGGTTAGCCCCTGGGGTAAACCTGAGGGTCGCACGCGTCGCCCGAACAAGCCGAGCGACAAACTCATTGTCCGTCGTCGCCGCACTGGTAAGAAACGCTGATAGGAAGTCTGAAAGATGCCTCGTAGCTTGAAAAAGGGCCCCTTCGTTGACGCCCATCTGCAGAAGAAGATCGACGAACAAATTGAGTCCGGCAACAAGCAGGTCATCAAGACCTGGTCACGCCGCTCCATGATCACACCTGATTTCCTTGGGCTCACCTTCGCCGTTCACGACGGCCGCCGCCACGTGCCGGTTTTCGTGACGGAATCAATGGTGGGTCACAAGCTCGGCGAGTTTGCGCCCACGCGCACTTACCGCGGCCACGTGAAAGACGACCGTAAGGGCCGCCGCCGCTAGGCGGGCGCTAGGAAGGCAGGAAAGACTGATGGAAGCCAAGGCGCAGGCGCGCTTCGTGCGCAGCACGCCCCAGAAAGCTCGTCGGATCGTGAATGAGATCCGCGGGAAGAGCTACCTGGAGGCTGACGATCTGCTGGCGTTCGCACCCCAGAAGGTCGCATACGACGTTCGCAAGGTGCTCAACAGCGCCGCAGCGAACGCCCACGTTGTCGCCGACAACCTGGGAGAACCACTTCAGGACGCAGACCTGGTAATCCTCGAGACCTATGTCGACGAAGGACCGACCATGAAGCGATTCCGTCCCCGCGCGCAAGGGCGTGCAGGGCAGATCCTGAAACGCACCAGCCACATCACCGTGATTGTTGGCACCAAAGAAGAAGAGGAGGGGGATCGCTAGATGGGCCAGAAGGTAAACCCCACTGGTTTCCGCCTGGGGATCACCACCGATCATCGCTCGCGTTGGTTCGCCGACTCGACAACCCAGGACCAGCG
>ERZ1031159.194-NODE-194-length-10325-cov-6.353457_pt1 | contig 10325 bp, 8 predicted proteins | sample MGYA00516706_ERZ1031159 | MGnify/ENA primary metagenome ERZ1031159 (study PRJEB33719, sample SAMN04262508) | wastewater metagenome | biome: rural village; feature: composting latrine chamber; material: composting feces with ash | place: El Salvador | collected... | reverse complement strand
CGCGCCCGCCCATGGGGCCGATGCAAGCGCCCTTAGCGTTCACCCCGTCGCGGGTTGCCGCAACCGCGATCTTTGTTCGGTGCCCCGCCTCGCGAGCGATCGCTTTGATCTCAACCAATCCCTGGTCGATCTCCGGAACCTCTTTGCGGAACAGACCTTCAACCAGACCCGGGTGGGACCTGGAAAGGATGATCTTGGGGCCCTTGTCGGTGCGTTCAACCGAGACGATGTAGGCGCGGATGCGGTCCCCGTGCTCATAGCGTTCCCCGGGAACCTTCTCAGCATCGGGTAGGACTGCTTCGAAGTCATCACCCAGTTTCACTAGGGTGGTGCGGCGGTCTCGGGACTGTTGTACAACGCCCGTGACTACGGCCCCTTCACGGCCGGCGTAAGCGCCAAGAACCCGGGTGTCGTCTGCCTCACGGAGGCGCTGCATGATGACGGAGCGAGCGGTCGAGGTGGCGATGCGCCCAAAGTCGCTGGGCGTGTCGTCAAACTCGCCGATCTCGTTGCCGTCGTCGTCGAACTCAGTTGCGATGACACTGGCACGACCGTTCTTCCGGTCGATGACAATCCGCGCTTTTTCAACGGCTCCCGGGATGTTCCGGTAGGCGCGCAAGAGCGCCTCTTCGATTGCGTCGACCAGCGTGTCAAGACTGATGCCTTTGTCCTGCTCCACTATTCGCAGAGCAGACATGTCGATTTCCAACTCAGCCCTCCTTTGGAAGTTCTACAACTCCGCGCGCCGAACGGATCTTTGAGAACGGGATTTCTTCATCACCGTTATCCACGTGGAGGATGATGGAATCGCGCTCGATCTTCAGCAGACGCCCTTGGACCTTGTGGTTGTTGCTCCGAGTGATTCGGACCAGGCGACCAACGGCGCGACGCCACTGCTCTTCGGTGATGATTGCACCTTCAGCACCGGGGGTCGAAACCTCAAGAGTGTAGCCATCTTCAATCGGGTCGGCGTCGTCAAGAGCCTTTGAGAAGAGGCGTGCCAGGTTCGCAACCTGGTCTGCCTTCAAGGATTCGACCGCGTCCTTCCGAACGACCGTGATCGCTAGGACCGGCGGATTCGTTTCTGGGTCATAGGTGACGTCTTCAACCAGGGCGTCCTGATCCGCTGCGAGCGGGGCCAGAAGAGCCTTGATGTTGTTAGTTACCTGGCCTGCGTCCATAGCGAATAGTCCCTTCCATTTGGGCTGCTGCCCACGGTTGAAGCAGCCCATCAGTTTCTGGAGCTGCCGTGTGCGTCCATATTAGCGGGCTGCCGTGGCATGATCGACACGTGCAAGATTCGGGGAGGCGAGGTAGCCGGCAACCACTTCAGGGCGCCGGAAAACGCGCTCTTCTGGCTGCGATCGCGGCGAGTCTCATTGCAATCTTACCTTTGGGTGTCTACGGCGTTGCGGACGAAAGTGGCGCCGACCAGCAGCAGAGCGGAGATGTTTTTCTTCTTCCAACTTTGTCCGAGCAGGAACAGGTAAGGGAGGCGCTCGCCACCACGGAGCTTGCGATTGGGGAGAGACTGGCCCTCTTTACCTCGCTTGCGACTGACTGCAGGGACTGCGCCGCTTCGCTCCTGGACGCGACAGCCGAATCCGCGCTCAGGTTGGAGGTCCTTGGCGGGTCCTGGCAGCCGTGGGGCGAAGCCGGCCTCACGGATTGGGCCGGCCTTGAGTTTGAATTGCCGACGCAGCCGGTTCCTCCACCGTTCACAGTCGCGGGCACGGCCGCCTACATGCTTGCTACGTCCAGGGATCAACTGAGCTTGCTCGCGGGTGCGACCACGGTCACTGGGGAAAGAGCCAGCGACTTCGGGAGGGTCGCCGCAGGCCGCATACTTTCCGCGCTGGCCTTAGCAGCAGGATTCGACTTCTCTGCAAAGTCGGCCCTAGCGGATTTATCCGAACAGGCGTACCCCCAGTTTGAGCTTGTTGCCGTCGGCTCCCCCACCTCGGATGTCGACTCCCCCGGCACGGACGGCACGCACGGCCCAGGTAAGGAAGGCGAAGAGCGGGAGAAAACACAGGCGGGAGCGGCGTCTGACGAGTTGGCGCTGGTCACCCTGGACTGCCTCTCTCAATCCTTGGTGCGTGGACTTCGGGATGTGGAAAGTGAAGACCCTGAGTTCAAGGAACAGCTGGATTTTGCCGCTAGCCTGCAAAACCGCACCGTGTTGCTCGCCGCCTCTGGAGTTCCCGACCAGCGCGAACCACGCTGCCAAATCACAGAACCGGCCGACGTGTCGCAGGCGCGACTCTCTGTTTTGGAAGTGGACTTGGTGCTACTCGCCAGCGAGCGCGAGGCAGTGAAGGCAGCTGCCGCGCAGTGGACGTTTGACGACGCGTTTAAACTTGGCCTGAAGGACCCGAAAACCCGCCAAGCAGACATTGGACTAGAACGCGAATCAGAATGAGCAACGAACCAAACCCAGACCTGGCCAGAAAACTGAACAATGCAGCAATAGTCGCCTTCGCAATCGTCGCTATCGCGTTGCTGATCGTGTTCTCTGTAAGTTCGCACCAGGGGCTGAGAGCCGCCCTTGGTATCCTCATATTCGTCGCGGGGTTGGCGCTGATGATAACCACTTTCTGGGTCATGGTGCTCCAAGCAGAGCGCCGCCACCTCCGCAGAACAAGAACAAGACAAGACACCAGAGAGGTGCCCCAAGGTGAGCAACTCACCAAACCTAGCCCGTCAAATCGAAACCCTGAAAGCGATGATCGCTGAGCGAGGCCGAATCGTTTTCTTTGGGGGCGCCGGCGTCTCAACCGAATCCGGTATCCCCGACTTCAGAAGCGAATGGGTGACCGAAAAGACCCGAAAACGCTACGGACTCACCCCGGAAACGATCCTCTCAAGGGACTTCTTCTTCGACCAGCCGGAGGTCTTCTACGACTACGTTCGGTCCACCCTTTACTCGCCCGACGCCTTGCCCAACCCAGCCCACCTAGCACTTGCGCGTCTTGAGGAAGAGGGCAAACTCCTAGCGGTGATCACCCAGAACATTGATGGCTTGCACCAAAAAGCCGGGTCCAAACGAGTGTTCGAGCTGCACGGCACGTTGCAGACCTTCGTCTGCCCAAACTGTGGGAAGGTCTCAGACGCGGACGACGTGATCCCCACGGTTAGTGATGAAAACCCCGTGCCGCTCTGCGACTGCGGGAACGTCTTGAAACCGGAAGTGGTGCTTTATCAAGAGCCCCTGCCCGAAGCTGCGATTGCCGGCGCGGCCGAAGCAATCATGGAAGCGGACATGCTCATCGTGGCGGGGACATCGCTGGTGGTTCAACCAGCCGCATCGCTGATCTCCCTTTTCCAGGGCCGGGACCTTGTCATCATCAACAAGACCCCGACCCCGGCCGACCGGGTCGCTTCTCTGGTCATTCACGCCCCGGTCGGTGAAGTGCTCCAACAGGCGGTCCTCACGCCCTAACCCAGGCTCCTGGCCCAGTCCTAGCCACGTTCTCTAGGCCTGTCCTGACTTCGTCTTCTAGCCCAGTCCTAGCCACGTTCTCTAGGCCTGTCCTGACTTCGTCTTCTAGCCCTGCTCCCTGACCTGCTTCGCCGCCGCGACCAGGTTGCGCAGCGAAGCTTCGGTCTCCTTGTAGCCGCGGGTTTTCAGCCCGCAGTCGGGGTTCGCCCACAGCAGGTCCGGATCAACGGAGGCCGAGGCTGCCTGCAACAGTTCCACCAGCTCTTCCGTGCTGGGCACGCGCGGAGAGTGGATGTCCCAGATGCCGGGTCCAAGATCGCGTTCAAGAATCCCCGTGTCAACATCGTCCAGTAGCTCCATGCGGGACCTGGCCGCCTCGATTGACGTGACGTCGGCATTTAGATCCAGAATGGCTTCCAGGATCTGCCCGAACTCTGAGTAGCAGAGATGTGTGTGGATCTGCGTTCCTGCATCAACACCGGAGGTTGAGAGTCGGAAAGCGCGAACAGATTCGTCCAGGTACTCCTGATGCTTCGCCTCATCCAGCGGCAGTAGTTCTCGAAGCGCCGGCTCGTCCACCTGGATGAAACGGATGCCGGCCGCCTCTAGGTCATTCACTTCCTGACGCAACGCCAGCCCAATCTGAGCGGCCACTTCCCCAAAGGGTAGGTCTTCGCGCGGGAAGGACCACGCGATCATAGTTGTCGGGCCGGTCAGCATGCCCTTCACGGGCTTGTCAGTCAGGGAGTCCGCATACGTTGTCCACTTCAGCGTCATGGGCTGCGGCCGGTCGACGTCGCCCCACAGAACCGAGGGTCTGGTGCAGCGGGTCCCGTAGGACTGCACCCAACCGTTCTTCGTCGCAGCGAAACCATCGAGCTGCTCGGCGAAGTACTGGACCATGTCGTTGCGTTCGGCTTCGCCGTGGACCAGCACGTCCAAACCAATGTCCTCCTGGAGGGCGATGACCGAGGCGATTTCAGCCTGCATGGCCTCCTGGTACTCCTCTTCCGTGATTTCCCCACGTGCGAACGCTGCCCGCGAGCGACGAATGTCCAGCGTCTGCGGAAAAGATCCGATGGTTGTTGTTGGAAGAAGTGGAAGACCTAGAGCTTTCTGGGCTTCCTTCCGTTCCTCGGTACTTTCACGGTCCGTGTCCTCTTCGGTCACCGCCTCTACCCGGGCGCGGACATCGGAACGCACAACGCCTGGGAAAGCCCTTCTTGAAGCGATTGCTGAATCAGAGTCAGCAACTGCCGACTCGATGGACTCCCAACCTTCACGCAGCCCTTGACCTAGCAGAACCACCTCGGTGACCTTCTGGTCAGCGAAGGCGAGCCATTCACGGAGGGCTGCGTCAAGTTCGGAGTCGTCCCATTTCTCCGCCTCGAGGTTGATAGGCACGTGCTGGAGGGAGGTGGCGGTGCAGGCTGACAGTGCCGTGGCACCCTTTTCCTGGAGACCTTGCAACACAGATTCGGCGTGGCGCAGGTCCGCGCGCCAGATGTTGCGCCCTTCGACAACCCCCGCAGCGAGGGTCTTGCCTTCCAGCTTCTGCACTAACTCAGCGCTCAGTTCCGGGGTGCGTCTCAGATCGACCTGGAGGGCTTCAATGTCTGTTTCTGCGAGTGCCGCGGCTGCGTCTGTCCCGTCACCATAAGGCAGGGTCACCAGGAGCGAGGGTCTCCCTTCCAACTCGGACAGCTCACTCCAAACCTGCTTTGCAAGCTCGACTAGTTCCTTGCGTGAGGCGTCTAGGTTGTCCGAGGTTAGTGCAGGTTCGTCGAACTGCACCCACTTCGCGCCGCTTTCGTGGAACGCTGCGAGCAGCTGGGCGTAGGCGGCGGTGAGGTCTTCAATCAGCGCGAGTGGGGTCCACCCCTCCCCCACCTCGTCCGCTGCTTTTGCTAGGGCTAGGAAGGTCACGGGGCCAACGAAGGTCGGGCGAACCAGGTAGCCGGCTTCGCGTGCCCGCTGGAACTCCGCGAGTTTTTCTCCCCCAGAGAAAGCAAAGGCGGCTCCCGGTGCTAGTTCAGGGACCAGGTAGTGGTAGTTGGTGTCGAACCACTTGGTCATTTCCAACGCACCGAGATCGTCGTTGCCGCGCGCCAGCGCGAAGTACTGGTCTAGGCCGGACAGCTTTTCGTAACGAGGGGGGATGGCTCCGAAGGTGACCGCTGTGTCAAGCACTTGGTCGTAGAGGGAGGAGGTTTCTGGGATGGAGTAGTCGTCTTTGCCCAGGCCTAGTTCCACCAGTCGTGCGTAGGTCAGGTCCTTCAGATTTTCGGCGACACGTAGCAGCTCTGTCTCGGAGAGGGTGCCTTTCCAGTAGGCCTCTGTTGCGCGCTTGAGTTCGCGGTCTGGCCCTATTCGCGGGTAGCCAACAATCGTGGCAGTCGGAAACGCAGATGAGGGGTGAGTTTCGGTAATCAAGGGAAGCCTTTCAGTTGCTGTGGGTGCCTGGGTTTTAGGTTCTAGGGCCTGAGGATTACGGTCTGAGGACTGCGGTTTAAGGTTCGCGGTTTGCGGTCTGAGGTTTGAGCATGAGGTCATTGCTTCTCCCTGACAGGAGTGAGTAGGTCGGCACCGTTGGCCTCTGGCACATCAAGGTCGCGCACTAGGTCCAGTGCCGGTCCTGCCTGGTTGAATGTGTAGACGTGGATGCCTGGGGAGCCGGCGTCAAGCACTTCGCGAGCAATCTTTCTGCCTATTGCGATGCCTACGCTTGCGGCTTCTTCGGGTGTTTCGACGCGCTCAAGCGCATCAAGTAGCCACGCTGGTGGCTGCACTCCGGTCAGCTCTTGCATTCGGCGAACGCGCCTGGGGTCGGTTGGGGGCAGCAACCCGGCGACGATGGGGATGGTCACGCCGATCCGCCTGCACCGCTCGACGAAGCTCGCGTACTGTGCGGGGTCCCAGAACAGCTGCGTGACACCGAATGATGCGCCAGCTGCTTGTTTGGTGAGCAGCCTCTCAGCCTCTTGTTCGGGCGTCGTTCCTGCCACGGGGTTTCCTGCAGCAAACGCGGCAACGGCAACCGTGAGTGGTTTGAATGCGGACCTGAGTGCGTTCCCAGCGGAGCGCGCGGTGCGCTCAATTTCGATTTGTCGCATAAGGGTGACCAGGCAGCTGGCGCTGGGGACGTCTCCGGGGCCGGGCTGCCAGTCCGGCGCCCCCCACGGGTTGTCCCCGCGAAGCGCCATGAATGTCCTCACCCCCAGGTCCAGGTAATGCTCGACTACCCCACGAACTTCTGCCCTCGTGGTAGCGACGCAGGTTAGGTGAGCAATCGGGCGGACCGGGGTGTCGCGGACCAGTTTTGCAACAACGTCGCCAGCGCTCTGGCGGTCAGTGCCACCAGCCCCGTAGGTGACGGAGATGAAGTCGGGTCTGCTCGCCACAAGCTGGTCAACGTTCGACCAAAACCTGGGCGCTAGTTCGGGGCGTCTGGGTGGGAGCACCTCGAAAGAAGTGGTGTGAGGGGCGCGCGTCAAAGACTCCATTAGTGTCCTTAGGTCGAAGATAGCTACGCACCAGAAGAGTCGTGGTTGGCGTGGCTGTGAGCTTCCGGCAAGTGCCGGGAGGCCGACCTCTCGAAGGAAGCTGAGAAGGAGGCTGAGCGGTCTTCTCTACTTCGAGAGGCCGCAGAACATTCGGCGCGCAAAAAGAACCAAAGCATGCCTGGTGGCAGGTGCCCAGGCTGGTCCTGGAAAGAATGCGTTCTTAGTCACGGTTCGCACCGTAGCATCGTCGCCGCGGACCGCCAGAAAACGGTCCAAAAGACGGTCGGACAGTGCGATCTGCAGGCTCATTCCGCACTTCCGGCTGCGCGACTTTGCACCTTCGGCTACGCGACTTTGCACCTTCGGCTGCGCGACTTTGCACTTCCGGCTGCGCGACTTTGCACTTCCGGCTCCGCAGTTCAGCACTTTGCCTTCTCACTGCTACATTTCGGCGAGTGACCCCATCTGTAAGCGAACCGTCAATCCTTGTCTCCGGCGTTGTAATGCGTCGAAGCAACGACGAGCGTGCCTTCCACCTCACCAAGCGCCTGCTGGGCGGCCTCACCCGGGGCGCGGAAGGTTGCTGGAACCCGGTAGTGAGCTGGGCTGAAGAGGACGGGGTCAGTGGAGCCCTCGCGAAGCTGAATGCCGCGGAGGCCCTGGTCTTGATGGGCGGGCCCGACGTTCACCCAAGTTTCTACGGAGGCAGCTCACAGTACAAGAACCAGGAAGTTCACTTCCCCACTAGCGACCAGGTGCAGATCGCACTAGTGAGGCATGCGATAGACCACCACATCCCAACCCTGGCTATATGTCGCGGCCTGCAAATCACGAACGTTGCCTTGGGCGGAACACTCATCCAGGACATGTCGGAGCTGCCGGGTCACCGCAGCGAACGCCTGCTTGAGAACTACCTGTTCGACCGTCACGAAGTCAGCATTGAGCCGGGCTCGAAGCTCTCAGAGCTCCTGACTCCCCTGGACGTGGAAGGCAACGCTAAGGCTACACGCATTGAAGTTCATAGCGCTCACCACCAGGCGATTGATCGTCTGGGCGAAGGTCTAGCTGTCACCGCCCATGCAGACGACGGCACCATTGAAGCTGTGGAACACGAAACTGCTCCCCTGGTTGCGGTGCAGTGGCACCCGGAAGACCCGGACGCAGATCCCCGAGGTCTTAGGGGCCTCATGTCCAAGATGTGCAAGCTAAAGGGGTCACGCAGACTAGCCGCATGACCCCAAGCCTGTGGATGCAAGCGCGGAACCCGGAGCTGGGACCCGCAAAAGATCCTAGGCCGCGGAGTACCCACCGTCCGAGGTCAGCACTGCCCCCGTGATGTTCGGTGAGTCTGGCGACAGCAAGAATGCAATCGCTGCAGCGAGTTCTTCGGGCTCAGCTGTCCTTGCCCCAGCAACCTGCATCCTTGGCGCAAGCCGGTGCAGAGCGAGCTCAGAACCGAACTCGACGCCAATGTTCGTTCGTACCCCGCCTGGCGCAATGGCGTTCACGCGAATGTGGTACGGCGCGTACATGTGCGCCGTGTTCTTCGTCATTCCTACGACAGCCCACTTTGACGCTGTGTAGGCCGCGCCAGCTGCAGCTCCAGTAATTCCTGCGAGGGACGCAACGTTGACGATGGTGCCGCCGCCTTCTTCCAGCATCAGCGGCAAAACAGCCTTCGTCATCTTCATGGTCCCGCCAACGTTCACTTCGAACACGCGGTCCCAAAGTTCGTCGCTCACTTCACCGATGGGGCAGAACTTGTCCATGATCCCTGCAACGTTTGCTAGCGCCTGGCACTCACCATCGCAAGCATCGACAATTCGCTCCACATCGTCATGTTTCGTGATGTCTGCCCTGACGGGCACTATGTCCAGGTCCGGGTACTCCGCAACCAGGGAGTCCAAGCCCTCTTGCGCGTAGTCGGCCGCAATGACCCGGCCGCCTTCTTTTCCAATCCGCACGGCCGTTGCCCGGCCAATACCTGATCCCGCGCCAGTCACGATGGTTGTCATCCCGTCGAATCTGCCCGGCACGGGCTTTTCAACGTAGGGGGCGAGTTCGGGGTACTGGGGTCCCGTAGCGATTTCTTCTACGACTTCTACTGTCTCTTCTTCTGCCATTTCTAGTGTCCTTTCGTTCGAGGAGGCGCCGCGCCGCGCTCACCTTGAATCCGGCGAACCCACGCCAATTGTGGGCCGTAAGTCCCATCATGCCCGAGGCGCGGCCCCGACGGCGAGTTCTGATCCCTCAGTTCGGTTCGGAAGCGCAGTTCGGTTCGGAAGCGGCGGTGGGCAACGGGCCTGTAGCGAAGAGCAATCCGTCCGGGTCCGAGAACAGGGGGCGACCAGCAACGACAGCAACAGGGTCCCCTTCAGGTTCCCCACTGTCGAACACTGCTGCGACAAAGCCGGGAGCGTCCCACTGCGGCTCCCGCGTCTGTAGCTCCACCTTGCGGAACTCAAAAAGCTCCAGGGTGGTGTCGTCGCCGTGCAGGTAGGCGATCTCAAAACCCCGAGGGTCCGCGCTCTGGTGGATACCGCCCATCAGTTTGAAACCGTGACCCGCGTGGAAAGCACCTGAAGTGTCAAAGCTCTGCACAGTCTCCGCCACGTGATCAAACCGGGGTCGGGTCGGAGTTCCCAGTCCCCAATCCGCGTCGACCTCGCTCTGGTCCGCAACCCAGTGATACTGAAGGGCACCTTCCACCATCTCAACCAGGACGCCCGAGGGAGAGTAGAAGAACGTTATGCGCACTTCTCCTGCCGCATCGATCGGTTCGAGGTGGAACTGGACGCCGTCCTCCTGTAACTTCCGCACCCGCTCATCGAGGTCACTCACCTTAAAACCAATGTGCCGGGGCCCCGCTTGGATGTCGTCCGGGATCCACGTCGACTGCTTGCCCTCGTCTACCCGGTCCTCACCAAACGGGGCCTCACCGACACGTTCCCCACCGACCCGGTTGATCTCTACCAACGCCGTGCCTACGTCAAGCACCGCTCGGTCCTCGCTGACCTCTATGGAAGCAGCGTCCAAGTAGCGTTCAAAGAAGTCCGCTTCAGCAACGACGTCGATAGCGTTCAACAAAACGGAGCATATGGCCATTGGTTTCCCCTTCTAAAAGCGCCCCTGCAAAAACGCCTGGCAAGAACGCCTGGCAAAAACTCCGGCAGAAAACTCCGGGAAAAAGCGCCCCGGCAGTGTCCGGCAACAATGATACCGGGCGACCAGTCTGCGCCTCAGCGTTGGTAGGGTCTGCGTTGAGACACCGGCAACGCCGCTGATTGTCGAGCATGGAGAAGAAAATGACCTCCCAATCAAACTACGACCCTCAGTCGCCGCAGAACCCACAGAACCCACAGTCACCACAGAACCCACAG
>ERZ1031159.193-NODE-193-length-10366-cov-3.919116_pt1 | contig 10366 bp, 7 predicted proteins | sample MGYA00516706_ERZ1031159 | MGnify/ENA primary metagenome ERZ1031159 (study PRJEB33719, sample SAMN04262508) | wastewater metagenome | biome: rural village; feature: composting latrine chamber; material: composting feces with ash | place: El Salvador | collected... | reverse complement strand
GTCGGCCGTCGCCAGGGGGACGAACTCCCCAGGCGGGATCTTCGCCTGGGTCCCGTATCCGGACACGAGGGCATCGGAGCCCTGCCCCTCGCCGGCCGCGAAAACCGACGCAGTGAAGGTCTCCGCCTCGTCGAACTCAATCGGGACGGCGAAGCTGGCAGTTCCGTGGTCTTCCTCGCTGAACACGAGATCGTCCAGGGGTCCGAGCTCGCTTCCCTCCGCGGCCCCGGGCACGGAGTAGCCGAAGGAGTCGGGTATTTCCGTTCCTTCAGGCACCGTGATGGTGCCTCGGAGAGTGGAGGTGACGGTGCCGCCTTCGCGTGTGCTACTGAGCGCTACCACCGGTGGGTCGAACTGTGCCGTTGCGGCGATCGGCGCTTCGCAGGGGACGTAGTCCAGCTCGGGCCAGTAGTCGACGGGGTCTCCCACGGCGTTCCCGTCAGCGTCCTGGACCTGAAGGGTGACCTTGTACTTCGACAGGAAGGTGCCTTCCAGGTCGACGCTGAGGTCAGAACTGAACTTCCCGCCCTCGCCGAGGGGCTCCGTGCTGGCATCGACGACTCCGCCGTCGTAGCCGTACTCCAGTTGCACGAGGAGCTGCCAGCCGTCGTCCGTCACGTCTCGCACTTCACCCGACACCGCAAGATCCGCAGTCGTAGCCGGGCACTCGTTCACGGCCTTCGCCGGGCTCTGCGTCAGCGAGTCGACGTCGACCGTTGGAACCACATCCGATTGCGGGTAGACAAGGAAGGACGTCTCTTGGACAATCTGCTGCATCAGAACGCTGTCGTAGACCATGGCTTTGAAGTCGCAGTGCTGAGGCTCAGCCAAATTCTCGTCCACCTTCAGGGTGAACCCAACGGGCAGCGTCTCAGAAGGCGCGCCGTCCGTGAGCTTGAAGGGCGTGGAGGCATCGGCTGGCTCTACGAGCGGACCCGGGCACTCGAGGTGGGTCTTGACGGGGATCTCAATGCTCTCCCCCGGCGCCAGTCCCATGGTCGTCCGCAGGGTCACGTCCACGGACCCGGTTGCCTCATACGAACCGTCAACCTCGTCCAGGGTTAGGTTCTGGGCATCGGCAACGGTCAGGATCACCTTGTATGTTCCCCAGCCCTCACCCGCGCCTGTGCGTCCCGCGGGGGACGCGAGGCCTCCGGTCGTCGTTGGTGTCGCGGGCTGCTCAACGTCGGTCTCGGTCAGACTCTCGGTGTTGTCTTGGGCCGCTACGTCCTCGGTTGCGGCAACCTCGCTGTCTTCGGTGGCCCACTGGGTTTCAACGACCGCGGCGACCTCGGTGTCGCCGTCGGTCTCTTGGGTTACGGTCTCCTCGATGTCTGCACTGACTGCATCGGGTTCGATGACCTCGGTGTCTTCGGTCGCTGCCCCGGCGTCAACGACCTCGATGGTTGCGTCTGGTTCGTTGCCGTCCTCGGGGCCCTCCGCTAGCGCTGGAACTGCTGCGAAGGAGAACGCCAGCGCGACTCCCCCTATCAGTCCAAGGGCTCTGCGGCCCGTCTTTCTTCGTCGTGTGGTCACTGGTCGTCCTTTCTCCTCGAGCGGCGCCCTCGCCACCCGATCCGACCGGCCCGGTCCTGAAGGCTGCCGAGCCGGTGGGCCGCCTAGCTTCGTTGCATCCTCAATTTGCGACCCTACGCCACCGTACTACAGATTCGTCACAGTTTATTGCGGATGGGAGACGGACTGTGCTAAGGACAGGGCTCATGAAGGCCGGACGAGCGCTGGCCTCCACGCAGCACTGCTTCCCGGACACGATTGGGACACGATGACAACCGAAGACGGCCGAATCTAGGCGAAGATCAGCGAAGACAAGCGTTCGCGGGATCGTTGGAATTGCAACGCTAAGCGAAGATCGCGGAGGCTGGGCGAAGACCGCTCGCGACATGAAGAGGTCGCAAGTTCAAATCTTGTCACCCCGACCACTTGAAAAAGTCAAAGCCGACTTTCCCGCAAAATGGCAACGGAAAGTCCAGGTCATTGGGGCGGAGAGAGTTTCTGGATCCCCTCGCTGGCGTGCGGCCCTGCGGCTCTGGTGCCGGATGCGTTGTTCGATTTAGACACGCGAATAAGGCGAAACTGGGTGCGAACGTCGTTATGGTTCGCTCAGAAGTCTAAAACGGACATGGCGGCGCATGGCAAACATAGATCCTGATACCGCGCAGGCGAATTCAAGCATCGACCTACCTTGCGTCTCAAGGGGATTGCCGAGGGCCACCCCAATGAGTCCACCCAAGACCCCGGTCGCGAGAGATTCCAGCATGAACTGATAGCCGATCTGACGCGTCCGCGCACCCAAGGTGCGATGCAGGCCGATCTCCGCTCGTCTTTCTGTCACGGACCGCAAAGTCACGTTCGCGATCCCGATTCCCCCACCAATGAGAGCAACAATCCCGATCGCGATGAGAATTGCGTTGATATCGGACGCAACTCTCTCTTTCATTCCTGACGAGACACTTGGCACCTTCACCTTGTACGCATCCGGATTATTCGGGTCCAAAGCAATCGGGGCCTGTCGGCCAACCAACTGTCCCGCACCCACCGCAACGCGAATATCCAGGGCAGCAATTACGGATAATCCAGTTCTGCCCTCGCCACCCCGGATGCCAAAAGCTGTAGGTAGCAGTGGGTCCGCTACCTACAGCTGGTTGACTCAGAGGCCAGGCCGTGCCCCCGGTGGGGAGGCCTGATCCTCAGTCTCTGACGTCTTACTGCTTCGTCTTTCTCCGCAGGAGGGCTCCCCCGCCGAGTGTTGCAAATCCGGCCAATAGCGCAGCCCCAATTGTGGCGCCAGTCTCGGCTAGGTTTCCTTTTCCGGACCCAGAATTTGAACCGGACCCGTTGTTCGTGGCCCCTGAAGAGCCGCCGGAGGCCCCGCCGTTGCCGGAGCCAGAGCCCGACTCATTGCCAGAGCCAGATTCGCCTCCAGTTGGGGCGCAAGTCTTCTGTAGCTCGGCGTACAGGTCCTTTGCCTCATCTAGCCGGTGTTGCGCCTGTCCGAGTTTTTCGTGCGCAGCAACTACTGCCTCGTCCGCAGCTTCTTTCGCATCACGAAGTTCTTGCGGCACGTTGTCGTAGGCGTCCTGCGCTTCAGCAAGCGCCTGTTCGGCCTCAGCTGCCAACCGTTCAGCTTCCTGAAGTTTCAAGGCGGCGGATGCCTGTTCAGTTTGAGCCGCTTGGACGGCCGCCTTAGCTTCCGACAATGAACTCGTAGCAGAGCTCAGTGTTGCGTCTGCGGCAGAGAGAGCCCTCTCCGCCTCGGTCACAGCCACCTGGGCCTGATCCCGCGCGGCGATGTCAGCGTCAATTTCGGCCTTGTAGCTCTGTACGTCTGCAATGTACTCAGACACGGACAGAATGCGTCCCAGACCTAAGGATTCGCCATTGTAAGTCGAGACCGACGTCCCGCTCGCCATAACCTGGCCCATGACTCCAGAAGGACCCGTGGCACCAAAGCCGGTGTAGGAGTCCGTGCCGATCACGTTCAGGTAGTGGCCAACAGAATTGTAAAGCGCGGGATATTTAGTGTAGATCTCCCAAGCCGACATGCTAGCCAATCCCGGGTAGTCGCCAGAAGCCACAGCATTGTCGAAGATTTCTTTCTCCTTGTAGTACCAGCCAGCGAACGGGTCCGAGTAACCCGTCGCCAGGTTCTCAGCGACTCCTCCGAACTGTTGGGGGTGTCCCCACACAACCGCTGCGCGATCCGTGTTGGCCATGGCAACCGCCATAAGAGTGTCACTGACGGTCCACGGGGCAAGACTCACGCTTGCCCGGATCCCATTTCCAGTCTTGATCTGCTGGAGGGCCAAAATCATGTTGTCAAGGCTTGTCGCGTCGTTTGTTCCACCCAGGTGTATGTCACTTATGTACTTGGTGACATCACCGTCCGTAAGAACCCTTGCAGCATCCGTTTGACCCCGGTACTCAAAGTATCCAGCCGCACCCTTCGCCTTCGCTGCCAAAGCGCTCTCAGCCGCTGCCTGAGCATTGCTCAAACCGATCTGCGCCTCCTCCAATGCTTTCGCCGCATCTTCCCGGTCTACCTCGGCCTGTTCGAAGCCGTCCTGAGCGGAAGCCTCGACCGCCTGCGCTGCGGACAGCGCTTCGTCAGCGCTCTTCTTGGCATCAGCCGCCTCATCAGCTGCACCTCTGGCGATAGCCGCCTGCTGCTTGGCCGCATCCAACTCGTCAGCCACAGGGCCAATGGCATCATTGATTGCTGCTTGCGCCTCCAACGCGCTGTCCAACGCCACCTGGCTCTGCGCAACCTCTAGTTCCGCCGACTCAACCGCCGCCTTTGCCCGGCTCAGCTCTGTGTCACAGTCTGCTGGCGCCGCCATCGCGGGCATTGCCAGAAACGCAGCACAAACACCCCCCGCTAGCACCGACACCGACAATCGTTTGATTACCGGTAAGCCTCGATCTTTTTGGGTTTCTGACCCCATTCTCTGTTACTCCGTTCGACTCTTCGGCCAGGCCCACATCACAACGCAAGCTTGACCCTTATGTGACAGAGTCAGCTTATCGTTAGGGTGCCCTAGTGACGTCAAGCCGAAGCCCCAGACTTATGCAATGACTCACCGCGCCGATAGCAGACCCTAAAACGGGACACGGATGGCCCTCAACAGCGGAGCCTATAGACGAGGGCTCTGGAGCGATCCTGGTTTCGACCCCGTTGTTCTGCTCCCCCACGACCTCCACAACCCAATCAAAGCCACCGCGTACATGCGCGACCACAAACCGGCAGGAGTCCTAACTACGCTGCGCAAAGATGTCGAAGGCACTGACCTCGGTAGACTCAGTCAGAGCAGACAGCGACCGCGGGAGGAAAAATGGCGCAAGTTGGGATCATCATGGGATCGTCCTCGGACTGGGAAACTATGAAACATGCGTGCGACATCCTGGACGAACTACAGGTCCCCTATGAGAAGCGCGTTGTGTCCGCCCACCGCACACCCGAACTGATGGCCGAGTACTCCAACGGGGCAGCTGAGCGAGGATTGAAAGTGATCATCGCAGGGGCCGGGGGCGCCGCCCACCTGCCTGGCATGGTGGCAGCCCAAACCCGACTACCGGTGATCGGTGTGCCTGTGCAGTCGCGGGCTTTGAGCGGCATGGACTCGTTGCTCTCGATCGTTCAAATGCCGGGCGGCGTTCCGGTCGGCACCATGGCAATCGGGAAAGCGGGAGCCATCAACGCGGGCCTGTATGCCGCGCGGATCCTAGCTGCCTTCGACAAAGACTTAGCAGCTCGGTTGGACACCCGACACCAGACCATGGTGGCGCAGGTGGAAGCCAGCAACGCCGAACTGATCTGAGTGACTGACACCGTGAGCATGCTGGAGCCTGGGTCGCGGATCGGGATAATCGGTGGGGGCCAACTGGGTCAAATGATCGCAACCGCCGCACGCCACATGGGATTCCAAGTTGGGGTGTTGGATCCCGATCCAGCGTGTCCGGCTTCGGGGGTGGTGGATGTGCTCGAGGTTGCCTCGTACAACGACACCGATGCCCTGCGACGCCTTGCCACTTGGGCCGATGTGCTCACCTATGAGTTTGAGAATGTTGATGCGGACAGTCTGGATGCGGTGGCTGAGTTGGCTCCGTTACCGCAAGGGACCCGGCTGTTACGGACCACGCAAGACCGCAGAGCTGAGCGAGCCCTTCTGGACGACCTGACCATTCCCGTAGCGCCATACGCGGTGGTCAAGGTTGGCGAACCCGTTGGGCCTATTGCCGCTGAGGTCGGCTATCCGTGCCTACTGAAAACTGCTACCGGCGGCTATGACGGGAAAGGCCAAGTACCGCTTTGGTCGGAATCGGACGTACCGCAAGCGCAGGAAGTCGCGGACAGGTATCCGTGCATCATTGAGCTCCTGGTCAATTTTGAGCAGGAGATTTCTGTGCTGGTCGCCGGAGACGGTGCGGGAAACTACGTGACGTTCCCACCAGTTCATAACGTGCACCGGGACGGTATTCTCCACAGATCGACGTTACCCGCCTTGGTTTCCGAAGAGATTGCTGCGGCCGCCCAAAGTATCGCAGGAACGATAGCCGAGGAAGTTCAGCTGGCCGGTGTTCTGGCCGTTGAAGCCTTCGTAACTGCGGACGGGCGCGTGTTGGTTAACGAGTTGGCCCCTCGCCCCCACAACTCCGGCCACGCAACCATCGAAGCCTGCGACTTCAGTCAGTACGACCTGCACGTGCGTGGGGTGGCTGGCTGGCCGCTGGCGCAACCGCAAGTGTTGTCACCTGCCGTGATGGTGAACTTGCTGGGTCAACATGTTGAAGCAGCGCCGGGCTTCGTGAAAACTCATCCGCATTGGAACTTGCACTTGTACGGGAAAACAGAGGCGCGTGTGGGTCGGAAAATGGGGCACTTGACGGCAGTTGGTGCTCCAGGAAACCTCGTACCAGAAACTGAAGAGTCCGGAATCTGGCAGAACACCTGACCGGAACGTGAGCCCCAACCGGCACGCGCGGCCCGAAGCCGGCGGTTGGCGAGTTCTGGCTGTTGCAGTCCTGAAGACTATGGCTAGTCGAACGCCCGATGGCCAATGTCGCGGCGGTAAAACAGGCCCGAGGTGTCGGAGTTCTCGAGGACGCCGTAGGCAACTTCTCGCGCCGCGGCTAAATCCTTGCCGGTCGCGCTGACTAAGTAGACGCGACCCCCCGCAGACACCAGTCCGTCCTCGGCGTCCGTTCTGTCAGCGAAGTCTTGTTCGGCGGCTGGATCAGAAACGTCCGCAGAGCCCGGGTTGGCTGCGCCGTTTGCGACACCCGAATAGTAGATGTGCGCCTCGGCGGGGAGCGCGAACTCTGGAATCGGGTGCCCTACCGTGGGCTGTCCTGGGTATCCGTCGGCGGCTGCCACCACACCGACGCAGGCAATCTCATCGTCCCAGTCCATGGTGGGGGCGCGGCCCTCCAGCAAGTCAACGAACACCTGGCCCAGATCACCCTTCAGTCGGGGCAGAACAACTTGGGCTTCGGGGTCGCCAAAGCGCGCGTTGAACTCGATGACTTTGGGGCCGTCCTCGGTCAAAATCAGGCCCGCGTAAAGCACGCCCGTGAACGGACGGCCACAACGCACCATCTCGGCCGCGGTGGGAATGAGTATCTCCTCGACAGCCTGTTCGGCTACATCGTCACCGATATGGGGTACCGGAGAATACGCGCCCATCCCGCCCGTGTTTGGACCTAGATCTCCGTCGAGGGCACGCTTGTGATCTTGGGCGATTGCCATCGGGTAGACGTCCTCACCCGCAACCAAAGCCATCAGCGAGAACTCTTCGCCATCTAGGAACTCTTCGATGACTACGCTTGCGCACGCATCACCGAATTCGTGGTCGCCCAGCATACGGCGCACGGCGTCTTCTGCCTCTGGCTGTGTTTGGGCAACAACCACACCCTTACCTGCGGCCAGCCCATCGGCTTTGACAACTATGGGCGCACCGACCTCGGAAACATAATCCAACGCTTCGTTCAAGTCGGTGAAAGAACGGTAATCGGCAGTTGGAACACCCGCACGTTCCATGATCTGTTTGGCGAACTCTTTCGACCCTTCGATTAGGGCAGCCGCTCGGTCGGGGCCAAACGCGGGAATGCCAGCCGCATGCAAGTCATCCACCACACCATTCATCAGAGCCGATTCCGGACCGACTACCGCGAAAGTAACGTCTTCCTGCTGGCACAGGTCGATCAGCCCAGCGTGGTCATCCAGTGGGACCGCGGCCACTTCGATCCCATCGCGCTTCATGCCCGGGTTGCCCGGCGCACACACAACCGACTGAACGGAAGGTCCAGCCAGCAGGGCTTTGGCGATCGCATGTTCCCGGCCGCCTGATCCGACGATTAGAACTTTCACGGCGTGTCTCCCTTATCCGGCTACAGCCCGGGGGTTGGTTGTTGGGTGATCTGGTATTGCGTGATTAGTTGTTGTAAAACTTCGGGGTAGAGGGCGTGCTCAACGCTGTGCAGTCGCTGTTCAAACGTTTCAAGCGAATCGCCGGGCACTATTTCAACCGTCTGCTGGCCCAGGATCGGCCCGGTGTCCATTCCGGAGTCAACCAGGTGCACGGTGACGCCACCCTCGCCGGACTCAAAGGACCGCTGGATCGCGTTCAAACCCGGGTGCGCGGGAAGTAACGAGGGGTGGACATTGACTATGCGGCCCTCGAACGGCCGAAGCAAAGTGGGGCCCACCAAACGCATGTAGCCGGCCAAAGCCACAAACTGGATCTGATAGTCGTCCAAGACCTGGAGGATCCGCTGCTCGTACGCTTCTTTGGTGGGGAAATCAGCAGGTTTAACGCAGACCGAGGGGACGCCCAGTCGTTCCGCTCTGCTGATCGCGCCTGCCTCACATTTGTCACATACCAGTAGCGCGATGTCTGCCTTCAGTTTGCCGGTTTGGGCGGCGCGCGCTATCGCCTCAAAGTTGCTGCCGCTGCCGGACGCGAAAACTGCTACGCGCGGGCCTGATGCGCTCACGGCTCAAGTTCCTGCGCGTCGAATGAACCCAGAAAGCGAACCCGCTGGCCATCCTCGTCCCCAAAAACAGTGCCAATCAAGTAGTTCGGCTCGCCCAGATCGTCAAGCAGTGCACGAGCGGCGGGAACATCAGCCGCGGGAACGGCCAACACCATTCCTATCCCCATGTTGAAAATGCCGTACATCTCCTCTGTGGGAATGTTGCCGAGGGTGGCCAGAGAGGTGAACTCGGGTGGCACCGGCCACGAACCCAAGTCGATTTCGGCACCCAGACCGTCCGGCAGCATGCGCGGCAAGTTTTCAACGAAACCGCCCCCAGTGATATGGGCCGCCGCGCGGACCAGACCCGCCTCCACCAGCGGCAACACTGCGGACGCATAGATGCGCGTGGGCGTCAGCAGCACGTCAGCGACCGTCGGCTGAGTTCCATCCGGCAAGGTCACACCCGGGAACAGCGAATCAACGCTCAAGCCAGCCTGATCGAAAACAACCTTGCGGATCAACGAATATCCGTTGGAGTGGAAACCGGAGGACGGCAACCCAATCAGCACATCGCCAGCCTCAACATCCTCTCCGGTCAGAATGTCCGCGCGGCTAACCGCACCCACCGCGAAGCCAGCCATGTCGAAATGGCCTTCCGAATACATGCCGGGCATCTCTGCGGTTTCGCCGCCTAGCAAAGCCGCGCCGGCCTGAACGCAGCCTTCCGCTACGCCCTCGACCAGCTTCTCCATCATCGCTGGGTCAGTTTTGCCTGTCGCCAGGTAGTCCAGGAAGAACAGTGGCTGAGCGCCTTGGACGACAATGTCATTCACACACATCGCCACACAGTCGATTCCAACCGTGTCGTAGCGCCCCGCTTCCACTGCGACCAGCAGCTTTGTGCCAACACCGTCAGTGCCCGACACCAGCAGCGGGTCCTCTATGCCAGCGGCTCCCAAGTCGAACGCGCCACCGAAACCACCGATTTGACTCATGACGCCCGGCCGGTCAGTGCGGCGAATGTGCGGTTTGATGCGGTCCACAACCTCGTAGCCCGCTTCAACATCCACACCGGCCTGCTTGTATGCGTTTTCCATCAGTGCTCTTTCAGTCCTCTTCGTTTGCGTTGGCTTCGTTCGTGAGCAGAGCCGCGCTGTCAGCAGACCGCAACCTAGACCGCCCTCTTGGGTGCTTCCAGGGATGCTTGGTAGCCGCGCTCATAGTCGTGCAGAGGCGCAGGGTACGCTCCGTTGAAATATGCGACGCAAAGACCCCCAAATCGGGCGTCCGGATCCAATCCGATCGCATCTATGAGCCCCTCTTCGCTCAAATACTCCAATGAATCGGCGCCGAGGTAGTCCCTTATCTCCGGGACGCTCAGTGACGCGGCTATCAGCTCATCTGGGGTTTGCATATCCGCGCCGTAGTAGGACGGATGAGCGAATGGTGGGGCGGCGATCCTCACGTGAATTTCTGCGGCCCCCGCATCACGTAGCAAGTCCACCAGGTGTCGGCTGGTGGTGCCACGCACGATGGAGTCGTCGACGAGGGCAACCTTTTTACCTTCCACCACTCCACGGACCGCCGAGAGTTTCATACGAACACCCTGATCGCGCAACTCTTGGGTTGGTTCGATGAACGTGCGGTGCACATACTGGTTTTTGATCAACCCCATCTCATACGGGATCCCCAGCCCCTCCGCGTAACCAGAGGCTGCCGAAAGCGAAGAGTTTGGTACGCCGATGACCATGTCAGCGTCAACCGGAGCCTCTTCAGCCAGGGCGCGACCCATCGCTTTGCGAGCCGCATGTACGTTGACTCCCGCGATGTTCGAGTCAGGACGAGCGAAGTAGATGAACTCCATCGAGCAAAT
>ERZ1031159.192-NODE-192-length-10384-cov-7.618647_pt1 | contig 10384 bp, 10 predicted proteins | sample MGYA00516706_ERZ1031159 | MGnify/ENA primary metagenome ERZ1031159 (study PRJEB33719, sample SAMN04262508) | wastewater metagenome | biome: rural village; feature: composting latrine chamber; material: composting feces with ash | place: El Salvador | collected... | reverse complement strand
GGTTAGGGCGCCACCTACTCCTTGGTCACGCTCTTAATAATGCGTTCCGCCCCCACAACCGCCACGGGCTCATCGCTTCCAGCCTCAGGCACCAAGAAGAAGATGTTCACCTGATACTTCACCGTCGCACTGGACTCAATCACCGGATCCTCAAGGTACGCAGCCGGCGTTCCCGCCAGCTCCAACGTCGAACCCTCCACCGTCTTCTTATAGACGTGCGTGTACTGGAACGAGGCCGCCATCAGCCCCTGCTCCGTCTCAAGCCTCACCGTCGTGATGGGCGCGTCACCCTCAGACGCCTCCGCCGTCACACTCCCCGCGACCTCAACGGCGTCGCTCAGAGCCTTCAGCTCTTCCTGATACCTTGGCGCGAACACGTTGTCTTCAAAGACCTTGTATTCGTCGTTGTCGGGGCTGTTGAGGTGGTTCACGTAGGTGGAGAGAACCTCTTTAGGGGAGAGTTCCAGGTCGGTGGTGTCATCCCGGAGCACCTTCGAGCCAGTTTGGACCGCCAAGCCTCGCACCGGCGTCCCCCCAACCAAGCGGACCCAGTTCTCAAGCATGTAGTCCGACTTTGCGTCCTTCTGCGTCAAGAAAAAGACTTCCGAGGGAGCGTCCGTCGTCGCATCCGACGCAACCACCAGGACTCTGGGGAACGAGGAGCCGACAGTCACCGAGTGGACCGCGTGCCCAACGATGAGGGGGGCAAGGTCCGTGTCGGTCTTAGAAGCGCGCACCAGCTGTCCGGTGCGCATTGAAAGCGCAGGATCGACCAGACGCTCTTCCAACCCGTCCGCACTCTTCGACGAGTCAGATTCGTCGATGACCGCCTGCACTTGTTCGACGATCCGGTCAACCTGCTCATCCGTCAAGGAAAGCTCGTCACTCTCATCCCCTGACTGGGTACCAGACTGGGCACCCGACTGAGCTCCGGACTGCGAGAAATCGCCCTCAACCTCAAGAACCGGCAGATCGCAGCCTGCTAAAGCAAAAACAGACACCAACAGAGAACCGACAAGAGCCTTAGTCGAGCGTTTCATTAGCTGCCCTCCTCAGAAGTCTCAGCTGCTTGTTGCTGTTCGGCGCTCTTCACCATTTCTTCCCATGACAGGGGCTTGCGGGTGCGCCTCCTCAAGGCATCCTCAGGAGCATCCTCTACCACCGGGATCTCACCCGTCCGGGTCTCATAGCGCCTCCCGTCAACCACCAGAGCTTCGACGCCTCTCTTCTCAGCATCCCGCATCGCACGCCGAGATGGGAAACCACGGCCAGCCTGCAGTGCCGCAAGGTTCATCATTCCTGATTCAGTAGTCACAACCTCTTCCGTCGCACCCGTTACCACGGGGGGTTCGGTGTCAACTGGAATCTCTGGAATGCTCTCACGAGTAGCCTTCGGTGCTGGCGCCTGAGTTGGGGTTCCGCTTCTGCGCAACCGCAGTTTAGGCAGGAACGCCTTCGGGCGGCCTTCAGCTACTTCTTCGACTGAAGGCTCTTCCGCGGGTTCTCCAACCGGCTCTTCCACGACGACTTCGACCGCTTCAGTGACTGCTTCCGCCAAATCTTCAGCGATAGGCTCCGCGGGCTCTTCAGGAGTTTCCTCAACTGCCTCGACCACGGTTTCGGCCGGCTCTCAGTTTCGCGGGCCGCATCTGGCAAAGGAGCGGGGAGCTCAGACACAACCTCGGCGACGTCAGTGACGGTCCCGCCGATCTCCAAGGGCTCTGATGACTGGGTCGTTTTGGTTTCAACACGCCCTGCTGCGGTCTTCGGCTTACGACGCGCCGCGATGACCCCGGCAGTGCCTAGGGTGAGAGCCCCAAGAACACCTGCAGAGGTGAAGCTCCAAAGCGCCAACTTGTTCTCTTGAGGGGTCTGCCAGGAAAGCTGAATAGTCGGGGCCGGTCCCTCACCATCGGTGGCTGCCAAGAGGGACTGGTCCAGTTCGTCCCCCGTAAGTTCCAGAGAAACCGAGTGCTTTCCGTACTTGACTGCGGTCCACATGTCAGAGGCAAGAGGGTTTTCAGCTTCCTCTTCCTCTGCAGATTCCTCAGATTCTTCGGATTCTTCGCCTTCTTCCGCAGGTTCGTCGCTCACCTCCGGCGCCACGCCCTCATGAGTGATGACTTTCAGGGTCTCAAGGTCTGACAAGCCCACGATTTCGTCGTAGGGCTCGTCCTGAAGCCAGGCGTTGATGTCATCTTGCGAGCCGAGCGCCAACCAGATGATCGAATCATCAGGCACGCTGGCTTCAACCCTGACTCCAGCAACCTCTTGATGGGGTTCGTAGAGTCGAAGGACACCCGCGCGGGTCATGGTGAACGGCTGGTCGGTGTCACCCGATGCTACGACTTGTTGCTGGGGGTGCCACACGGTTTTTGCCAGTATCCCAATGGTCAACATGATCAGGGCCAAAACGGCCAGGATCAGGGGGAGCGTGTAGCGTTTCAGTTGTCGCACGCGCTTTCCTTCCAATCTTCACGCCGTTTTGGCGCACCTCATCGGCTGTCAATACAGGGTAAGCCCATCTCCAGGCCGATTACAGCGGAACCGCTCACAGTGTGAACTCCTGCCCCAACTATCACAGGGGGCGTAGGCCGCGATCCCAGCAGCTCGTGTGCCAATGGCGTCTGGCACCCACACCAACCTCGGTCCCAAACGGGGCGTCACCAGGCCAAGCGACGACGTGATCGACGCCTGGCCCGACGGGGCGTCCGCAAGCGGGACAAGTGTAAACCCGCTGAGACGGCCCGACGCGTTGAACCTGGTACGACACTCCACCGGGGCCCATCTCGCTTCGGGCGACGCCCCTCAACGCGGCCTGGTTGAGGGGTCTTGAGGTGGGTCTGCGGGAGCGCGACGAACCCCTGCCCACTAGATTGCTGCCTGACCCTTCCGGATCACAGTGATAACATCCAGGTTTTCGTTCATGACGAGGAGGTCCGCACGAAGGCCTTCTTCCAGGCGTCCCCGATCAGTGAGTCCAAGGATGTTCGCACCCTGCTGGGTGGTGAGGTAGACAGCGTCAACTAGCGACAGTTCGGAGCGCTTGACAGCGGTGCGGAGGCAGTCGATAAGACGCGCGGTGCCTCCGGCGATTGCATCGCCGTCAACTAGCCTGGCAACTCCGTCCTTCACGCGGACAGCCTGGGGGCCCAGCTGGTATTGGCCGTCAGGCATGCCGGCGGCAGCCATCGCGTCAGTTACGAACACGCAGTTGTCGCGCCCAACCATTTCGACGACTTTCCGGACCAGTGAAGGATCGAGGTGTGTGCCGTCGTTGATCATCTCAACCACGACCTCGCCCCGCTTCGCAGCCTCAAGGAAGACGGAGATGGGGCCGGGAGCGCGGTGGTGCAGTGGGCGCATGCCGTTGAACAGGTGCGTGATGGTCGCCCGGCCACCACGGGTCGGAGTGTCCTTTTCGGCGATGTCCTGGACGCCGGCCTTGACGGCGTTTTCAGCGTCAGCGATGTCGCAGTCGGTGTGGCCCCACGACGGCAGAATGTTGCCGTCTATCAGGATCTTCACGGATTCGCGCCCTTCCGGGTCAGCGGCACGCTCAGGCGCGAAAGTCATAGAAACCGCATAGCCCTTAGCTGCCTTCACCAGGCGCTTGGTGACGTCGGGGGTTGCAGGAATCAGGTAACGGGGGTCTTGAGCGCCGCAACGAGCCTCAGAAAGGAAGGGGCCCTCATAGTGGATTCCCTGGATGATCTCCCGCTCGGTCGCTTCCGCAAGCAGGTTCGCCCGCGTTTCCAGTACCTCAACAGGTGCGGTGACGAGGGACGCGACAAGGGTGGTCGTCCCGTTCTTCAGGTGCTCTGTAGCAGCGGTGCGAACGTCTTCAAGTGTCAGAGAATCAGGGAAAGATGCCCCTCCCCCGCCGTGACAGTGAACGTCGATCAAACCGGGGGTGATGATCGAGCCGGCAGGCAGCCCCGCAGATGGCGCGTCAGCCCATTCTTCCGGCAGATCTGCTTCAGGGCCGACCCAAGCGATTTCCTGACCCTTCGTGACGACAACGCCATCTTCGATGACCTTGTCTGTCAGGACGACCTTGCCGCCCCACTTCGCTAGTGAACCCATTAGAACAATCTCTCTTCCGCGTTATCCATGCCACGCATTGCGGCATAGTCCAAAACCAAACATTCGATCCCTCGGTCTTCTGCGAGGATGCGTGCCTGTGGAGAAATCTCTTGGGCGGCGAAGACTCCCCGGATCTTGCCGTATCTTTGCTCCCGCCCCAAAAGTTCCAGGTAGCGGGTCAGTTGTTCAACGCCGTCTATCCCACCTCGCCGCTTCACCTCTACCGCGACCGGGCGGTTGGCGGGGTCGTAAACAAGTAGGTCGACGGGCCCGATGGGAGTTGGGTGCTCGCGCCGAAACAGAGTCCACCCCAGCCCGAAAATGGATTGCACCTGCTCCGCGAGCAGCTCCTGCAAGTGCGCTTCGACCCCGTCTTTAACCAAGCCAGGGTCTACTCCAAGCTGCTCTTCTACGTCCGCGAAGATCTCGAAAATCTTGATGACCAGGAGCCCGTCAGTCTTGGTCGGCTCTCCCCGCCAGACCTCGCGCACCCCGAGTTCTTCGTCATCAGCGTCCGGGGAAGCCACAGTTAGGCGTGCAGGGGCACTCATCCAGTTGAGCGGCTTGTAGGATCCCCCGTCGGAATGTACAAGAACCGAACCGTCGGCCTTCAGCATCAAGACGCGTTTTGCTTTAGGAAGGTGAGCGTCTAGGCGACCAGAATAGTCAACGGAGCACTCCGCGATGACTAGCCTCAAAGCGTCGCCTCCAAAGCTTCAAAAGGACCCTTCACTCAGGCCTGAAAACCGCGAGGTTTCCCTGCCTCTTGACTTTAGGCCGGAAGGCTGCCATTTTCAACAACGACCGTGACGAAGTCCTGGTCGACAGAGGCAAAACCACCGTCAATATCCACTAAGACGTCGTCCCCATCAGTCCGGCTAATCTCAACCGTGCCTGCGGAAAGCACGGTGAGGATCGGCTGACGTCCCGGCAAAATGCCCAGGCTGCCATCTACTGCAGGGACCGCGACGTAGCTCGACCGGCCTTTCCAGAGCGACTCCGTCTTCCCCACCACTTCGACGTGGAGCTTGTCAGCGGGGCCCGGAGAACTCACGATTCCTTCTCAAGTTCGTGCCACTTGCGCTCAAGGTCGTCAATGCCACCAATGTTATAGAAGGCCTGCTCAGGCACCTGATCGTAGTAGCCGTCAGCGATTCGCTTGAATGCTTCGATGGTTTCCGAAAGTGGCACAGTCGAACCCGGAACACCCGTGAACTTCTCCGCCATGTACGTGTTCTGCGACAGGAACTGCTGGATGCGGCGGGCCCTGGCAACGGTGACCTTGTCTTCTTCGGACAGCTCGTCAACACCCAGGATCGCGATGATGTCCTGAAGTTCCTTGTTCTTCTGCAGAATCGACTTGACGCGCGTCGCCACTTCGTAGTGCTCTTGACCGACGTACTTCGGGTCCAGCAGACGCGACGTAGAAGTGAGAGGGTCCACAGCCGGATAGAGACCGCGCGAGGCAATCTCACGAGACAGCTCCGTCGTCGCGTCCAGGTGAGCGAAAGTAGTCGCCGGTGCAGGGTCCGTGTAGTCGTCAGCCGGAACGTAAATGGCCTGCATCGAAGTGATCGAGTTCCCTCCTGCAGAGGTGATGCGCTCTTGCAGCATCCCCATTTCGTCCGCCAGGTTCGGCTGGTAACCAACGGCTGAAGGCATGCGCCCCAGCAGCGTAGAAACCTCAGACCCCGCCTGGGTGAAGCGGAAGATGTTGTCGATGAACAAAAGCACGTCTTGCTTTTGCACATCGCGGAAGTACTCGGCCATGGTCAGTGCAGTTAGAGCGACACGAAGACGCGTCCCTGGCGGCTCATCCATCTGCCCGAACACCATCGCGGTCTTCGACAAAACCCCAGCGTCTTCCATTTCGTGGATGAGGTCGTTGCCCTCACGGGTTCGTTCACCAACGCCAGCAAAAACAGAAACACCACCATGATCCAGCGCAACTCGCTGAATCATCTCTTGGATGAGGACAGTCTTGCCGACGCCAGCACCACCGAACAGACCGATCTTTCCGCCCTGCACGTAGGGGGTCAGCAAGTCGATAACCTTGATGCCCGTTTCGAACATCTTCTCCTGGCCCTCGAGCTTGTCGAAGGTCGGAGGTTCGCGGTGGATGCCCCACTGCACGTCCGGCTTGAAAGTCTCACCCTCCTCCAAGTTCAGAACCTCACCCGTAACGTTGAAGACGTGACCCTTAGTAGCCTCCCCAACGGGAACCATGATGGGACCACCCGTGTCGGTGACGCGAGCGCCCCGCACTAGGCCGTCGGTCGGCTTCAGCGCAATGCAGCGCACCATGTTGTCACCAAGGTGCTGCTCAACTTCCATGGTGAGTGTCGTGATGCCTTCACCTTCACCCTGCCCCGTCAGGTCAATAACGGTGGTGAGTGCGTTGTAGAGCGCGGGGATGGCGTCGGGTGGGAACTCCACGTCGACCACGGGACCAACCACGCGTGCAATCCGACCTTCGCCGGTCTTCGTCTCTTCTGCAGCCATTCTCTTGTCCTTCGTTGCCGTGCTTACGCCTGCTGTGAGAGGGCGTCCGCGCCGGACACAATCTCACTGATTTCTTGGGTGATCTCTGCCTGGCGCGCCTGGTTCGCAAGACGCGTGTAGTCGCGGATCATTTGGTTCGCGTTCTCTGTTGCGGTGTGCATCGCCTGCTGGCGGGAGGCTAGTTCCGACGCGGCCGCCTGCAGCATTGCGTTGGCGATCCTGTTGGTGACGTAGAGGGGAAGCAGCGTGTCGAGAACTGTTTTGACGTCCGGGATGAACTCGTACTCCGGGTAGCCCTCGCCATCCGGGCCAAACCCAAGTTCACTGCCGTCATCGTCATCATCTGCTGCTGGCGCATCGACAATAGTGAGTGGCAGCATCTGCCGGATCTCCGGTACCTGACGGACCATCGACTTGAAGCGGGTGAAAACGAGTTCGACTGCGCCAACCCCCTTTTCGGGATCCTTGTTCAGGAAGTACTCCAGCAACGTTTCGCCGACTTCGTAAATGAGTTCGTCCGAGGGGGAGTCCGAGGAGCCCTCCCACGACTTCTCCACCGGAACCCCACGGAAACGGAAGTACTGTGCCGCCCGTCGGCCCGCAGTGAACAGGACTGGTTCCTTCCCTTTTTCCTTAAGTTCATCAATGAGTTTGTCGGTCTCACGCAGGACTGTCGCGGAGTATGCACCAGCCAGGCCGCGGTCAGAAGCGATCGCTAGCACCGCGACCCTATTTGTGTCGCTGCGCGCCTGGGTCAAGGGGTGACGAATGTCGGAGTGTAGGGCGACGGCAGCGACGGCCTTCGTGAGCGCACGCGTGTAGGGGTCTGCCTCGGTCGCGCGCTTTCGTGCGCGCCCAATGCGCGAAGCAGCGATCATCTCCATCGCGTTGAAGACTTTCTCAAGCTTCTCCGTGGAGGCGATCTTCGCCTTAAACTCCCTCTGCGCGCCGCTCATCTGCTATCTCTTACCTGCCCGGGGACGAACGATGCGTTCGTGAGTGCGTTCTGCTTCCAGGTCCTCGTCGGCCTCTTCGATTTCATCCTTGTGCAGAGTGAACTTTTCGAGGAAGGACTCCACGTCAGCCTTCAGCTGCTCTTCCGTCTCCTTACTCAGCTCGCCCTTTTCCGCGATCTTCGAAAGAACATCGGAGCGGGTGCGCAAGTTGTCAAGCAAGGCGTCCTGGAAAGGAAGAACTTCCTTCAGCTCTAGCTTGTCCAGGTAGCCGTTGGTCCCAGTCCAGATCATAACGACCTGCTCTTCGACCGCCATCGGGGAATACTGCGGCTGTTTCAGCAGCTCCATGAGGCGTTCACCGCGAGTCAGCTGCTGACGGGTCACCGAGTCAAGGTCGGATGCGAACATAGCGAAGGACGCCATTGAACGGTACTGCGCGAGCGTCAACTTTAGTGTGCCCGCGACCTTCTTCATCGCCTTGATCTGGGCGTCGCCGCCAACACGGGAAACCGAGATGCCGACGTCAACCGCGGGCCTCTGGTCCGCGTTGAAGAGGTCTGACTGCAAGAAGATCTGGCCGTCAGTAATAGAGATGACGTTCGTAGGAATGTACGCCGAAACGTCGTTTGCTTTGGTCTCCACGATAGGCAGACCCGTCATGGAACCGCCACCCAGCTTGTCGTTTAGCTTCGCGCAACGCTCCAGCAGCCTGGAGTGCAAGTAGAAGACATCGCCCGGGTAGGCTTCGCGGCCCGGAGGACGGCGGAGCAGCAGTGACACGGCTCGGTAGGCCTCGGCTTGCTTCGACAGATCGTCAAACACAATGAGCACGTGCTTGGAGTCATACATCCAGTGCTGCCCAATAGCGGAGCCGGTGTAGGGCGCCAAGTATTTGAAGCCCGCAGGATCAGAGGCCGGTGAGGCGACTATGGTCGTGTACTCCATGGCGCCGCGATCTGACAGTGTCTTTTTCACTGCCGCAACGGTGGAGGCCTTCTGCCCGATCGCAACGTAGATGCAACGAACCTGCTTGTTCGGGTCCCCCGATTCCCAGTTCTCCTTCTGGTTCAAGATGGTGTCAACAGCTAGAGCGGTCTTGCCGGTTTGACGGTCACCGATGATCAGCTGGCGTTGCCCCCGCCCAATCGGGATCATGGAGTCGATTGCCTTCAGGCCCGTCTGAAGGGGTTCGTAGACGCTTCGGCGGGCCATCACGCCTGGGGCCTGCAACTCAAGGGCTCGCCTACCATCCAAGTCCGTAATCTCACCAAGCCCATCGATGGGATTACCGAGAGGGTTCACGACGCGCCCCAGGTAACCGTCCCCAACGGGCACCGAGAGCACTTCGCCAGTCCTGCGAACTTCTTGGCCTTCTTCGATGCCGTCGTATTCACCAAGGACAACCACACCGATCGCGCGCGGTTCCAAGTTCATGGCTAGCCCCAGAGTCCCGTCTGAGAACTGCAAGAGTTCGTTGGCCATTGCTCCCGGTAGGCCCTCAACTTTTGCGATCCCATCGGCCGTCAGGGTGACGTGACCGATTTCTTCGGCAGCCACCTCTGCGGGTGCGAAGGACTCGATGTACGAGTCCAGTGCCTTCCGTATTTGGTCGGCGGAAATCCCTAGATCAGCCATCGCGTTTTCCTTGTCCTTGGGTTCTCTCTTTAAGTTCTTTGTGGCTCTTATGCGCGGGTGAGCGATTCCCGTGCGACCCTCAGGTCGCGGCGCACCGTTGTGTCAACGGACTGCTCGCCTGCATCGAGGCGGAAGCCACCGATCAGATCAGGCTGGACAACCGTCGTCAGAAGCACGTCAGTGTGCCAGCGTCTGCTAGCCAGCTGACGGAGCTTGTCGTACTGCTCTTCATCAAGCGGCGTTGCGGTGTAGGCAACGACTAGCCTGCGGCCATTCAGCTCAGCCACCCTGGAAGCGTAGTGCCGGAGGGTCAGCAACAGCTGACCGTAGTGGGTTGAAAAGGCTGCGCGAACAATCAGCCTTTCGGCAATGGGGCAAACTTTGCCTTGGAAGATGGCGCGGGCAAGGTTCGCGCGGTCCTCTGGCTTGCCCTTGCCGATGTCGGACAGCTGCACGCGAAGTTCACGTTGGTCGCTGATCAGAGCAGAAGCATTCATCAGCTGTTGCGCTAGGTCTGCGCACTGGCCGTCCTGCACAGCCTGATAGATGTAGGCATCCAAGCCAAGGTCAGACGTAACCTCAACTAGAGCGTGGCTTGAAGACCAGTGCTGTTTCACCAGGTCTTCAAGCACCTCCATAGTGGTGTCCGTGCAGTGAGCTGCGAAGAGGCTCTTAAGGAGCGTGACCTTATCAGTGTCAAGTCGCGAAGGTTCCGTTAGGTTTTCGCGTAGCGGAGCGTTGCTTTCTAACAGGTCCGAAACACCGAAGAGGTCTTCTCCGATGCGCTCCCCGTCCGCGCCATCCTTGATGGCGCTGGCAAGCACCTTGCCTGCGCGCTCGCGCTGCTCCGCAAACTTCACTACGCGTTCACTCCTGTTGGCGTCTTGTCCATGTCAGCTTCAAGTTCGTCGATGAACCGGTCGATGACCCTTGAGGAAAGTGCCTTGTCCTTCAGCTGTTCGCCGACGATCTTCTCCGCAAGTTCCGTGGCGAGTCCCCCGACGTCTTGACGCAGCGAAATCATGGCCGCTTGACGTTCCGCATCAATCTGGGCACGCGCGTTCTCTGTTATGCGGTGTGCTTCAGCCGTGGCGTCGATCTGTGCTTGCTGCACAGTCTTCTTCGCGTCGCGGTCGGCCTCATCACGGATCTCTTTAGCGTCTTTCGCAGCCTGCGCCAGGAGTTCAGCACGTTCACGTTTCGCG
>ERZ1031159.191-NODE-191-length-10555-cov-6.338381_pt1 | contig 10555 bp, 10 predicted proteins | sample MGYA00516706_ERZ1031159 | MGnify/ENA primary metagenome ERZ1031159 (study PRJEB33719, sample SAMN04262508) | wastewater metagenome | biome: rural village; feature: composting latrine chamber; material: composting feces with ash | place: El Salvador | collected... | reverse complement strand
GCACTCCCTGATGAATGGCGGGAAAAGACCTGCGGTTGGCCTGGTCTCCGTGCGGCCGACCTAGAAGACATGGTCAAAGTCGCCGCCCAACACTCCGAGTCCCCCACGAACTCTTAGACTTCCGGGCGCTCAGCCTTCTGATGGCGCTGGGGCCTTCCGGATAGGGCCGGGGGCTTCTAACCAGGGTCCGGGTGCGTCACCCCAGCCGTAGTCACAAGCCCCCAGCGCTATCTTTATTTTCTGAAGGCGCTCCACACTGACCGTCCAAAAAGGTTCTGAGCTGTGCTCCGGACCCCAAGCTCCCTAGCGGCGAGAGGCGTCAATACGGCAGAGAAGACGGACATGCGCTGGCGCGTCGGGGTTGACCCGTTCGACGGTTGCGGTAAAGACCCACGATTCTGTGAGCAGGTCACGGACGTCCGAGCATAGCCAGTCAGGGATGTAGCCGATCTTCTCTCCGTCGGAGGTGTTGACTAGGACAGCACGGGGGTTTACTGGGTTGCGTTCTTCCAGCTGTAGCTGCATGTGGTCGCCTGTTTTCAGGGAGAGGAGGTGTCCCTCAACGCCCGGAGTGTGGCGCAGACCAGACACAAAGAAACGGCTGGAAAAGCCCTGGCTTTCGTTTAGGGGGAGTTCGACTACGTGGAATGTGTCGGTCACCCGGCCACCCCCTGTCCGAGCGAGGACCTCAAAAGGCACGTCTTGGGCGTTGAGCCGGTCAACTCCTAACCAGTCGAGGTAGCGCGCGTAGCCCGGCCGACCCGCAGACAAAACCCTGTTGGCGAAGAAGGCAGGCAATTCATTGGAGACGTATGCGGCGTTGCGATCCGGGTATTCGATGAGCGGAGAGAAGTCGGGGTCTTTCCACGCAGAGTCGAGATATTGGAATGCAACGTGTCCGTCCGGCAAGGCGTCCACTTGGCCGACTTTAACGAACCGGTTCGAGGTTGGGTTGCGCCAAAGCACGAGGAGAGTCTTGCGGCTACTCGTCAGATCGAGTTCGTTTCTCCCTATGGTTTTTGTGGCCACTGGTCGCCTCCCTAGCGTTCGTCTTGCTGACGTTACTCTCGAACAAGGCGTCGGGGTGGGAGGAGGACCATGAGCTACGGGCGTGTTTCTTCCGGAGGTAGCGGGAGGGTCTTTACTAAGCGCAGCGGTGATCCCGGGCAGCCGGAGTACGAGGCAGCTGGTCTGCGGTGGCTTGCGGACGGTGGGGCGAACGTTCCTGAAGTGGTGGAGGTCGAGCCTTCTTCCCTAACAACTACCTTCGTGGAGTCCGTTGGGCCTACCCCCGAGTCGGCTCGGGAGCTGGGGCTAATGTTGGCACGCCTTCACGCAAGTGGAGCCCCCTGGTTCGGCGCAGCTCCTGCCGAGTCTGGTGAGGTGGCTGAACCGGTTGACGGGCTTGAACCAACGTCGGCTGGCCACGAGCCGGGTCCTGGCGTCGTCACGGGGTGGATGGGGAAAGCTCCGCTGCCACTGCTGACAAGCGAGCCGGCAGGTGGATTGCCGTGGGGATGCTTCTACGCCGACTACCGGATCAGGCCGTACGTTACCGACGTGTTCAGTGCATCCCAGAAGGCGGAGATCGAGAAACTCTGTCAGCTGCTTGACGCGGGAGTGCTGGATCACCCACAGCCGAAGGCGGTGCGGGGCGCTGGGTGCAACGCAGCGCGGATCCACGGGGACCTGTGGGGTGGAAACGTGCTTTGGAGCGCCGGAACCCCAACCCTGATTGACCCCGCAGCTCAGGGCGGGCACGCTGAAACAGACCTGGCGACACTGCGCACGTTCGGAGTTCCCTACTTGGACCAGATCTTGCAGGGCTACCAAGAGGTCTCGCCGCTCGCGGACGGTTGGGAAGACCGCGTGGACCTGCACCAGCTCCACATCCTGATCATCCACTGCTACCTGTTCGGCCCCAGCTACGTTCCGGGTTTTATGGAAGCGCTTCGAAAGACGCGATTGCTCGCAGCCTGAAGGCAGGTTTCTTAGCCTCCGCCGCCTGCGCCCCAGAAGACTTCAAACGTAGAGGTCAAGCCGGGTTGTGTTGCAGCGGTCACCGACTACCTTGCTGACCTTGGGCTAGACCTGGGCGGGCTTGGCGACGTTCTCTCCATCCCGGACATCGAAGAACCTGGTACCTGGGTTCAAGAGGGCGACAGCGTGTGCGTCGTGACGCTCAGTGACGGCTCGTCAGAGTCCTTCTTGTTGGACGAGGATCGCCTCACCTGGGACATGGGTGACGGACAGATCCTCTTCAGTCGGGACTGACGAAACAGCGCAGTGCCATCCACAGGGAGCCGGTAGGGAGTCTCTCCACAAGCTTCGCGAACGCCGCTTGAACAGGTCCACTCGATTAGGAAGTCTTGGACCAGGTCGGTCCATAGGGCAGGCGACACAGCGTGTTTTACGCGTCATAATGGGGAGATGGTGACCTTGTCTGCAGAGATGATTGGTCTGATCGTTACGGTCGTAACGACTCTGACTGCTGTCATCGGCATGGGACTTATGGTCCGTCAGGGTGCTCAGCGTGACGCGGCGCAGTTGCGCGGTGAGATGCAGGCTCTGGGTTCTGAGTTGCGCGAGTCAGATCGAGTGCTGCTGGAGCGGATCAACCAATCTGAGGAGGCCCTCCGCAGTGAGATGCAGGCTCTGGGTTCTGAGTTGCGCGGTGAGATGCAGGCGCTGGGTTCTGAGTTGCGCGGTGAGATGCAGGCGCTGGGTTCTGAGTCGCGCGTAGCGGACCAGAGCCTTGCAGGGCAGATCTTGGAACTCAGCCTTCAGGTGAAGGGGCTTTCCGCGCGCACTGACGTGCTCACCGACCGGGTGGAGGACTTGTCTTCCAGCGTTAATGCCCTGTCTGGCAGAGTCGACACGCTGTCCGGCAGAGTTGACGCGCTGTCTGGCAGAGTTGACACACTTTCCGCCCAGTTCGATGGCATGTCTAGCCGTATCGACACGCTTGAGATTCGAGTCGACGGCACCAACTCTCGCATCGACAGGCTCAGTGACTCATTGCGTGTCCCTGCTGCGCTAGTGAGCATGGCTCAGGTCCCCGAACCCGCCCAGTAGAAGCTCAGGGGAGCGTCATAGGCGGTCGATGGTTGACTGCAAAATATAATTCTAGTAGAACTAGAACTATGGAGACCGACGCCACAAGTGGAACCGGAGTAGCTGAGTTGCGTCGTCCAGGCTTCTGGGTGCCTCTGGTGGGGCTTGGCATTCCGGCTCTGGTCGGCGCAGTCTCGGTCTGGCTGGTGGCTAGCGCTCTTCCGCTACTCCCAGACCCTGTTGCAATCCACTGGGGTTTATCCGGCCCGGACGGGTTCGCCCCACCCTCTTCCTATCTGTGGATGGTCGCGGGTTTCGTTTGGCTGCTTCCGTCGCTGATGGCCGCGTCCGTCTTGCCGGGCCTAGCCCACGGGAAGTACTCCGCAATGACCCGGTTCATGACCGCAACGGCTGTTTGGCTCAGTCTGTTCATCGCTGTCGCGCTGGTGGGCTCACTGCTTCCGCAACGTGGCCTAGCCGATGCCACGCAAGCTCCCAACGTCGGCGTGGTCATCCTGATCGGCCTTGGCGTTTCGTTCCCTGTTGCTGGTCTGGCCTACCTGGTACTTCCCCGCCCAGGTGAGAGTGAGGCCCTCAAGGGGACGGACGTAGCGCCCGTGCCTCTAGCAAAGGGTGAGGTCGTCGCCTGGAACTCCCGCGCCACGCAGCCCCTGTGGGCCACGTCGCTGATGGTCCTGTTGATCGTCTCCCTGCTGGTCGCAAGCTTTTTTGCACTCCCGTTCTACCTGGCGGGTCTAGCCGCGCTCTTAGCGCTCTTACTTGCCGCATTCGGATCATTCCGGGTTTCTGTCGGCATGCAGGGACTGCTTGTGATTGGCGGCCTCGGCCGGCCAAGGAAGAGGGTTCCGCTTGAGCAGGTAGTGCGCGCTTCCCTGGTTCAGGTTGATGGACTTGAGGAGTGGGGTGGCTGGGGCTGGCGTATGCGGCCCGGCGCCACCGGGATCATCACGCGCAACGGTCCCGCAATCCAAGTGGAACTGAGGCAGGGGGACGCCTTCGTGGTGACTGCCGAGGATTCTGAGGAAGGCGTCGCGGTCCTTACCGCGTTGATAGAGCGGAGGGGTGTCGGTGCTGATCAAGATCGACCCCTCTAGCGAGGAGCCCCTTTTCTCCCAGATTGCTGCCGCAATCAGAGAGCAGATCGCCGCCGGCAGCGCCACTGCAGGCACGAAGCTTCCCGCAGCAAAGCTGCTGGCCAGCCAGCTGGACGTCAACCTGCACACCGTTCTTCGCGCCTACCAAGAGCTGCGCGACCAGGGACTGATTGAGCTTCGCAGGGGGCGCGGCGCGACAGTTACCGGTCAAGCCGAAGGGCTTCAAGAGCTAACCGGCGCTGTCGATTCCCTCATTTCCGAAGCGCGGCAACTGGGGGTTGGGGCCGACGCATTAGTCTCGCTGGTAAAAGTCCGCTGGGCCGCCTAGGCCCAAGCGAGGCAGGCGGCTTGGGGGAAGTTTAGGATTCGGCTGTCTTTCGAGACCAAGCGCAGCCCTCCCACCTGGGCCTGGGCCACCAAAAGGCGGTCGAACGGGTCGCGGTGTACCCAATCGAGCCGGGCAGCTAGCAGCGCGTCCTTACTGGAAACAGGTAGTTCCTCAGCCATGAGCCGGTCGAGGAGACTATCCCAGCGTTCCAGAAGGCCTGCTGCACCGGGGAGCCGCCCATGCCGCACCTTCTGCCCGAGCTCATAGGCCGAAATCGCTGAGACAAACAATGCGTTAGCCCGCTCCAGTTCGGTGCGCAGGCCCTCAGGGATTTGCTGCGGGTCGGTGGCGAGCCAGAGGACGACGTGGGTGTCGAGCAGGTAGTCACCCATCGTCAGTTTTAGCTTCCCAGAGCTTCAAGTCTTCGTCATCCATCGGGTCAAACAAGCACTCCGCGTCCAGGTGGGGGAGGTTGGGGAACAGCGGTCTTGAAAAGTCTCGCTTGCGGGGGTCGATGGCAGCGAGTCGTGCGATCGGCTTGCCTGCCCTAGCGATCACGATGTCATCGCCCGCCTCGCTGCGCCGCAACAGTGCGGACAGGTCGGTCTTTGCTTGTTGCACGTTAACCAGGGTCGCCATGTGCCTAGCTTAGTCTGACCAGACCAACGTGACCAGGTCGCCGCGGTAGGTTCGGTCAGAGATGAGCGACTGACCAAAGGCCGAATCGAAGCGGCGGCTTGGGCCTGAGCCGAAGCATTGCTGCGCTCGCGAGCACGGCCTTGGACTCCAAATCCGCACAGTAACGGCTAGGAGTCAGAGGCCCAGGGCGGTCTTCGCGGCTTCACGTGCGGCCCGCGGATCGTTCGCACGCATCGCAGCTTTCGCGGCTTTCTTGCACTGGGCGCGGGTCACCTGCCCCAGCTGCACCCCAACCTCCGGGATGGCCTTAGCGGCAAGCGACAAGCTGGTGACACCCATACCGACCATGACGCACGCCAGCAGTGGGTCGGCCGCAGCCTCCCCGCAAATCCCAATGGGTTTACCGGTCTTCTTCCCAGCTTTCGCGGTCTTCGCGATCAGAGCCAGCACGGCGGGCTGCCAGTGGTTCGCGTACTCACTGAGGTAAGAGGAAGTGCGGTCCGCAGCCATTGTGTACTGTGCCAAGTCATTCGTCCCGATCGACGCGAAGTCCACAATCTTCAAGAAACGTTCAATGAGGATTGCGGCCGAGGGCACCTCAATCATGATCCCCGGCTTCAGGTCCCTCTCGCGGCAAAGGTCCGCAAACCACTGCGCCTCAGGCAGTGTCGCTACCATCGGCGCCATCACCCAAACCTCGGTTTCTGGCGTGTCCTTCGAAGCAAGAGCGATCGCGTCCAGCTGGTTCACAAGCAGCTGGTCATTCACCGTTTTGATGCGGATCCCGCGAACCCCAAGTGCCGGGTTCGCCTCATCATCCAGCGTTGCAAACGGGACCGGCTTGTCTGAGCCCGCGTCGAGCGTGCGGACCACGACCTTTTCACCCGGAAAGGCAGCGAAAACCTCGGCGTAAACCTCAGCCTGCCTCTCTACGCTGGGCTCCAAAGTCGTCCCTAGGAACAGGAGCTCGGTGCGGAACAGCCCCACCCCGGTTCCCTGCGATCCCGCGGCCACCTTCGCCGAGGCTCGGTCTTGGATGTTTGAGAGCAGCTCTACAGGCTGACCCTCAGAAAGCGTGGCAGGGCCGCGCCAAGCACTAACCTGGTCAGCGGAAACCTTTTCCCGCCGGATAGCTTCAGCAACTTCCTCTTCCGCAAGCCCAATCGTGACAGCTCCGCGGCGCCCGTCGACAAGAACCTTGCGCCCATCGAGTAGACCCCCGACGTCGCGCGCCCCAACAACGCAGGGGATCCCAAGCTGACGCGCAATGATCGAGGTATGAGAGGTCGCCCCGCCGCCCTCCGTGACTATTGCCACGTAGTTCGTGGGGTCCAGGCCAGCGGTGTCGGCAGGGGAGAGGTCGTCGGCAAACAGCACGACGGGGACGTCCGTGTCGGGTATGCCCGGTTCCGGCTGGTCCAAAATGCGTGCAACGACGCGGTCCCTCACGTCCCTCAGGTCCGTGGTCCGCTCAGCGAGGCTCCCGCCGGCCTGCTCGAACAGCGTGATGAACCGTTCGGTTGCGATGGCTGTAGCCTGCGCGGCGGGAGTCCCCTCTTTGATGCCCTTTTCGACCTCGGCCACCCACCCGGGATCGCGCACCAAACTTGCTGTCATCCACAGGACTTCAGCGGCGTCCCCCGTGGCTCGCTCAGCACGTGCCTCCAAACCCTTCGCGACGTCCGCGGTTGCCTCACGGAACTTGATGAGTGCGGACGCGCGGTCCTCCTCGGCCAGACTCTTTGAGGTCATCGGCTGCGGAAGCGGCCGGCGAGTCCACACGAGCGGCGCGTAAGCAACGCCAGGGACCACGGGGATCCCATAGAAAGTCTCTGTTTTTTCGCCCTTGGACATAAGTTCTCCTTCACCGCGCCTAGGTTTAGAGGGGTTCTGCCACTTCCGGGGCCCCGCCTGGCTCAAAGATCAGCTGGGCCGTGGGGTCGTTCATGACCACCACCATAGTGGTTGCCATACGCCCGGCGGCGGCAACCTTTTCGGGGTCAAAGGTGACCAGAGGCTGACCTGCGACCACCCGCTGGCCTTGCTCCGCCAAGACTGCGAACCCGTCGCCCTTCATGTGAACAGTGTCGATCCCAATGTGAACCATGAGTTGGGCGCCAAAGTCCGCTGTGATCACTAGTGCGTGCCCCGTCGGATGCCTGATGGCCAGCACCCCGCTGGCAGGAGCAACAACTGTGTTTCCGGTTGGCTCTACCGCGAGCCCCGGGCCCAACATCTCCTCTGCAAACACCGGGTCTGCCACCTGAGACAACGGGACCACTTTGCCGGGGACAGGTTGAACTACGACAAGCACCTCCGCCATTACTGCTCTTTCCCAGTTGCCACATTAAAGTGCGAGGCCACGTCATCCATCACCACTGTCGCCACCTCACCTTGAAAAGACCAGGCTAACGGCAAGCGCCGATAGTCCGCAGACGGGTAGCGCGCCCCGGTCTCTTCCGCCCACTTCGTGAACCCCGGGAGCTCCCTGGACCACAACAAATCCCCACCGGCCGCATCCACAGCAAACAGGGTGGCCGTCCCAGGCTCAATGGTTTCTACCAGCCCTTCAGGGAACGACCACCCCGGGACTGCCCGCGCGTTTTCGTCGCACACCTGCACCATCAAAATGGCGCCCTGATCCGTGACGATTGGGCCCGAGTCGGTAGTGGCGACGCGGCGCGCGCATCCTGACCCGTCCCCAACGAACCACGTGGTCCCCTCTGTCATCAGCAGGCCGTGAACGCCGTCCGTTGACATGAGCGCTGCTGACTGCAGCTCCACGTAACCCGTCGGGGGTCCTGTGTCGTAGCGCTTCCCTTGAGCGGACACCCACTCTTTCGCGTTCCCCGCCCGCAGCAGGTAGTCATCAAACGTGAAAACCAGTCGGTCGTAGGCCGGGTCTTGTTTCAGGTTGATCCCGTAGAAATCCAGCGCACCCGGGGTCATTGCAGAAATCACGTCACCGCTAGCAACATCGAGCAGCGCCAGAGAGTCCCGCTTCAACGTCGCTTGAAGCAGCTGCACGCTTTGTGTCTTCCCCCCAAAAGCCTGGAATGCGACCGGCGCCCTAGCCCCTCTCCACAGCCGCTCCCACACCTGCTCTCCATCGGAGTCCAGTCCAACCAGGCCTGCCCCACCCCACGGCGGCGCCTCGACAGTCGCTTCAGCGAGGACAGCAGGCCCGCCCTCCGATTCAAACTTCACCTGCGTCTTTGTCACCAGCGTTCCAATGGGGATTGGCGCCACCACCGCCACCACAAAAGCCAAGACCGCAAGCAGGCTCGCTTTGCGCTGCCTCTCCCTCTCAACGAACCGATGCTCCCCCGCAAAAGGCGGCAGCAGCAACGCCCCCACCAAAACCAAAAGGCTCGCAAACAGCTCCCCCAGCCAACCGGGGAACAGCATCCACCACTGCGACAAGTACACGGTCAGCAGCACTACAATCCCAACAACTGCCGCAGCAGCAACGGTCACCGTGGTCCACCGAATCGCCGCTCCAATGGCGGGGAGGGCTCGCCACGTCCTTTTGCGACTGGCGCCCGTAAGCACCCAAACCACCAGAGCTAGCGCCCCAAGGACCAGGTACGCAAAAACGAGTGCGTTCTCTGCAGTCCGGGGCAGCAGGTCCCCCCACACCTGATCCGGGTAACTAGAGGGCGCGGGTGTCGCCAGCCACTCCCAGTGCAGCCAGTTCCCAACCAGCGCCAGGGCCGTCCCCGCGCCCCACAGCAACGAGGCGGCGGTGAGGCGCGCGTGCATGCGCCCACTGTCTTGTTCGCTCATGCCTTCTGCTGCAACAGGGTGGGTAGCGAGATCCCTTTGGTCCCCGCAAGCTGCTCCGCCTGCGTCCGGCATGAGTAGCCGTCCGCCAAGAAAATGGTTCCGTCCTCAGCTTCACGCAAGGCAGGCAGAAGCTGGTTCTCCGCCACCGCCACGGAGACTTCGTAGTGTCCCTTTTCCATCCCGAAGTTCCCGGCAAGCCCGCAGCATCCCGCCAGTTCTTTCACCTTCGCCCCCAGGCGCGTCATTACTTCCATGTCCGGCCCGTAACCCATCACCGCGTACTGGTGGCAGTGCGGCTGGGTGATGATCTGCGTCCCAGCCAGCCGGTCGTCCCACCAGGATTCATCCGGGCCAAGCTCCGGGTCTGTCAGCAGTTCAGCAAGCGTCATGGTCATTTTTGCAACCGCGGCGCTTCGTGGGTCATCCGGCAACAACTCCTCTAAGTCGCCTCGCAAAACGGCCGTGCACGAGGGTTCCACACCAATGATCGGGACCCCCTTCAGCGCGGCTGGCCCCAGTACGTCTAGCGTTCCCCGCAAGCGTTTCTTCGCGCCGTCCAGTTGGCCCGTAGAGATCCAGGTGAGCCCGCAGCACGCGTTCGAGGAGGGGATCCGCACCCGATATCCCGCGTCTTGCAGTAGCCGCACCATGTTTTCGGCGCCGGTCGGGTCCAGGTATTCGCTAAAGGAGTCGACCCACAAGATGACGTCACGCTGACCCGAAAGCGCCGCCCCCTCACGCACTTTTTCAACGGCGCCGCGCGACTTGAACCACCGACTAAACCGCTGTGTCGCAAACCCGGTCATTTGGCGCCTGCCGTCAAGGCCGGAGAAAGCGAAAACCAGCTTGCGCAGGGGAGTGAATGCCATTGCCGCGTTTGCGAGTGCCGCAACTGGGGGCAACGCCGTCACCATCGCTGCCCAACGCGGCAGCTGCCCAAGCACGTACTGGTTCATTGGGCGGACCTTCCCCTTGTACTTCCGGTAGAGGTATTCCGACTTGTACATGGTCATGTCAACGCCAGCCGGGCAGTCTTTCCCGCAGGCCTTACAAGAAAGGCAAAGGTCCAAAGATTCCGCAACAGCGGGGCTGTCCCACGAACCTGGGAACGCGCCCGCCGTCATCTCTTGCAGGACACGCGAACGTCCCCGCGTCACGTTCTTTTCGTCCTTCGTCGCTTGGTACGAGGGACACATGAAAACCCCAATGCCGAAGTTGTCAGCTCGGCACTTCCCGACCCCCACGCAACGGTGGACGGCCTTCGTGAAGCTGCCGCCATCTCGCTCGAAAGAGAAGCCCTTGGCTTCAATGTTTTCGGCAGCGGGCCGGCGCAGCCCCGCTGTGATTGGGGCAGGCGCAACCAGCACCCCCGGGTTTAGCAGGTTCGCCGGGTCGAAGAGCCCCTTGAACTGTTCAAACAACAAGATCGCATCGTCGGAATACATGTGGGGGAGTAGCGCCCCGCGAGCCCGCCCGTCTCCGTGTTCTCCAGAGAGGGACCCGCCGTAGCTACCGACCAGCGCCGCCGCGTCTTCCATGAAGGACTTGAACGCGGGGACGTCGTTTTCTTCTTCCAACGGCAGGTCAATGCGAACATGCACGCAGCCGTCCCCGAAGTGACCGTAGGGGAGCC
>ERZ1031159.189-NODE-189-length-10627-cov-5.104616_pt1 | contig 10627 bp, 8 predicted proteins | sample MGYA00516706_ERZ1031159 | MGnify/ENA primary metagenome ERZ1031159 (study PRJEB33719, sample SAMN04262508) | wastewater metagenome | biome: rural village; feature: composting latrine chamber; material: composting feces with ash | place: El Salvador | collected... | reverse complement strand
CCACAATCGTTACTACTACGCGACTGCGATGTCGGGAGAAGACGTCTTGTCTAAGTTCACCCAGGGTAGTTACCCTTCGCACCGTGCACGACGCGGTCCAGATGCGCGCAATGGTTGATCAGGGTGCCAAGTCCGCGGTGGTGCTGGGTGCCGGCTTCATCGGACTTGAAGCCGCTGAAGGTCTTCGTGACCAAGGTCTGGACGTTACGGTTGTCGAGCTTGGCGATCACGTGCTTCCACCATTCGAAGCTGAGCTCACCCCCATCATGCGCTCCGAGCTTGAAAAGCTTGGGATTAGGGTTCGTGAAAAGGTGTGCGCCGACGCGATTGAGGTTGGGGACGACCAGGACACTGTGGTCCTTGCGGACGGCACGCGGATCCCCGCTGACCTGGTGGTGCTTTCAACCGGTGTGCGCCCAGCAACCAAGGTTTTTGAAGCGGCAGGGGTCGCGTGCGAACGCGGCGCCATTTTGGTTGACGAGCACGGCAAGACATCCATTCCGGGCGTTTGGGCGGGCGGCGACGCTGTTGCTAGTAAGAACCCAATCACGGGCGACCTGCGGCCGGTTCCCCTTGCGGGACCCGCTAACCGAGCTGGAAGGCTGATAGCGGACTCCATCATTAGGGGTGACGCGGCCCGCCCGATCCCTGAACCGTTAGGAACGGCGGTTGTCCGGGTCGGGGACTTGACCGGCGCCCTTACGGGAGCGAACCGCCAGACGCTGGACGCCGCAGGGATCAAATACCACACGCTGAACCTTCACCCAACCCAGCACGTCACTTACTTCCCGGGCGCGCGCGAAATGCATCTGGTCGTCCACTTTGAGGACGGCACAGGGCGCATCCTGGGTGCTCAAGGAGTTGGGCAAAAAGGCATCGACAAACGCATTGACGTTTTTGCCACGGCCATCCGCGGGGGACTTGCGATCAACGACCTGATCGACACCGACCTTGCCTACTCTCCGCCTTACGGCGCCGCAAAAGACGGCGTGAACATGGCTGGAATGATGGGGGAGAACGTTCTGGATGGGGTCACTGACCTCTGGTATGCAGAAGACCTCCCGGAGGCGATGCAGGTCTGCCTGATCGTGGATTGCCGCAGACCCGATGAATACGCGGGCGGACACATCCCCGGCGCACTGAACGTTCCTCACACTCAAGTCCGGGGTCGGATAGAGGAAATCAGGGAAGCCGCAGCGGGGCGTCCCATCCGCGTGCACTGCCGCTCAGGGATGCGATCCTACATCGCGGAGCGAATCCTGAAGCAGGAAGGCTTCGACGTTAAGAACCTCTCTGGTGGGATGCTCACCTTGAAAGAAGCTATGGCAGGCGGAGTGACGCCACCCGTGAAGCTGGTCTTTGGCGACTCACGCGAGTAGCCTGTCTTTTTCTAGGAAGGAAAGCTATGTGCTCACCAGTTAAGTGCCGTACCTGCGGTAAAACCACGTGGAGCGGTTGCGGGATGCACGCTGACGAAGTGATGCGAAGCGTCCCGGAAGACCAGCGCTGCCCGGGACACTCCACCCCGAAGAAGACGTCTTTTAGCCTTTTCGGGCGGTAGCCACTAGGGCGTTTCGTCCAGCTCGATGATTAGGTCGTCTTTGGCTTGCTTTGCGCTTTGACGCACCGTTTTTTCAACCTGTCCCATCTGAAGGGCGCGAACAACTTGCCAGGACCCAAGGATCACGAACGAAAGCCCAAAGAGCCAGCGTAGGAACGTGAACCCGAACATCGGGGTGAACATCGAGAGGATGCCTGCCCCTATGGCAAGGATCGAGAACGCGATGGTCCAGGGGTTGGTGTTTGAATCGCGCACAGCGACCATCAAGGTGACGATGCCCTGGGCCAGCCAGAGGGCTCCTACTGAGAACCCGAGTACCATGATCAGGATGTTCGTTGTCGTGTTCATGTAGACGAACGCGAGAATGCCGATCACTAGTAGCACCGCACCCAACAGGATGCGTCCGATCTGGGAACTAGTTGACTGTTCTTTCCCGAAGATCCCGAGGCCTAGGAAGATGACGCCGGCAATGATCGCGTAGGCCCCGATGATTATCGCAATGACGCTCATGACCGCCGACGGCCACAGCAGGATCAGCAAACCAGCCACGATGGCGCCTAAGCCAGCAATTGCAAAAGCAACTCGGTACTTGTTCAGCGCCTGCTCAACGCGGTTGGCGGCAGGAGTGAAGTCTGACACTTGGGCCTCCGACTGAGGTAAGACGGCAAGACCTTAGTGCTCGCCGCAAACGTTAGTCAAAAGGTTACCGGTGCAGCCGTCCCTCCGCGCGACGGCTGGCCGCTGCAGACCTGCTTTGGTTTGCCTTACCTTTGTTGAAACGCCAGGCAAATTGGCCCACCATGGGGGCATGAACAAGCTGGGAGCCTTCGCCAAGCACTACCCGTTCGTCTTCACCACTTTGGTGGTGGGCGGGGTGGTCCTGGGGCTTTGGCTAGGCGGGCTTTCAACGGCTGCCCAAATCACTGCCACGATCTACGTTTCGCTCTTCATCGCGTGGACTGCGGTGGGAATGGTCAAGGACATCCTGAAGGGGAACTTCGGCCTGGACATCCTGGCCGTCGTCGCCATGGGCGCGACGTTGGCCGTAGGGGAGTACGGCGCGTCTCTCATTGTTGTCCTCATGCTTTCGGGTGGCGAGGCGCTAGAGGACTACGCGGCAAACCGTGCCCGGCTGGAACTGTCGTCACTGGTGGACCGCGCCCCGAAAACGGCGCGGCTAGTCCTGAACCCCGGCGCGGGAGAACCCGAGTTCAGGGACGTCCCGGCCGACGACGTTGTGGTCGGGGACCAGTTGCTGCTTCGTCCAGGCGAGGTGGTTCCCGTCGACTCCACTTTGGTTTCTGCCGAGGGCTCTTTCGATGAGTCGTCGATAACCGGGGAGCCGCTGCCTGTGTTGCGCGCGCAGGGCGAAGAGGTCCCTTCCGGCGCCGTCAACGGGCAAGCCGCTTGCGTTTTGGAGGCAACCAGGCCCGCGTCGGAATCTCAGTACAAGCAGATCGTCTCTCTGGTGAAAGAGGCCGAGGAGAGCCGAGCTCCCGCAGTCAGGGTCGCTGACCGGTTCGCAGTGCCTTTCACGGCGCTGTCTCTGGCTATCGCGGGCGCCGCGTGGATCATCAGTGGAGATCCCGTGCGTTTCGCTGAGGTCCTGGTCCTTGCCACTCCCTGCCCTCTGCTGATCGCAGCCCCCGTTGCCTTCATGGGTGGTATGTCCCGCGCAGCGAAGAACGGTGTCATCGTAAAGGGTGGCGCAGTTCTCGAAGCAATGGCGCGGGTGGGCAGTGCCGGGTTCGACAAAACTGGGACCATCACCCTGGGGCAACCGGACGTGACTTCTGTCGAGCCCGTTGCAGGTTTCGAAGAGGCCGAGCTGTTGCAGCTTGCCGCTTCGGTCGAGCAGTATTCCTCGCACCCCTTGGCTGAAGCGATCGTGCGGGCAGCGAGGCATCAGAGGGTGGAACTTAGCCACGTCGAAGACGTTCGGGAACTCCCCGGGGCGGGTGTCGAAGGTAAGGTCGGCTGCCGGCAGGTCAGCGTTTCCAACTCAAACTACGTCGCAAAGATCGGCGCTGAGGGCGCATCCGAAAAGGTTGCGGACCACGGAGTGATCGCCCACGTCGTCGTGGATGGGGCCTATGCCGGGGCGATTCAGTTGGAGGATGAGATTCGGGCTGATTCCAACGCAGTTGTTTCGTGGCTACGAAACAACGGCGTGGAAACCATCGCAATGTTCACCGGTGACAACGCGTTTGAAGCCCAGACCATTGCGCAGAGCGCGGGCATCGACCAGGTCTACGCCGACCTGAGGCCAAGTGAAAAGGTCCAGTTGGTGGCGCAGCTTGAACCGAAGCCCTCCATGATGGTCGGCGACGGCGTGAACGACGCTCCCGCTTTGGCCGCTGCTGACGTTGGGGTCGCGATGGGCGCGCGCGGCGCCACGGCAGCAGGGGAAGCCGCTGACGCTGTAATCATGGCTGACCAGATCAGCAAAGTAGCTGACGCTGTCGCGATCTCGAAGCAGACCCTGCGCGTGGGGCTTACCGCGATCTGGCTTGGCGTTGCACTCAGCGTCGTCCTCATGCTTATCGCTTCTACGGGAGCGATCCCCGCAATAGCAGGGGCGCTGACACAAGAGTTTGTGGACTTAGCGGCAATCCTGTACGCACTACGTGCCCTGGGAGGCAAGCTCCCAAAACTAGAAGGCTACAGCCCTACATCACCAGGGCAATGATCCCGATTACCAGAGCTGCAACAGCCACGGCTGCAGCGGAAGCCGCGACCGAGAACGCAGCGATTCCCCAGCTGCGTGCGACCGGATCGACAAAGGTTAGGGCGTTCTTACCGCTTTCGCTTGAAAGGCCCGCTGTGGCTAGCAGCTCCAGAAAGGCCGCTTCTTCTTGTTCTTCAACGCCGGAGATAGTGTACGGAACCTGGCCCTTCAGACTCTCCACGAAGTCAGCGGCAGCCCTAGGGGAGCTGAAAACCAGGTCGGCACCGTCCGAGGAAAGGACAACCTCTGCTGGAAGTTCCGCCGTCATCGCCAGGATGTCCTGGTCAGAAAGCGTTACGTCTGCCGGGGGCATGTCCGGCTTGAAATGCCTTGGCACAAATATGCGCATGGTCCCTCACTAACTTTCTGGGGACAGCGTACGCCAGGCTCAGCGTCCCTGCTGCGCGGCAGGCAAGTGAGCGGTAGTCCCAGGCACTTCAGCGAGCGGATAGAATCGAGCAGTCCAGTCGGCCGACCCGCAAGTGCAAGTAGGAGTCCTTTTGACCATCAAAGTTGGTGTTGCGGGAGCTTCCGGGTACGCCGGAGGGGAAGTACTGCGGCTCCTCGAAGACCACCCGGAAACCTCCGTTGAGGTCGCCACCGCCTACTCGCAGGCCGGGTCCAAGATTGGTGCTGTCCACCCTCACCTCCACTCACTTGCTGACAAAGTGCTGGAGCCAACTGAAGCAGAGCGGCTGGCACAGTGCGACGTGGTCTTCTTCGCTCTACCTCACGGCCAGTCGGCCGAACTTTCCGCCCAGGTGGCGGATGCCAACCCCGATGCGCTCCTCATTGACTGCGGGGCGGACCACCGGTTGGAATCCGAAGATGACTGGCAAGACTTCTACGGTGGCGCGTTCTCAGAGAACTGGTCCTACGGGGTGCCTGAGCTGCCGAAGCGGCCGCCAGCGCGCAAGGCTCCACGGCACCAAACGGGTTGCAGCGCCAGGGTGTAATGCGTCCACTGTGGCTTTGGGTCTTGCACCCGGTGTGCGCGAGCAGCTGGTCGGTACCGATGACCTTGTTGTAACCCTGGCGGTCGGCCCGTCCGGCGCCGGACGGGCGCTCAAACCGCACCTGTTGGCGTCGGAGCTTCTAGGGAACGCCCGCCCCTATTCGGTCGCGGGAACGCATCGGCACATCCCGGAGATAAAACAGGCAGTCTCCTGGGCTTACGAAAGTGGCGACCCAACAGAGCCTTTTGAGTTTTCTGTTGCCTTCACGCCGGTCTTGATTCCGGTGCCCCGCGGCATCCTCGCCGTCATTTCGGCACCTATTCTCTGCTCAGCGGACGAAGAGACGCTACATCGGGCGTGGGCGGACTGGTACAGGGATGAGCCTTTCGTGAACGTGTTACCAGCGGGGGAAGTCCCGCAGCTGAGTAGCGTGCTTGGATCAAACCGGGTCGACATTGGAGTTGCTGTAGACGACGTTGCGGGCCGGGCCCTCATCGTCGTTGCAACGGACAACCTGGTTAAGGGCACCGCTGGAGCCGCGATCCAGTCCATGAACCTCGCACTGGGATTTGAAGAAACGCTAGGACTGACCGTGAACGGAGTTGCACCGTGACAATCACAACCCCACTTGGATTTCGGGCCGCAGGGGTCAAAGCTGGGATAAAAGAGAGCGGTTCCCGCGACGTGGCCCTGGTCGTGAACGACGGTCCCTTGGACATCGCCGCCGCAACGTTCACAACGAACCGTGCGAAAGCGAATCCCATTCTGTGGTCGATGGAGGCCATTCGTGCGGGCTCCACCAAGGCGATCTTGCTCAACTCTGGCTGCGCGAACTGCTTCACCGGCACCTACGGCTACGAAACGACAGTGCTCAGCGCCCAAGCGGTCGCGGACCAGATGGGCTTGGAGCCCACTCAGGTGCAGGTCTGTTCCACGGGGATGATTGGCGAAGGTGGCGCGGAGTTTCGCTCCAAGATCCTTGCCGCCATCCCAAAGGCAATCGGCTCGCTTTCTTTGGCGGGCGGGACGCGGGCAGCAGGCGCCATTCTTACGACTGACACTTTTGCAAAGACGTCCAGATTCCGCGGCGAAGGTTGGGATGTTGCGGGGATGGCAAAGGGAGCCGGGATGCTGGCACCCGCCATGGCAACCATGCTTTGCGTCCTTACGACGGACGCGATTATCAGCCAGGAGGTCGCAGACCGCGCGCTGAGGCGGGTTGTGGAGCGCACCTTCAACAGGCTCGATTCCGACGGATGCACGTCAACAAACGACCAGGTGACGCTGCTGGTCTCTGGTGGCTCCGGTGCGGAGGTGACCGAGCAAGAGTTCGAGTCGGCCTTGTATGAGGTCGCGTTTGACCTCACGATGCAGTTGCTCTCTGACGCTGAAGGATCAACCCACGACATCGCGATTCACGTGAAGAACGCTGCAAGCGTCCCGGATGCGGTAGAGGTCGGCAGGGCCGTCGCACGCAACTCCCTCTTCAAAGCCGCGGTCTACGGAAACGATCCGAACTGGGGGCGGATCCTGGCTGCAGTCGGGACCACGAAGGCTCGTTTTGACCCGTACAAGATAGACGTGTCAATGAACGGGGTCCGCGTGTGCTCCGATGGGGAGGGAGACCAGGACAGGTCCCTGGTCGACATGAGGGAACGTGAAGTAAGCGTCACGATTGACCTGAAAGCGGGGGAGAGCGAAGCCACCATCTGGACCTCGGACCTCACGACCGACTACGTGCTGGAAAACAGCGCTTACTCCTCCTAGAAAAGAGTGCCTGGACATGTCTGCGGAGAAGGTGCCAGAGGGAATGATTGGGCTCAAGCACAGGGAGAAGGGCGAGCACGGTGCTGCTAAGGCCCAAGCCCTTATCGAATCGCTGCCCTGGGTAAAGGAGCTGGCTGGCACCGTTGTCGTCGTTAAGTTCGGTGGGAACGCGATGACTGACGACAAACTCATGGAATCCTTCGGGAAGGACATCGCCTACCTCCGCTACGCCGGGATTCGCCCTGTTGTGGTTCACGGGGGTGGCCCGCAGATCTCAGCGATGCTGGAGAGGCTCTCGATTGACAGCGAGTTCCGCGCCGGACACCGCGTTACTTCCACGCAGGCGATTCCTGTTGTGCGCATGGTGCTGACGGGCGAAGTGAATCCTGAAGTCGTCGCTTCGATCAACGCTGAAGGCCCTTTGGCAATGGGGATGAGCGGTGAAGACGCCGGGATCTTTTCAGCGGTCCGTAAAGGGATCGTGATCGACGGTGAAGACGTCGACTTGGGTTTCGTGGGGGAAGTTGTTGATGTTGACCCGACCCCCGTTATCGATCAGCTCCGAGCGGGCCGGATTCCTGTCGTCTCCTCGATCGCCCCGGACCGTGACAACCCGGGCAAAACACTGAACGTCAACGCAGACACGGCCGCAGCATCCCTGGCTGTTGCCCTGAACGCAACCAAGCTGCTGCTGCTAACCGACGTGTCTGGTCTCTACAGCAACTGGCCCGACCCAGACTCGTTGATTTCGCGCTTGACAACGCAGGATCTCCGTCAGATTCTGCCGGACCTTGAGTCGGGGATGATACCGAAAATGGATGCGTGTCTTACCGCTGTCGAGGGCGGGGTGGGCACTGCCGCAATCATCGACGGACGCGTCCCGCACTCCATCCTCATCGAGCTTTTCACGGACGACGGTATCGGAACGCAGGTGGTAGCAGGCTGATGAACCAGAACAACCTGACCGGGGCATTCGGCGCCCCTCAGGCAGTGCTGACCCGGGGTTCAGGCTGCTACGTGTTCGACCAGTCTGGGAAGAAATACCTGGATTTCCTGGGCGGGATTGCTGTGAACGCGCTGGGGCACGCCCATCCGGCGCTAGCTAAAGCACTCGCTGAGCAGGCGGGGACCCTGATCCACATCTCCAACTTTTTCGTCAGCGACGTCCAACTGGAACTGGCGGCGCGGCTGGCAGGGCTGTGCGATCTTGGCCATCCCAGCGAAGCGTTTTTCACGAACTCAGGGACCGAAGCTAATGAGGCCGCGTTCAAGATGGTGCGGCTTTGGGGGAAGCCCCGTGGGCTAAGCCGGGTGATTGCTTTGGAAGGCGCGTTCCACGGGCGGACCATGGGAGCATTAGCGCTGACAGCGAAAGAAGTTTACCGGGAACCTTTCGTACCTCTTCCCGGCCCCGTAACCTTCATCAAGCCCGACGTCGCCGCACTGGAAGAAGCGTTAGCGCCTGGGGATGTCGCAGCTGTCTTTGTTGAGCCTATCCAAGGGGAGCTGGGCGTGCGCCCCCTTCCCGAGGGTTTCTTGCAAGCTTCGCGCCGACTCACCTTAGAAAACGACGCGCTGCTTGTCATCGACGAAGTCCAGACGGGGATTGGGCGAACGGGCACCTGGCTGGCTCAACACGAACTAGACGGGGAAGGCGTCCGGGGAGACATCGTAACCCTCGCAAAAGGGCTTGGGGGCGGCGTACCAATCGGGGCGGCCGTCGCTGGACCACGCGCCGCAGGGTTGCTCTACCCAGGCTCTCACGGCACCACTTTCGGTGGGAACCCACTCGCATCCAGAGCTGCTTTGACCGTGCTCGACACCATTGACTCTGAGCACTTGCTGGAAAGAGCGAAGCGAATGGGACGACTGCTACGGGACGCGATTGCATCCCTCAATGACGCCCGCATCAGCCACGTCACGGGGGCCGGGCTGTTGCTCGGTATTCAACTAACGGAACCGATCGCCCCCCAGGTCGTGAAAGAATCCCTAGACCTTGGGCTAATCGTCAACGCTCCAGCGGGGACGACGGTTCGGTTAGCGCCACCGCTCATTGTGGGGGAGCCTGAGGTGGAACAGTTCACGAGGCTGTTCGCTGAGGCACTTTCCGCAGTCAAGAACTAAGGAGCAACAATGAAAGACCAAGACAAGGACCTTACCGTCGCTGTAGTCGGCGCTACCGGCCAGGTCGGATCGGTCATGCTCGATCTGCTGGAGCAACGCGATTTTCCTAGCAGCAAGGTGCGTCTCTTTGCATCGCCCCGCTCTGCCGGCAAGACTGTTTCGTTCCGCGGGGAAGACCTGGCGGTTGAGGACGTCACGGCTGCGACTGTGGAAGACCTTCAAGGGATCGACATCGCCTTGTTCAGCGCGGGTGGGGACGCCTCAAGGAAGTACGCTCCCGTGTTTGCTAGGGCGGGTGCAGTCGTCATTGACAACTCTTCCGCGTGGCGCAAGAACCCAGAGGTTCCGCTGGTTGTCGCAGAGGTGAACCCCAAAGACGCCCTCGAGCGCCCCCTAGGAATCATTGCCAACCCCAACTGCACGACTATGGCCGCAATGCCCGCGATGAAAGCCCTTGACGAACTCGCCGGGCTGCGAGCCTTGCGGGTCACGACCTTCCAGGCGGTTTCGGGGAGCGGCTTAGCGGGAGTGCAGGAGCTGGCCGGCCAGGTACAAAGCCTGAGCGAACAGGACATTGCAGCGCTCGCTTTAGACGGCGACGCAGTTCAGGCTACGGCCCCGGGTGTTTACGCCGCGCCCATCGCATTCAACGTGGTTGCGCAGGCCGGGTCATTTGTTGACGACGGTAGCGGAGAGACTGACGAAGAGCAGAAGCTTCGCGATGAGTCTCGGCGGATCTTGCACCTGCCTGATCTGGCAGTTGCCGCGACGTGCGTCAGGGTTCCGGTCTTCACGGGCCACTCCCTGGCAGTTCACGCAGAGTTCGCCCGTCCAGTGACGGTGAATCAAGCGGTTGCAGCGCTTGAGGATCAGGACGGCGTGCACTTGGCGGCCCTTCCGAACCCACTTGAAGCCGCCGGCAACGACCCGACCTATGTGGGCCGGGTGCGTCAGGACCAGTCTGTGCCCGGCGGGCGTGGATTGGTCATGTTTATCGCGGCTGACAACCTTCGTAAGGGAGCAGCATTGAACGCCATCCAGATTGCGGAGGTTGTCGCTTCGGAGCGCGACCTTCCCCTCCGCTGATCGGCGGCGACGCCAAGCCTCCGCGGGGTGTCAAACGTTAGGGATTTTGCCATTCGAGCTAGCCCCCAGCCCGACTGTCCCGTTGCTGAGCGCCTTGTCTTGGACCACACGACCTTAGACTGCTACTTCAGGCCGCCGCGCGTAACAATGCACGCCTGCCCATCGACGCCGTGCGCCCCCTACGCGCCACGACGTGCTGTTGGTGTGCAGTGAATTCGTTGCGATGTAAGGTCGTGGCGTCTTGGGCGTCGATCCAGCGGCTTTTTGCGCCACAACCAGCTGGCCGACTGCAATGCACCCTCTTCGACGTAAGGTCGTGGCGTCCTGGGCGTCGCAACTACCTCGATGGTTAGGGGTTCCAAGGCTGGCAGTGGCCAGGAGTCCGCGGTTGAAGGTCAGGGTGCG
>ERZ1031159.188-NODE-188-length-10651-cov-9.080974_pt1 | contig 10651 bp, 6 predicted proteins | sample MGYA00516706_ERZ1031159 | MGnify/ENA primary metagenome ERZ1031159 (study PRJEB33719, sample SAMN04262508) | wastewater metagenome | biome: rural village; feature: composting latrine chamber; material: composting feces with ash | place: El Salvador | collected... | reverse complement strand
TGGCGGCATGCTCACTTCTTCGTACATCCAACATTCCTGCAAGGTTGACATCCACAAGATCCGGGTCCCTTTGGACCCAACTGGGGCTAGTTTTCCCGGCCGCCAAATCGAGGTTGCGGCTCGTGTAGTAACCGCTCCCGGCGGGGAGAATAACCCGTATTTATTGTTTCTCCAGGGCGGCCCAGGCGGCCAGGGGCCTCGAGTGGGCGACTTCCGCGACGGGTGGAGTGGAGAAGCGTTGAAGCACTACCGGCTGGTGCTCATGGATCAGCGTGGGACTGGGCTATCGACCCCACTGTCCGCAGAAGCGGTCACGGCCGAAGACGATCCGGCGCTGTTCCTGAAGATGTTTTTGCAGAACCAGATCCTCTTTGACGCCGAGGCGCTGCGGGACTCTCTGGCCGGCGACCAGAAATGGGCGACCCTAGGCCAGTCGTACGGAGGGTTCTTAACTCTCGGCTACCTCAGCCAATACCCGGACGCCGTCAGCGAATCCTACATAACCGGTGGCCTGCCCAGCCTGGGCTCGGTTGACGGAATTTACCACCACACATACCCACTCACCGCGGCTCGGAACCGAGTGTTCTTCGATCGGTACGAGGAGGACCAGCAAGTGATCCGCGAGGTCGCCGCACACCTGGCGAACCATGAGGAACACTTGCCAACTGGGGAGCGCCTCTCCCCCACCCGGATGCGGTCCGTGGGAGCTGCCCTTGGCGGCGCTATGTCTTTCGACCTGTTGCACTACCTGTGGGAGGACCCGTTTGAATCTCAAGCAGGGGAACTTCGCCTCACCCCGCGCTTCTTGGCGCAGGCTGGGGCCCGGCTGAGTCAGGCCGAGGCGCCACTTTACTGGGTTCTCCAAGAAGCGATCTACGGCCAAACCACCGTGGATCAGACCGGGGAGCCAACCAACTGGGCCGCGGAACGCCTTTCAGCGGAGTACGAGGGGTTCCATTTGGACGCGGACCCGCTGGACACCTCGTCCCCCTGGTACCTGACCGGGGAGCACGCCTTCCGCGCTCTGATCAGCGAGGATCCCGCAACCGCGCCCCTTCTCGACACCGTGGACCAGTTGGCCACCGACACCGATTGGCCGCAGACCTACGACGAGGACGCCCTGGCAGCGTCCGATGTGCCCGTGGCGGCGTTGATGTACGAGGAGGACATGTTCGTCCCCCGCGTTCTCTCCCAACGCACAGCCGATCTGCTGCCCCAGGCGCGCACCTGGGTAACGAACCGGATGCAGCACGACGGGTTGCGAGCCGGAGGTGCCAAGGTGTTTAGCGGCCTGTATGACCTGATGCGGGATTAGGTCGCCAGCGCCAACGCCAGCGCTAAGACGAGGCGCGGCGCGGCGACCGCCACCCGCTAAATAAAGATGATCTGCGCACCCTCCGACAGCTCAATGAAATCGGAAGCGGAGATAATCCCCTTCACGCCCGGGTGAAGCATCGGCTGCTTCACCTGCATCATGTCCGCCGACAGTTGGCAGGCGTACATGTTAGCGCCCATCGCTGCGAGGTGATCCAGGAATTCTGGGACCGTCGGAATGTCTTGCTCCGCCATCATGGACTTGAGCATCTTGGTGCCAAACGCAGTCATGCCAGGAACGCCCGCCAGCATTTGCGGGAAGCCCATTGTTGCGCCGCCTCCAATGAACCGCTCCAACTGTGGCATGTGCATGGCCGTGTTGCCGGCGTAGGAGAACTTCAGGTCGTTCATGGTTCGCACATCAATGATGTCCAGCCCCCAGAAAGTGAAGAAGAAGTCGACTTCAACCCCCTCACCCAGCGCGGCGTTACCCATAATCAGCGCGGGATACGCCATGTCCAGGTTGCCTTTGGAGCAAATGAAACTCATTTTCCGTGGACCCGTGTAGCCCGTGCCCGCGGAAGAACCGCTCTCTTTATCCTCCGTAACGCCCCGGTTGTCCCCGAAGTCCGGTATCAGATTGCCATCTTCATCGATCGGCATGATTGTTTCCTTTCAAAGTCTTCGTGGGTGCCTAGACGCACGCTGTGGGCTTGGAGCGTCCCGCAATGTAGGCCAGCTTCTTCGCCGGCTTCCCTGGGAACAAAACAAATAGCTGCTTGATGTCGAAGCCTCCGGCTTGCTGCATTCTGCGAAGCGTTGGGGACTGCCCCTGCGCCTCGGCGTCGTCGCGCACAAACCGGATGGCGCGCCAATGCTCGTCCGTCAAATCGTCGACACCCGCTTTTTCGGCGAGGACGGCTGCAAGCTCCTCATCCCACTGGTCGGGAGAGGTGAGGAACCCTTCCTGATCAACTTCAACTAGTCGGCCTGAGAAATTATTTGTAGGCATCATGGGTCCTTTCTATGAGTAAAGTCTGATTTCTTCCGGTCACGAACCCGCGGGAACTATCTTCCCGTCCATCGTCATGTCCGCAGTAAATGGCAAAGGTCGTCCCGGAAGCAGCATGTTCCAGTAAACGAGTTCGAACCCCATCTTGGAGACGTGATTAAGGAACGAGGGACCCAGCAATTTCAGGGCCGGGATCCCGAACATGGAGAACCTTCCAGGCAGCGGCTCCTGTTCGTAGTTGAAGTCCAGGAGCAAGCCTTGACCCCGTCCGGACTCAATGAAGCAGTTCGCGTGCCCGTCGAAGCTGTGCGACAGGGGGCGACCTTCAATCGAGTCGACGATATTTGGGATGAGCGCTTCCATTTCGAAGTGGGCAACCGATCCGGCCTTCGAGGTGGGCACGTTGGTCGCATCGCCCGCCGCCCACACGTGAGGGTCCTTGATGGACTGCAACGTGTGCTTGTCAACCTCAACGAACCCTGCGTCGTCGGCAAGGCCCGAATCCGCAACCACTTTCACACCCATGTTCGGGGGGATGGTTGCCAGCAGGTCGAACGGGATTCTGCGCCCGTCGAAGCTAACCAGCTCCGCTGTCTCATTGTCGATAGATTCGATCTGGAAGTCGGTGACTACCTCGATTCCTCGTTCAGCCAGAAGGGTGCCTAGTGCTTCGGATGCCACTGGCTTCGTGAACGCCCCATCAAGGGGAGTCACCAACACGATGTCGACATCGAAACCATGTCCGCGCTTACGCATGTAGTCCTGCGCCAACAGCACAAACTCCAGCGGTGCGACAGGGCACTTGATCGGCATTTCACAGATGTTGACAACCAAGCGGCCGCGCTCCATCTTTTCTACTGCCTTCTTGAGTCCCTCGGCACCCTTCAGCGTGTAGAAATCAAAAACCTTCTTGTACCAAAGCTTTCCGTCTGCCATCCCGGGAACCATGTCGGGCCTGGGGACTGTGCCTGTCGCGATGATGAGTTCGTCATAGGGGAGTCTTTGACCGGACTCCAGGACGATCTCTTTTGCTTCCCAATCAATCTTGGTGACGTCTTCCTGGACGTACTCTGCCGCCTTCGGCAGAAACTTCTTGCGGGACTTTCTGATCCGCTTCGCGGGAATCATCCCGAACGGCACAAACAGGTAGCCCGGCTGGTAGTCATGCTCATTGTTCTTGTCGACAACCGTGATGCGCCAATCGCTAAGCGCCTTCTCTTTTACCAGCATATTCGCGGCCATGGTGCCTGCGGTTCCCCCGCCAAGAACGACAATGTTCTTCATTTGCCACTCCCCTCCGTTGCTGTGGCTTGGCTTCTATTTTATACCCCTGGGGGTATGTTTTCTTAGTAGAGTTTTTGTGGAATACGACGCGGTGTTCGATCTGGATTGCAACTCGTGAAGAAGCACGTCGATGGCACTCAACCGTGGCCGCATGGCCAACGCGAGGCAGAGAGAGCATAGTCTTGCGCGACTGGTCGCATGTCGCGCCCACGACAAATATGCTGCTGAATGGAGGCACGGCGATGGTATCAGCGCCTCCGTTGCCGAACTCGACGTTGCGGCTGGACTCCACTCTAACCGACGAAGCCCTTCACAAATCCGCGGAAGCTTCACTCACGAGACACTAATCTGAGCTCGTCCATATTTCTCGTAGCAAGGCGAGCTTCAAACTCCCGAAGGTCAGTTTTCTAGGGGCAAAAGCAGGATCTGATGTCAAAAGCATCGGACCACTTGTCCCACTCACGTTGAGCTTTTAGTGGGTATAGCATACTACTGCTGCTCGACAGAAGCACAGCGTGGACCCAGGAGCAAACCAAACACACAACACCCGCGGGTGCCGTGTGAGTTACAGTGAGTAGCATGCTCTTCGCCGAAGCCTCTCTGAAAAAGGTATCCACCCGGTGGGCGCTTCCGCTCGCCGCCACAGTAGCCGCGTGCTCTCTCATCATCGGTTGCGCTTCGGCGCCCTCCGATGGAGCTTCTACGTCCGACCATAATGTTTTCTCCGACAACTCGCTATCCACTGAGATGTTCTCACGCGAAGGCTTTCACATCCAACTGCCGGACAGACAATACAGGCCCTATTGGTTCAGAGCAGACGCGATTCCTCGGGTGGTGCCTCTGGACGGTTCCGTACCCGGCAAACAGCTTGATCAGGCACTCGTTCTCATAGTAGAACGCGACGGGGAGCGCTTCTACCACCCAACCTCATTAGCCCAGCACGGCCTGAGCGCCTTGACAGCATACGACGAGACGGGTCAACCTCAGTACCTTGACATTGCCGAAGCGAACGCAAACAAGCTCTTGGACGAGAGCATACGGATGGGCGACGAGATCTGGTTTCCCTACCAATTCGATTATGACATGTACGAAGATCCGGCTATGCACTTGGAAGCGCCATGGTGGTCCGGCATGGCTCAAGGCCAGGCCCTTAGTCTAATCTGTCGCCTCTGCCTCGCCACAGATCTGGAAGAATACTGCTCGGCGGCCAACGGGATCTTTGCCACCTACGTGTCCCTGGATGCAAACACACCGACATTCACTCGGGTTAATCCCGAGGGGCACCTTTGGTTTGAAGAGTACGTTGGGGACGGCGTCGAACCTAACCAAGTAGTTAATGGGCACATCTACGCATTGTTCGGACTCGCGGACTACTACTGGATGACCGGCAGCCAGGAAGCTGAGGAGCTCTTTGACGGAGGGGCAACCACAATTCTTAAAGAGTTCCCCTCCTTCCGCCTGGAAGGTAACACCTCCTACTACTGTGCAACCGATTATTGCAAGGTTAACGACCACAGAAATCCTTCGTATCACCGTGGTGTCACGAAGCAGCTCCGCCAGCTTGGTTGGCTCACTGGTGACACACGCTTCAGTCGCAACGCGGACCTTCTCCAGGAGGACTGGGAGGCGTACGCGGCCACGTTGGATGAAGGGTAGAGACGCGAGCGAGCTTAGCTCCAAAGGACCGCGGCGCTTGAGACGCCTTGGACTCCAAATGGCCGGCCACGGCTTTACAAGTGGTTTCGAGCACTGAGAGTCAGTGCCGAAGCCCGCGAGAATCGAGAAAGCACTCGCCATAATCTGCCAAAGGCAAGCAATGCGGAACGCGGCGCTTAGCTACGAACCAATACGGAAGCAACCATGAACCGCAACGGTGCCTCTCTGTTCAGGACCTGGTTCAGGTCGCGGGGCAACAGCGTATCTGGTCGACCGAACCTCCGCCTGGCAAACGCCAATCGGTTCACCTCAGCGTTCGCCACACCAGTATCAAGAAGGGCATCCAAGAGGTCTCGATCAGCGCGAGACAGCGGGGAGTCGCATCCGGGCGCTCCCGCGAGGATTACACGGGATGCCCGCGCTATTTCCTCTCGGTCGCCTTCCAGCCACCTCTCGGCATGAGCGCGGTAGTAGGCCGCACCGAAAATGTGAATTCGAAGAAACTTCGTGCCCAGCGCGCGCCTTGTCGCAACCGACAACGACTTTGCGACGCCATCCCACACCGCGTCAACGTATCCGAGTTCGCGTTGAAGCGGGGCGAGGCTCATGGTGACGCGGTCTTTTGCCGAGGACCCTATGACGTACGCGGGACCTGAGCGCTGAACTTGAACGCGCCCCTGCCCATAGAGGGCGGCTGACAGTTCCAGATCTTCACCGACCGGAAGCTCTGGAATAAAACCAAGCTCTCTTCGGGTCAAAAATCCTCGTTTCATCAACCCCAGTGGGGCGCTGCGATAAAAGAGCCGATCCTTTACAGCGTCGCGCCACCCGTGCCAACCCGGACGGACGGGAGGCGTGTGAACGGGTTTGCCGCTGTCGTGGATAAGGCGCGGAATGACGGTGTCTGCGCCCCTCGAATGTGAAAGCCATGCATCTATCGCTCCTGGCTGCAACCAGTCATCCGATCCCATAATTGACACCCAGGGCGCGGTGGCTTCTTGAACTCCCAGCCCAAACGGGCCTGATGGAGAGGGGACTCCATCGCCCAGTTCAAGGTATCGAACCCGGTCTCTCAAATCCTTGGGAATAACCGCACGCACGTCGTCTGCAGGAATGTTGTGTGCCACCACTGTGACCCGGAGGGGAGCCTCGGTTCCCCCCAGCACTGAAGCGACAGCGCGCCCAACTGGGCGCGCGGAGTTGTGGCACGCAATCACCACGTCAACCTGCGGGGCTGTCATCGGCGAGTCTCCGACATCATTTCCTCAATGGCTGCGCGCCACACGGCTATCTGTGGGCCTGCTGAAAGCTCTTGCGCCGCGTCATCGGAGGCCTGCTTCCAGTGAGTCACAACAGGTACGTCCAAGCGGTCGATCAAACGCGTAAGGGCCTGCGCGCTGAAGTTGCCTGCAACCGCCCCGTTTTGAGCCTGTTTGACAATGCGGGCCATTTCGGGGCTAGGCCCCACAATCACACCCAGCCGTGCCTGGATGTAGTCGAAGAGCTTGTTGGGGAGAGCCCAAATGTGATTAAACGTGGCCGGTGGCAGCATATGGATGCCCACATCGTACCGGTTCAAGAGCGACACTAAGTCATCGTAGGGCACTGGATCATGGATGATGATCCGTGGATTCCCCGCAATCAGATCCTTAAGGGCAAGCAAATACCGGGGATCGTTTGGTGTCAGATACAGGTCTAGCGTGACGTCGTTTTCCGAGTCCAGGACTCCTTGAACCACCGCCCCTAGACCACGCTGCCGTTGACACGCGCCCGAATGAACCAAGCGTATTGGCCGCGAAACCGAACCCGGCTCCAGATCCTGATATGGCGTGGCATTCATTGCAACATCAACCTCCACGCCAAACTGAGACGAGTATTCCCGAGCGATCCCCTCGCCCACCGTCGTCACACTTTCACACTGGGGCAAGTAGGTGGCACAAAGCCAACGACGGAACGGAGCAACAAACATCCGCCAACGAAGGAGATGCTCTTTCTCCCGCGGCGCATACTCATGCAAGTCCGCGTGTACGCCGAAACGCGGGTTGAGCGAGAGCGCCAAACCAACCGTGTCGATGTCATCTGCCAGCACCACGTCGAAGTTCCGCCCTGCCAACTGAGTGGCAGCGAATTTGACTGCCGCGTTAGACCAGTACGCCTTCTTATAGCGCAGAGTCATCAGGTCCTTGCGGCTGTAGTCCCATGAGAGGAGGTTCGAGGGGATTTCAATGTGATACTCGCTCCCCTCAGGCCGATCGCCGTAGCTACAAGTTGTGACTTCAAAGTCGGGGGAAAACTCCTTCACCTGCTTCAACACTCGCGCATCGGCGCGAATATCGGAGAAGGACACGATCAGCATCCGGGGACGCCCGCCTTGGGGCGAACGCGCTTCAACGTCGTCGGAAAGCGCCACCAGGTCGACGATCTCTTGCGCCGTGTTCTCCGCGTTTGAGAGACGTTCCCAAACCGCACGCGGATCAAACTGGCCTCGGTTCGCCGCGACCTCTTGAAGTGCATCCGCAAGGGACTCGGTCGACGGCCCTCTAGACAACAAAATCCCCGAGTTCAAGTCGCGGCCAACCACTTCTCCGGTTCCACCCACATCAGTCGCCACCACGGGAATGCCAAATGACAGCGCTTCCATGATGGACACTGGGACACCTTCGGAATCCGACACGTTGACGAGGGCATGGACGGGGTTCTTCTGGTAATACTCAACCACCTGCGCGTTATCAGTCTGACCGTACAGGTTGATTGTCAAGTTCCGGGTCGCCTGGCACGCACTTTCCGCTTCGGCGGCCAACTCATCGAATAAGTCGCCACTTCCGAAGTGAGTCCACGTTACCGGCCGATCTTCAGCGATTATCTGAAGTGCGGGGATGATTGATTTGACCCGCTTCACGGGAATAACAGAGGAGCAGCTAACAAACGTGAACGCTTCAGTGTCCTCCGGGTCGGGCCCGACTCCGTGGTCGCGCGTCCCCAGCCTTGCCAATCGCAGACGGTCGTCATCAAGCAAATCTCCGTATCGGTCTGCCAGGTACTGCCGACCGTCCTCGGAAATGGGAACGATGTTGTCCAGCTGCGTAAAAAGTGAGGCTCGCAAAGGAAGGAAACTCGACTCCTCCTCGTACAAATCGAACCTGTGCAACCGCATAGTTTTCTTTATATCTGCATCCAGGAACGGCAGTGCCATCGCGCCGTCTGTGCCCCAGAAAGCGTATGCGCTGACCTCATCGTCTGGTTCCAGATTTTCCGCAATTGCCGAAGCAAACCGGGTGCCACTGAATATGTTGGCCAGGACGAGAGCGGCGTTCTTCTTCACCCTGCCTGCGCGAAGCTCCTGCGTCAGCGCTTGAGCCGCAAGAATCAGGGAACGCGGCCGCATCAACCGCTTAAGGCCCGCAGAATGGGGGGCGTTTGTCAGCGCCCCTTTGTATTCCACGTTGTTCGGAAGCGGCAGTAGTTCGCCGTCGGCCGGGCCGAAGCTGTAGATGTGAACTGCGTCAAATCGCTCCGCCAACTGATTGATCTCGTGTTGGATGAACGATGCGTCGCCTGTGTTTGCGGGATAGGCCCCGGTGAGCAGAACAAGAACTGTCCTGCCTGCTATTTCTTTCCTTTCAGACACGTTGGTGCCTCCTGATTTCAACTAGATGCCGGGCGGCCGTGCTTCACAGTCCCGAATCAACCCTTCTACGGATTCCACCCACGCACCGGATTGATGTTCGGCCGAAAGCTTCGGCGCAGCCTTTTGAGATGCCTGTTTCCATCCCTCTACTTTGTCCACGGACAGGTTTTCGAGCGCTATCTGCAGGTCTTCCGCAGTGAATCCTTGGCAGATTTCACCATTTCCAACCTGTCGGACGAGCCCGGCCATCTCTGGAGAGGGGCCGACGAGGATCCCAAGCCTCGCCTGGACATAATCGAAGAACTTGTTGGGCAGTGCCCACCGATACGAGAAGGTCGCCGGTGGCAGTATGAACACGCCGACGTCATAGCGGTTGAGGACATCGACCAGTTGCTCATAGGGGACAGGTTCGTTGAATCTGATCCGCGGTTCCGTCGCGTATTTGGCCTTGAGCTCCTCCAAGTACGCGGGGTCGTTGGGCGTCACGTACATGTCCAAAGAGACGTTCGCCGACGACTGCTGAACCGCGTCCAACATGACTTCAAGGTTCCGTTTGCGTTGGCAGGCGCCAGAGTGGACAAGTCTGATTGGCTCCGCAACCTTCCCAGGCTGAAGATTGGCGTAGGGAGTGGCGTTCACGACCAGGTGCGGTTTGAACCCAAACTGGGCTTCGTACCCCTTTTGTAAGCCAAAACTAACCGTTGTGATGACGTCCGCGTGCTTTGCGTAGCGGCGGATGAGCCAGGAGTAGTAGGGACTGATGCGTTTCTTCCACGCGTCGTGGTACTCGTGCATGCTTGGGTAGTGCTCATGGAAGTCAGCAACGATTCCGCAGGTCGGTTTCAAGCGCACCGCGATCGGTAGCGCCTCAATGTCATCAGCGATAGCGCAATCGACTTTCAAGCCACGCAGCGCTTCCCAGGCGTCTTTGACCGCAGCCATTGACCAGTAAGCGCGGTGATAGAGGTGAGTGGTGATCAGTTTCCCGTTGAGGGCGGTGGGCAGGAGTGCGGAATCAAGTTCTATGTGTTCGAAAACGCCCTCCGGAGCTTCCCCAAAGCCTGCGGTGATCACGTCGTAGTCACACTTGAAAAGATTGACTTGGCGGATCACTCGAGCATCGTTCTTGATTGGCGAAAACGACAAGATTAGGAGTCTTGGTCGCCCTTCACGCCCCATCATCGACACCCTTTCGGGTTGCCGAAGTCTGGCAGCCGTAGCAGCAACGCCAGCTTTGATCTCTTCTGCTTTCGCCACTGCCTGCCAACGCAAAGGTGCTTCACGCGAGAGCAGCGCCGTGGGCGAGGAAGAAATGATTTTTGAGACAAGTGAGGCAGCGCGATCTTCTTGCATCGCACGGAGCGTAGCCGGCAAATCCCTGGCTAGAAGAGAGTCAAACACCTGAGCGGAGGATTTACGGAAAGGTGCCAAACTTTCAGGAGCTACTTCAACAATGCGGTGCGTCAGATCAGCAAGCCATTCGAAGTCACTTTCTCCCCACCGATCCTCAGTGGGGCGGGCTTCTACTGCTCCAAAAACATGGACCCGCAGGATCTTTGTGGCCAGGGCTCGCCGATCCTTCTTGGACAGCTCCTGGACCCAGGGTTCATCCCAGATTCCCAACCATGCGGCCCCGTGCTCCGCCAACGGCCGGGGCCTAAGAGTGGTTCTCTCTTTCGCGTCTGCGCCTACCACGTATGCAGGGTCGCGGGGGTAATACGAAATGCTTAAGCCTGAGGTCCATAAGCGTGTACTCA
>ERZ1031159.185-NODE-185-length-10813-cov-6.245399_pt1 | contig 10813 bp, 10 predicted proteins | sample MGYA00516706_ERZ1031159 | MGnify/ENA primary metagenome ERZ1031159 (study PRJEB33719, sample SAMN04262508) | wastewater metagenome | biome: rural village; feature: composting latrine chamber; material: composting feces with ash | place: El Salvador | collected... | reverse complement strand
TGTCAGGCATCCGCAGTCTCCTTGTCGGAATCGTCCTTGCCGTCAGAGCCTACCTCAGCTTGCCCATGTCCCGGATACCGCCGAGCGTGCGCGAGAGCTTGTCCTTCTCACGGCGCTTCATCAGCAGTTCCTTCTTGGTGAAGCCCGAGGTTCCCGAGTCTTCAAAGTCAACCTGCTCCAGTTCCTTCAGGCGCTGCAGGCGCTTGGAAACCGTGGAGAAGTTGGTGAGCATGCCACCCAACCAGCGGTGGTTGACGTAGGGCATGCCAACGCGCAGAGCCTGTTCCTGGATGGCCTCCTGCGCCTGCTTCTTAGTGCCGACGAACAGCACGGTGCCACCGCGCGCAACGGTCTGCTTCACAAACTCGTACGCAATATCGATGTCGGCCAGGGTCTGCTGAAGATCGATGATGTAGATGCCGTTACGCTCCGTGAGGATGTAGGGCTCCATCTTGGGGTTCCAGCGACGCGTCTGGTGGCCAAAGTGCACTCCACTTTCGAGGAGTTGACGCATGGTTACAACTGCCATGATCGTCCTTTCACTGCTCTCGCAGCTTTGGGGGCTTTTGGTCCAGGAGCGACGCAGACGTCGACACCCGGGCCAAGCCCAAGGTTTCGGTTATTCATTCGCGAGGGCGACACATCGGAAAATCCGGTGCGCGCGCCCACAAATCCTGGTGCCAAGACGGAGAGCTCTCGACAGTCACCTGCCAAGACCGTTGCCTCGCGCCCCCGGGCTCTTAGACAGGGCATCTGTGTCCAGGGTTTTCACCCCGGGCATTTGATACTCCCTGAATGTGCCTGGGATACGGCACGCGAAGTCATCCGCGAACGGATGCTTTGGACAGCTTAGTGCAGAAAAGGCCTGGCATTCGCACCGGAGAGTGTGACGCGTGCTATGCCGCTAGGGGTCGGCATCCGAAGAAGCAACATCCAGGATCCGTGGCCCGTAGCTCGTCGTCCGTGGCCCGTAGCCCGCAGCCCGTCATCCGTCACCCGTAGCCCGTCACCCGCTGTCTCTGCGTGTTTCCACAGGGCACGATGCGACCTGCCGTTGCCTCGGTACATGTCTAGGTCGCTCCGCCGCCGAACCGAATACCAGCATCGCGTGTCTCCACACCTGCGTCCCTAGACGATGGGGCAGTCGGCGCGGCTGCGACATTGTGTCGTGCATGGACGGTGAAAACAACACCCACGACGGTGAGAAAGACACCTACAGGGTGTCCCGGGCAACCCCGCGCACTCTCCGACGCGCTCTGGCATGGACATCGGCGCTCTGGTTGTTAGTTGCGGCGCTCTTCGCGGTGGCGCCCCAGCAGGCAGTGGCAGAAGACACGGTGTTGGAAGCGTCCTTCGGCGCCGACGCCGCTGGAGGTAGCGTTTCCATTTCGCGGTTGCCCTGGCGCTGGCCCACGGGACGACCGGCGGTTGTGCTGAGGGCCTTTGACCCACCCGCCATGCCTTGGCTGTCCGGCCATCGTGGAGTGGACTTGCGCGCGCCTGAAGGATCACAGGTGCTGGCGCCTGCACCGGGACAAGTCATTTTCGCGGGCATGGTTGCCGGACGCCCCGTCGTCTCCGTAATGCACTCCGGCGGCTTACGTTCAACGTATGAGCCCGTCTCACCTGCCCTCGAAGCCGGCGCGTTTGTCTCCGCAGGCGATGTCCTTGGGACCCTGGAGGCGGGCCATGACGGCGGAGCATTGCACTGGGGCGCGCGCTATGAGAAGAACCAATACATTGACCCACTCCGTCTGCTCAGTGGGCCGTCTGTACTGAAACCGTGGCCGTAGGTGGAAGCCTCTTGACCAGCATCAGTGAGACCGGCATCAGCGAGACCAGGACCGGGAAAACCAGGACCAGAGACTACGAACAGCGCTCTTTTGTCATCGCTCCTAGCTATGCGCGCGGATGTGCACGCCGATAAGTCTCGGATAGTCGGCGGGAATCAACATGGGTGTAACGCTGGGTCGTCGCCAGCGAGGAGTGGCCCAAGTACTCCTGAACGAACCGCAGATCAGCACCATTTTCCAACATGTGGGTGGCAGCTGAGTGGCGCAGCCCATGAGGCGACACGTACTTCACACCCGCACGACCACACAAACGCTCAAGACTTGCACGAACTGTGCGCGGATTTATTCGTCGCCCTCGTGCCCCCAAGAAAAGAGCGTGCTCGGCATCGGTGTTGGTATCGGCTTCCCCGCCGGCTTCGACATCAATGCTCAAGAGCGAGGGACGAACCCGCAACCACTCCTCGAGCGCATGGGCCGCCGGCAGACCGAGGGGAACGATGCGCTCACGATTCCCCTTCCCCAGAACGCGGACAGTGAGAGCCTGCGCGTCAAAGGAAAGGAGGTCCAGGCCCACGAGTTCAGCGATTCTGATGCCGGAAGAATAAAGCAGTTCGACCATGGCCCAGTCTCGGACCGCTACCGCTTGGTCGTGCACGGCGCGGCCCGACGCTGGAGCTGCCTCTGCTTGAGCCCGTTCCAGCAGCACCTCAACGGAGTCTTGCCCGAGCACAGTTGGGAGCCTGGAATCCACCGGTGCCGTCTCCAACACTGACGTTGGATCCGCGTCCAGGATTCCCACCGAGACCAGATAGCCCGAAAAGGACCGAATAGCGGCAGCATTCCGCGCAATAGTCGCCCTCGACCGTCCCGCATGCACCCGGTGTGCCAACCAAGCACGAAGGACCTGAGGGCGAAGGATGTCCGTCAGCTCTGAAGCGGACACCGTATCGTCATCTGCGTCCAAACCCAGGTAGGACAGGAACCCGTGAATGTCACTCAGATAGCTTCCAGCAGTACGAAGGGACTGACCGAGGCGTTGCAACAAATGAACCTGCCATCCGTCCAGGACGACACGAACCGTGGGCATCTCCCGTCCTGCGCTAACCGTCCCCATGAGCATTGATCGTAGCGCGACGCCTCCACAGATTCCCCGTGGTATCGACCAGCCCGGCCAGGTACAGACCAACGAGTGCGCCACCGGCCTCTGTTTCCCCCATCGCCCCCTCTCTTGCCACCACGTGAGCAGATGCAGACTCAGATGCGGGAAGCGCGTCCCAAGCACGACGCTGAGCCGGGGGCAACTTCTCCAACAGGTCGTTGTCAATGCGTATTTGTCCGAGGGCAGGGCTGTGCCCGGAGCTGCTCTCGACGCCAGCCCCAGAGTCGGGGCGGGTCCCGTCGGGTGTACCTCCACCATCAGCATTCCCGGCGCCGGCCTTACCCTCACCACCGCCCGCGACTCCAGCCCTGGCACCTCCGACATTTCCGTCCAAGGTGCCAGTCACCTGGAACAGTATGTCCGTCGCTCCGGTGATGACGGTGGCGCCACTCTTTATGAGCTCGTTCGGTCCAGCCGCTACAGGAGAGGAAACCGCTCCCGGCACTGCACCAATACTGACACCCATATCCAGCGCACCATTGGCGGTGGCTAACGCCCCGGAACGTAAACCGGCCTCGACCACCACGACCAGATCAGACCACGCGGAGATCAACCGATTTCGTTCCAGGAAACGCCACCGTGCAGGTCTGTACGAGGGCGGCATTTCAGTCACAAGCGCACCGCCAAGCCGAACAACCCTCTCGAAGAGATCGACGTTCCCCGCCGGGTAGAGGTTGTCGAGCCCACCGCACAGAACGGCAACGGTCGGCACGGAAGTTCGCCCAGAAGGCGACGCGGGAGACTCGCCAGGGCCTACCGCAGCAGCAGATCGCGCGACCGGCGGCCAACCACGCCCTCGCCCCTCCTGTTCGCCCTGCACTGATCTCAGGGCTCCGCGATGAGCTGCCGCATCAATTCCGTAAGCGCCTCCCGAGATCACCACCAGGGAAGCCTTCGCACACTCAAACGCCAGAGTGGTGGCCAGAGACGTTCCCTGTGAAGTTGCTGCTCTGGCTCCCACGATCGACACCTTCTTCTGAGTTTCTTCCGGCAGCACACCCACCACCCACAATGCGTGTGGTGCTCGCTCCTCCAACCGCACGAACCCCTCAGGCCAACACGAATCGGAGGGAATAATGACCCGCCCGGCAAGAAGCTCCAGAAGTTGCAGTTCGCGTTCCAGGTCAAAATCGCGCAGTCTTGGCTGGAGCCGTCGATGAAACTGTCGCCACGCCGCAGTGACGCCCGGAGACATCCTTGGAGTCTCGGGTGACTCAGATTCCTGGGAAGCATTCATCTGAGGACTCAGCACCTCCCCATCGCTTCCGAGAGGAGGACTGAATTCTAAGAGCGCCCACTTCAACGCATCCCTCGGCCCCATCTCCATAACGAGCCTCCCGGCCAGACGTTCGCCAGGTTCCGCAATGCCACTCCACACCATTCGTGCGGTGCGCTCACCTTCAATCGCGGAAGCGATTCCGGGATAACGTGCACTCATCGCTGCCGTCTCTGCGGCAGTCCCAGCGAGTGTTTCTAAATCCACGAGTTGTCTCCATTCGTAAATCCGCGCAGCTCCATAGCAAGCGCAAAGTCATCTACATCAGGTGTCTTTCGAGCGTTGAGATCCGCTGAGGACCAAGCAAGACGAAGAACTCGGTCCGACCCACGTAGCGAGATGAGCCCTCTTTCCACTGCCTGCTCCAGGGTGACCAAATAGGAACGTGGGACATCAAGAGAACTCCGAATGAACTTCCCCGGTACCTGCGCGTTCAGGGTCCACGGCGTATCCGCAAGCCGGAGCGCAGTGCGGGCACGTGCTTCCAAGACTCGCTCCCGAATCACCTCCGACGAGGGCGGCGGCGGCCCAAGTAGTGCGGCTCGGTCCGGGACCGCCATTTTCATCTGCAGATCAACGCGATCAAGAAGAGGCCCGGACAACCGGCTGCGGTACTGGCGCACCCTCAAAGAGGAGCATGTACACCGAAACTCGCCACGGTCTCCGCCGCAGGGACACGGGTTGGCCGTCATCGCCAACTGAAACCGAGCCGGAAAAGAGACACGAGCCCGAGCACGATGAACCACAATCTGCGCCATTTCCAATGGTTGACGCAGTGCATCGAGGATCCGTGCGGGAAACTCAGGCGCCTCATCCAGCAGGAGAACCCCGCCGTGTGCCAGCGAGATAGCTCCCGGCCGCACCGGATGCCCTCCACCGATCAACGAAGCAAGCGTCGCCGAATGATGCGGCGCCTCCAAAGGTGGCTCAAGAGCCAGGGATGTCACTCTGTCGGGGCCTCGTGCCCCTCCCGCAAGCGACCGCAATGCGGTAACCGTGAGTGCATCCGCATGGGTGAGTTCGGGCAACAGGCCGGGTAGACGCCTAGCCAACATCGTTTTCCCTGCTCCTGGCGGCCCGTGCAGAAGTACGTGGTGCCCTCCAACCGCGGCGAGTTCCAAAGCCCGCACAGCACCTTCCTGCCCACGCACATCGGACAAATCTGGCTTGACCCCCTGGGTAGTCCCAAAGAAGACTCCGTCGCCTCCTATTCCGTCAGAGGGCATAGCAGCGACTTCCTCGTCTGAAACCTCTTCTTCACGCAACCGAGCAAGATCCTTCAAAGACGCCCAAGGATCAAGAGTCTGAGACGCGGCAAGCAGTTCGTTCAAATGACCGCACGCGCTAACATCCAAGCCCTGAACCAGGTTCGCCTCCGGTCCGTTGGCGAAAGGAACCACGACACGCCCAAACCCGTGAGTGTGCGCGCCCACCACGGCAGGAAGAACACCGGGAACGGGGAGCAGCGCCCCGTCTAAGCCAAGTTCAGCGAGAAAGACAGTGCCCTCGAGCAGCCTGTCAGGCACCAATTGGCGCGCGGCGAGCATCGAGACTGCAATTGCCAAGTCAAATGAAGACCCTGCTTTCGGAAGATCTGCGGGCGACATGTTCACCGTGACCCGGCGGTTGAGGGTGGGGATGCCGCAGGAGAAAAGTGCGGCACGCACCCTTTCTTTGGCTTCGCGCAACGAGGCGTCGGGAAGCCCAACCAAAGTAGTTCCAACGATTCCGGGCCCGATATGGGTCTGGACATCTACGGGAACGCCCTGGATCCCCACCAACGCAATCGCATGTGCCGTAGCCAAGTGCGTCATTGACCGACGTCCTGGAGCCACTCGAAGAGAGGTTCACGCCCGGGTCGCAGTTGAACCCCTAGTACGTCAAAACGTATGGGCCCGGTGTGCGGGAACTGCACCAGCCAAAGCGCGCCCATGAGCCTCATCTGCCGAAGCTTCTGTTCGGTCACGGCCTCCAGAGCGGCGCCAGGGGTCTGATAACGCCGCGTCTTGACCTCGACAAAGACCACCGTCCCATCGCGGGAAGCAACGATGTCGATTTCCCCGGCGCGACCCGCACGCCAGTTCATCTCCAGCACGCGGTAGCCCTGAGCAACCAGGTAAACGGCCGCAGCCCTCTCCCCTGCACGTCCAATTCTTGTATGAGGGGGACGCCGGACAACTCTGACTTCTTCTACTGTTTTCTTCACCACTCCAGGCTGCACGGCACCTGGATCCGATCACACCAAAGGAATCCGAAGCTGTGGACAGAGCCAAAAAGTCCGCGCTGTGGAGAACTGGAAGGCAAGGAAATCGAGGAAGCAGAAAAACAAAGAAGCGGAGAGGGCAAGAGACAGACGACCAGCGAGACAGACAACCAGCGAGACAGCAAAGATCAAGGGGGCGGAAGAAGCGCGGGGGTGCACTCGCCCCACTCAGACTTGGTCTGGAATCCCCAGGCTGGATTTGTTGAGCTCCTCGACGTTCACATCCTTAAATGTCACCACGTGAACAGACTTCACGAATCGGGTGGGACGATAAATATCCCACACCCAGGCATCGGTCAAGGTGACTTCAAAGAAAACGTCCGAACCAACAGGCCGAGCTTGAAGCTCAACGCTGTTACACAAGTAGAACCTGCGCTCCGTCTCAACCACATAGTTGAAGAGCTGGATCACATCCCGGTATTCGCGAAAGAGATTCAGTTCGGCCGAGGCTTCATAGCTCTCAATTTCCTCGTCGCTCACGTCGTTCCCTCACCTCCGATGCTCTCCTGACTAACCAGTCTTTCGATATACCAGTCTTTGCCCATCGACCGTCAGGAAGCTACACCCGGAAGTCGCCAACCGAGCCGATGATGACCACAGGGTCCCAACTCCCGCAATGCTGTCGTGTGACGTGCAGAAGCGTACCCCTTGTTGCGGGCCCAATCGTAGCCGGGATCAGGCAGAGAAGACATGTAGTGATCGCGTGCCACCTTGGCCAATATCGAGGCCGCTGCAACCAAACGACTGGTCAAATCCGCCTTCACTTTGGTCACAACATCGAAATTCTGAGGGGAGGAAATTTCGCCCTCGTCGAAAAGACTTGGCGGCGGACAACTGAGCCAATCGTGACTCCCGTCGAGCAATACACACAGAGACGACCCGTTGCCTGTAGCGGTGTCACGGCCAGTTGAGTCGGCCAGCGCCAATCCTGCGGTAGCCAGATTCAAGGCTCGTGTCCCAGCCAGACGCAAAGCCTCCGTCAAGCCCAGCGTGCTTATTTCCGAGGGCGTGGCCCACCCCACCGCACTTGCCCTCGCCCAACGGCGAATCGGGGTTACCAATTGTTCGCGTCTGGTGGCAGTAAGCAGCTTGGAATCAGCTAGACCTGCGGGAGCTCTTCCCACGGAGCGATCGATCAAGACGGACCCCACGGCAACCGGTCCGGCCAGGGAGCCTCGCCCCACCTCGTCCATTCCGACGACAGCTCCATAGTCTTGAAGGAGCGCCCGTTCAGGCCTACTGGTGGGACGGGCATGGTTCCTTGCGGAGACCACCGTCAGCGCACGTCCTCGAACACGTCACGGTCGCCAAGGGACGACCATGCGCTAATAGGCCAGATCTCCCACATTGCGCGCCCAATCACAGAGTCTTCGCTGACGAAAGCAGGATCGCCCTGTGTGTAGTGATAGAGAGAATCCGCTGAATTCGTGCGGTTGTCTCCCATAACCCAGAGGTACCCCTCTGGCACCGTCACCTTGAATCCTGAGCTCGACGATCCTTGCGCATACGGTTCGTCAATCTCCGTACCATTTACGATGAGGTTTCCCGAGGAGCTGCAGCACTCCACCGTGTCCCCACCGACCCCGATAATGCGTTTGACCAAAACCTGCTCACCATCAGCTGGAACCACACCGAGGAACTCCCCAACGCGTACCAGAGGGTTCCGCGAATTCTCACCCAAACTTGGCAGCCACTCAAGGTCATCTTGGAAAACGATTACGTCGCCGCGCTCGACATGGTTGCCAACTCCAGGCACCCGGTTCACAGCGATTCGGGAGCCCACTTGGAGGGTCTCAGTCATTGAGCCCGAGGGGATCTGGTACACCTGCACCACAAACATTCGTAGCAAGAATGCAATGAGTACCGCTCCAGCGAGCACACCCGTTACTTCACCGAGCCAACGCCACTTCGAGTGGCTTTCCTTCCGGTGCTTCACTGCAGAACCTGACCTACGTCCCCCCGGATACGCAACAACCGCCGAAGGGGTGGTAGGGCGCGAACCCATTTTGCTGGTCGGCAAAGTGGCGTCTCCGAGACCACGGATGTCATCCGCAGTGCCCAAACCGCCGCGATATGCGGATCTGGTAGGAAAAGGCGCGGCACTCGTGTCCGTGGAGCTCGCATCCTGGTTGGCGCTTGCTTCGTCAGACACCGCGCCCCACGCCGCCGCGCTGCTGGGGTCTGAACTACTGGGCTCTGTCCTGGCGGCCGCGACATCGCTAACCTGAGCCTCGCCTGCCGCCTTGTCATCGACTGGGCTGGCGTTCTCTGCGCCATCGTTCGCTGCGCTGGCGGCGATTGCCTCGTCAGGAGCCGGATGATCAACGTCAGGGGCAGAGCTATCGACTGAACTCGCAACCAGTGGATGCCACCGCATGGAACTTGCCCAGGGTGAAGGCGACCCCTCGGCAGTCGCGTCACGAGAAAACTCAGGAGGCGTCATGTCGACTCCTCCTCGCGCTCTCTCTGACCCAGTCGCCGAGGGGCAGATGCTTCAAAGACAAAACTACTTTGCGCTGCCAACTCGCTTTTCACGAATCTTGGCAGCCTTCCCCTGACGATCACGCAGGTAGTACAACTTGGCCCTGCGCACGTCGCCACGCTGGACGACCTCGATCTCATCGATGGTTGGGGAGTGCAACGGGAAGGTACGCTCCACGCCCACGCCGAACGAGATCTTACGCACGGTGAAAGTTTCAGTCAGACCATGACCTTTGCGCGCAATTACGATGCCCTGGAACACCTGGATACGGCTCCGGTTACCCTCGATAACCTTCACGTGAACGCGCACAGTGTCACCTGCACGGAAGTAGGGAATGTCTTGCTTCATAGAGGCGGCATCAACCGCGTCAAGCCTCTGCATAGTTTCTCCTTGTCACCACCGCCGCAGGTCGGAGCGACAGATCACGGCCCCAAAAGGTCCGTTTGCTGTTCCCGGGTTGTCTTCCATGGCGTCCCCCTGCGGCAGGTTTCGCCGAAGATCCCGACGTTCAAGTTTGCCACAGCACCCTTGGAGGGCCAAGGTCTAGGACGCCTATTCGCCCGTGGATGTAGTGAGATCTCGCACGAAGACGAAATCGTGGTGCAGCGTGTCACCGACCTGAAATCGCCGCGTCCCACTCTTGCGAAACCCGTGGTTTCGATAGAACCGCGCCGCTCGCTTGTTTCCTCGATTAGTCCCGAGAACCGCACGTCGCGTTCCCCATGCCCTTGCCGCATCCGTCAGCGCATACTCCAGCAGAGCACCAGACAATCCCGAACCATGGAATGACTCCAGCACGTAACATTTAGACACATAGGCGAGGGGCGTGTCCGGGTCCGCACCCACTGCAGCTGCTACGTCTTCGGGCGCCCTGGGCAGGACAAGCGTGTAGCCGGCGAGCGTCTGCACCGGTCCATGTGACTCGCTTGACCCATGTGACTCGCTTGACCCGTCGAGCTCATAGGCCTCAATCGGCCCATGTGGCCGCCTTGGCCCAACCAGCTCACGCGCACCATTCGACTCATCCGGATCATGTGCTTCACCGGGTTCTACTGCGGGTTCTTCCCAAGGTGGCGTCGCATCCTGAACAGTCGCAACACAGATGCGCGCCCCGTCCCGCTCAACTGCTACGCGCAATGCGTCCGGGGTTAGGTTCTCGGCAACAAAAGCGGCTATCTCAGCCTCCGTCGTTCCCGGAGGGCACGCCATCGGAAAGGTTTTCGCAGCAAGACCAGCGACAGCTTCGTAGAGGGATTCGGCGAAACAGTCCTCCTGCAGTCCTTCTTCAAGAAGGAGTTCTCCCCCAGCAAGGCCCTCGTCGGTATTCGTCTCCGCATTTGGCTGGACATTCGTCTGCGTATTCGCCGCCGGCTGTTGCTGCGACTGCGACAACGCTGGCATCAGCAACTGCGGAAAAGCACGCCACATCTCTACGGCACGAAACCGAGGGACCAGAAGGAAACCGCGCTCGGCCAAGACTTCCAGGTCGCGGGTGTCCAGGCCTTCTGGGCGCCCTCGTTGATCCCGAGGTCGTGCCGCCAACGCCCAGACCATATCCGGGCGGATTTCCGCCGTCTTTTCCAGCGATCTATCCCGACGCCACCGCGCAATCCGCGCGTGATCACCAGAGCGCAAAACCTCTGGGATATCGAGCCCTCGCCACGCAGGTGGCTGCGTGAACACGGGATATTCCAGGAGTCCAGCATCCGAATGCGACTCTTCGGCCAACGACTCGGGATTCCCTATGACACCGGTCAGAAGCCGAGAAACGCCCTCGACCAACGCCACGGCCGCCACCTCACCACCGTTGAGGACATAGTCGCCCAGGGAATACTCAAAA
>ERZ1031159.184-NODE-184-length-10893-cov-5.999077_pt1 | contig 10893 bp, 10 predicted proteins | sample MGYA00516706_ERZ1031159 | MGnify/ENA primary metagenome ERZ1031159 (study PRJEB33719, sample SAMN04262508) | wastewater metagenome | biome: rural village; feature: composting latrine chamber; material: composting feces with ash | place: El Salvador | collected... | reverse complement strand
CGCTGCTGCAACCACTGCCGGCCCATACAGGCGCCCTGGCTGGCGCCCCATCCGCTCAATCGGCCCCGAAATAGAAAGCGCCGCAATCACGCGCCCATCCACACCACGAACCGGGGCAGAGACCGAAGCCACCCCCGGCTCCCGCTCCGCCACCGACTGCGCCCAACCCCGCCGCCTCACCTGCGACAAAGTCGTGGCAGTAAAAGAAGAGTCGATAAGACCGCGGTGCAGCCGTTCGGGTTCCTCCCACGCCAACAGCACTTGCGCGGCTGACCCCGCCTTCAAACTGAGCGTCGCCCCAACGGGGATTGAGTCCCGCAGACCAACCTGGCGTTCCGCAGCCGCGACACACACCCGGTGTTCGCCCTGCCAGCGGAACAGCTGTGCTGATTCCTTCGTGTGATCACGAAGCGCAACCAAAATGGGGGTGGAGGAAGTGATGAGCCTGTCTTCCCCAGCAGAAGATGCCAACTCTTGAAGCCTGGGGCCAAGAACGAAACGGCCCTGCATGTCCCGCGTAACAAAGCGGTGGTGTTCCAGCGCCACCGCAAGGCGATGCGCTGTCGGTCTCGCTAGTTGCGTGGCTGACACTAGTTGGGCCAGCGTCGCAGGCCCAGCTTCCAGAGCGTTCAGAACCAAAGCGGCTTTGTCTAGTACACCAACCCCGCTTGACTCGGTCTTTGTGTCCATAACCGGATAATGCCATCTCAAAGCCTGGGATTCCAAATCGGAGTGCTAGAGCCAAAGCGTGCCACTGCCGGCCGCAAAGCCGGTTTGGAGGAGCGCCGAGCTCGGATCGAAACAGAGCAGACATCGGCGACGAACGTCGAAAAGCTGACTGGTGCTTAGCGGGGTGTGGCGAAGTAGGCAGGGCACGCGTCGTAAAGGGCGGACAGCTTTCTCCAAGAAGTCTGAAGGCCACTAGCCTGACTCCAGACTTGGGGCAGTGGCACCGGGCGCGGGAACTGCCTGCTGCGAGGGAGAAAGGAGGCTAGAGGTGGGGAAAACTCTGGCTGAAAAGGTTTGGGCTGACCATTTGGTTAAAGAAGGTGAAGGGGGCGCTCCGGACCTTCTATTCATTGACCTCCACCTGGTCCATGAAGTCACGAGTCCGCAGGCGTTCGAAGGTCTCCGACTAGCGGGCCGGCGGGTGCGCCGCCCAGACCTCACCATCGGTACCGAAGACCACAACACCCCTACCCAGGACATTTTCCTGCCCATTGCGGATAAGGTTTCTCGCCTTCAAATCGACACCCTGCGCAAGAATGCTGAAGAGTTCGGGATCAGGCTGCATTCGCTCGGGGACCCGGAGCAAGGCATTGTCCACGTTGTTGGACCTCAGCTGGGCTTGACTCAGCCCGGCGCAACCATTGTTTGCGGCGACTCCCACACCTCAACCCACGGAGCCTTCGGGGCGCTCGCAATGGGGATCGGCACTTCCGAGGTTGAGCACGTGTTGGCGACTCAGACGCTTCCCCTGCAGCCTTTCAAAACCATGGCAATCACGGTGAACGGCTCTTTGCCGGAAGGGGTGACTGCGAAAGACATCATCCTGGCTGTGATCGCAAAAATAGGTACGAACGGAGGAGCAGGCTACGTCCTGGAGTACCGCGGCCAAGCCATCGAAGAACTTTCGATGGAAGGCCGCATGACCATCTGCAACATGTCAATCGAGGCTGGCGCCCGTGCGGGCATGGTCGCACCGGACGAAACCACGTTCGAATACTTGAAGGGCCGCCCCCACGCGCCTACCGGAGCTGATTGGGACGCCGCCCTTGAGTACTGGAAGGGTCTGCGTACAGACGACGACGCCCAGTTCGACGCTGAAGTCATCCTGGACGCCGCCGACCTAGAACCCTTCGTCACCTGGGGAACAAACCCCGGCCAGGGCGTGAAGCTCTCTGAAGAAGTCCCCGACCCTGAGCAAATGAGCGACGTCAATGAGCGGGCGGCAGCCGAGCGAGCCCTGGAGTACATGGACCTCGAGCCCGGCACGAAAATGAAAGACATTCCCGTTGACGTTGTATTCCTGGGGTCGTGCACGAACGCACGGATAGAAGATCTGCGGGAAGCTGCAGCAATCATCAAAGGCCAAAAGAAGGCCGAAGGCGTCGAAATGATGGTTGTTCCCGGCAGCGCCCAAGTGCGGCTGCAGGCCGAGCAAGAAGGACTAGACAAAGTCTTTAAAGACTTCGGGGCTGATTGGCGCCACGCAGGCTGTTCCATGTGCCTTGGGATGAACCCGGACCAGCTGGCATCCGGGCAACGCGCCGCTTCCACCTCAAACCGAAACTTCGAGGGTCGGCAGGGGAAGGGCGGACGCACCCACCTGGTCTCTCCAGTTGTTGCAGCGGCCACAGCCATCAAGGGCACGCTCGCAAGCCCTGCCGACCTGTAGGGAGGAACCCTTGGAAAAGTTCACTGAGCACACCGGTATAGGCGTGCCTCTACGCCGGTCTGCGGTAGACACCGACCAGATCATTCCTGCCGTCTTCCTAAAGAGGATTACCCGCACCGGGTTTGAAGACGCGCTGTTTTCCGCGTGGCGGAGGCAGAAAGACTTTGTTCTGAACGATCCGAACTACGCCGAAGGCTCAATCCTTGTAGCGGGTCCCGACTTTGGGACCGGGTCGTCGCGCGAACACGCCGTCTGGGCCCTCAACGACTACGGCTTCAAAGTGGTTCTTTCTTCCCGGTTCGCCGACATCTTCAGGGGAAACGCAGGCAAGCAAGGCCTGGTCGCCGGTGTCTTAGCGCAAGAGGACATTGAATCGCTCTGGAAGCTTCTTGAGTCCCAGCCGGGAACGGAACTCACCGTGTCGCTCAAGGAACAGACGGTCAGCGGCGGGGGAGCCACCTACCCGTTCCAGATTGACGAATACACGAAGTGGCGTCTGATGGAGGGCCTGGACGACGTCGGGTTGACGCTCAGACACGAGGACGACATCAGTGCGTTCGAGTCCAAACGCCCCAGTTGGAAACCGGAGACCCTGCCGGCGCGCTACTCCCCGCTTGGGTAGCCCTGCAACGCGCCTCTCAGCAGCAGCGGCGGTTTGCTAAGAGGTGAAAGGGAGACGCGCCACTGCGCCAAGAAAAGCAGTGAGGCGCGGATACAATCAGGCAAGGAAGCGCCGCAGGCGACTTTTGAGAGGGCGGGTGTCGGGTATGTCGGAAGTTCTTCGTGTCAGGGGAGGAAAACCCCTCTACGGGACCATCCAGGTCCGCGGCGCTAAGAACTTTGTTCCGAAAGCCATGGTCGCTTCGATCCTCGGCAACTCTCCTTCGCAGATGCGAAACGTGCCTCTGATCCGCGATGTTGATGTCGTAAAAGACATGATGGAAGCGCATGGCGTCCACGTCGAGCAGGACCAGGAAGAAGGTGTCCTGCTCCTGGACCCCGCCAGCGTCGAAACCGCGGCCTCAGGTGATATTGACGCGCTTTCCGGGTCTTCCAGAATCCCGATCCTTTTCTGCGGCCCCTTGCTCCACCAGATCGGGGAAGCGTTCATTCCACAGTTGGGCGGGTGCGCTATTGGTGACCGCCCCATCGACTTCCACCTAGAGATCCTGCGACGTTTCGGCGCGGAAGTCGTGAAGGGCCCGGACGGGGTGCGACTGATCGCGCCCGCTTCGGGGCTTAAGGGCACCTCCATGGAGCTGCCCTACCCCTCGGTTGGTGCCACGGAACAAACGCTACTGACTGCGGTGAAGGCTGACGGCATCACGACGCTTCGCGGCGCAGCTGTCGAACCGGAAATCATGGACCTCATCAACGTCCTGCAGAAGATGGGGGCGATCATCTCTGTTGACACGGACCGCACTATCCGTGTTGAGGGTGTCGATGAGCTCCAGGGCTACTCCCACACGGCGCTGCCGGACCGCATTGAGGCAGCCTCTTGGGGAGCCGCCGCGCTAGCGACACGCGGCGATGTCTTTGTCCGCGGCGCGCACCAACCCGACATGACGACCTTCTTGAACACGTTCCGGAAGGTCGGTGGGGGTTTTGACGTGGAAGAGGATGGGATCCGCTTCTACCACCCGGGCGGCCAGCTGAAACCCATCATGCTTGAAACCAACGTTCACCCCGGCTACATGACGGACTGGCAGCAGCCCCTTGTCGTTGCTCTGACGCAGGCTGACGGCCTTTCGATTGTTCACGAGACGGTTTATGAGAACAGATTCGGGTTCGTGCACGCTCTTCGCGAGATGGGCGCGAACATCCAGCTTTACAAGGAGTGCGTCGGTGGGGCGCCTTGCCGCTTTGCTTCAGCGAACTTCGTGCATTCCGCAGTGATCTCTGGCCCCACTCCCCTCCACGCTGCAGACATCGTTGTCCCGGACCTGCGCGGCGGGTTTTCTCACCTGATCGCTGCTTTGGCGGCCGAGGGCACCTCGCACGTCGCCGGTATCGGCGTCATCTCTCGGGGCTACGAACACTTCATCCAGAAACTTCGCGCACTGCACGCGGACATTGAATACGTATGACCGTTGCAGGACCGGAGGGTTCTCGCCTTGGAGCAGGCTCCGTCCCTGAGCGTGCTTTAACACTACTGGTGTCTTCCGCGTCCGCCCGGGGGCGGGCCTTGCTGCAGGGCCGCGAAATCACCAGGATTCTGCGCGCTGGCGGTTGGGCCGTCCACGTCAAAGTTACGACCGGGGACAGCGACGTGGTGTTCGAAGCCGCCAACTGCAAAGGGCCGCTGCTAGGCGCCATTGGCGGCGACGGCTACCTGACCGCAGCAGCGCGGGGCTGCATGGAAAGTGGTGCGGTTCTTCTTCCGTTTCCTGGCGGACGAGGAAATGATCTTTGCCGTTCCCTTGGGATTGGCGCGAGCGCTGTCGGTTGGGCGAAGACTCTGGCTGAGACACCCACGGACGAGGTGCTTGGCTGGACCGGTCCGCTGGACGCGATGGAGGTCGCTTCAAAGGAGGGTACCCAGAGGGTCTTGGGGATCCTTTCCCTTGGGATTGACGCGACCGCTTGCGTGGTAGCGAATGATTCGCATTTCCGCTTGGGGTCGCTTGCCTACGCCTGGGGGACTGTGGCCGGCTACCTGGGGAAGTTCAAGCCGGTGCACGTCAAGGGAAGCATTAAGCCTCCCCCGTCCGATCCGACCCAGCAGGAGATCCCCTTGGACGAATACGCCTGGCTGTGCTCCGTTTCAAACACGGGATGGTTCGGTGGGGGCATCAACATTCTCCCGCAGTCCCGCACAGACGATGGCATCCTAGAAATCATTTCGGTGAGTGACCTCAGTCGGCTCCGCGCGCTTCCGAAGCTCGCCAAGGTCTTGCTCAAACGCGGACTCGATGACCCCTCGGTCAGCGTTTACACGGGAGTGAGAGTAGATCTTCAAGAGCCGCGGGGTCTTGTGGCAATGGCAGATGGCGATTTTGTTGGCACGCTACCCTTGTCTTTGACTGCGGTGCCAGGTGCGCTTTCTGTCATCAGGCCGCCAAGCGCTTCCGCCGAAGACTAGACGAGCCCAACCGGCTTGGAGGGGGAGTTGTGGGACAGAAAAGACCCGACGTTGACTTGTCTGGGATGTACAAGGCGCTGCGCTACGTTTTGTGGCCGATGATCCACGGGACCGCGAAGACGCACTTCCAGGGCATGGAGAACGTCCCGAAGAAGGGCCCCATGATCCTGGCCCCCAACCACATTTCCGAATATGACCCATTGGTTATGGGCTACGCGTTCGGGCTTTTGGGTTACCAGGTCCGGTTTCTCACCAAAGACTCGATGTTCAAGGTCCCTGTGCTTAGAGCATTCGTGAAGAAAGCACGCATGATCCCAGTGTCACGCGGCGGGGGAGACACTGACTCGCTCGCTCACGCCCGCAAGGCACTTCGCGAAGGTGCTGCCGTCGGTATTTATTACGAGGGCACGCTGACCCGCGACCCAGCTTTTTGGCCCATGAAAGGGAAGACGGGTCTTGCCCGGTTGGCCCTGGATGAACGCGTGCCCGTGATCCCTGTTGTCCAGTGGGGAGCCCAGGACGTGCTCGACCGCTACGGTCGCTTCCACCTTTTCAAGAAGCGCCCGAACCTTTACATTAGGGCGCTGCCCCCGCTGGATTATTCAGATATCCCCGGGGACTCCTCTAACCACGACGGCGTTCGCGAGCTGACCAATCGAGTTCAAGAGACGCTCACAGCAGGGCTTGCTGAACTGCGCGAGCAAGTGGCCCCCACCCAGGTTTGGAACATGAAAGAGATGGGGCCAGACAAGCGAAGTCTAAAGAACCTGGCGAAGTGGCGTTCGGGGCTTCGCAAGGCAACTGGTCGCCAAGACGTTTTGCCAGCAACCCCGGGCGCTGACGTCACGATCATCGAGGTTGCCCGCTAGGGCTACGACCGCCGATCAGCAGGCCCGTACAGGCCCGTCAGTCGGTCTTCAGGTCGATGACTACGCGGAGCGGGTCACTGAGTGAGAAGATCCTGTACTCGGTCTTCGTCTTCATCCCGATCGCCAGGTGGCTACGCCCTTCGAAGGTCCCGTCGTAGACCCATTCGAACGGGCCAACCTGGTGCGGGTCGAAGCTATCGAAATAATCCTTGTAGTCCTGGTCGCTTTCCGGGATCCGGGTGCCAACGATGGTGATGTCCAGGAACTCGTTTCCTGCGACTGGCAGGCGTTCGCCGCGCCCCATTTCAACGGGGTTCTTGGTCCACTGCGCTTCCCAGCCAACCAACCCGTTCCCTGACAGGTCGACGACGATCCGGTCGTAGCCGTCGTGGGTGGCGCTTCGCACACCGGTTACCATCGCGTCCCCTCTGCGTTCCGCGACCACCGTGGTGTCTTCTAGCGTCCACGGGTGGATAGCGGTGATGGTTTCTCCGCCTTCCCCGCCCGAGCCTTCCTCGCCCAGAATGGACTCATCAGCAGGCTCTAGTGTGTCCTCGCTATTTTCTGCGACGTCTTCTTCGACTTCGTTTTGGGTGGTTTCTTCGCCACTGGGAAGCGTTTCTTCTTTTGAGTCCCCAGCGTTTCCAGAGTCCCCAGTGCAGGCGGCGAGGCTTAGGGTGAGGCTCACTGTCGCCAGAAGACCCACGGCTGACTTGCGCGTTCTTTTCACGCTCCAAAGCAGGGAAGCTGATCGCATCTTGCCCTCCAAGTGCCTATTCGTAGACGGTGCGTTCCCCTTACGCTAACGCGACTACCCTTGAGCCTTGGGAGCCGCGCGGGCCATGCCCGCCACCTACAGAAAGCAGGGAAGTTCGTGGCAGGGAAGAAAGTCGCAGTCTTAGGGACAGGCTCTTGGGGAACAACCTTCGCGCAGGTGCTTGCTGACGCAGGCCACGACGTTTCCATGTGGGGGAGGCGGGACGTGGTTGTCGACATGATCAACTCTGGCGAGAACTCCACTTACCTGCCCGGCATTGACCTGTCTGACCGCATCAGCGCCTCGACGTCGATGGAAGAGGTTCTGGACGGCGCTGAACTAGTTGTCCTTGCGGTTCCTGTGCAGGTCACTGCCGACGTCGTTCAGAAGGCGACCGCAATCAACCCCGACGCCACGTATCTTTCCCTTTCGAAGGGGATTGAGATTGGCACGAACCGGACGGTCAGCCAGATCATGCGTGAGGCGGGCGGCCTCCCTGCAAGCCAGGTCGCTGTGGTTTCCGGCCCGAATCTGTCCATGGAGATCGCCATGAAGCAGGCTGCTGCCTCTGTCATTGCTAGTGAGGACGCGGACACCGCAAAAGAGCTTGCGAAGGCCTGCCACAACGCTTACTTCCGCCCTTACGCTTCAACCGACGTGACGGGTGCCGAGGTTGCGGGCGCCGCGAAGAACGTTATCGCGATAGCGATCGGTGCTTCAGAAGGCCAAGGCTACGGTGCTAACACCCGCGCGACCCTGATCACTCGCGGGCTTGCTGAGATGACGCGCCTTGGTGAAGCTCTTGGTGCCGATCCGCAGACTTTTGCTGGACTCGCCGGCATAGGAGACCTGATCGCCACCTGCTCATCGAGACTTTCCCGCAACTACTCCCTTGGCTACCGCCTCGGCAAGGGAAAGAGCCTGGAGGAAGCCCTAGCCCTGTCGCCGGGCATTGCTGAGGGTGCGAAGACCGCCGGTCCCCTCCTTGAAATCGCAGACTCCCTTGACGTTGACATGCCAATCACCCGCGGAGTCGTCGCAGCCCTCACGGGGCAGGCAACCGTGAAGGAAATGGGTGAGATGCTGCTTGGTCGCCCTCAGAAGATGGATGGCTGGCAGATAGAACTCCTTGACTAGGATCGACCCATGCAAACAGTACAGATGTCGGAACCCGCAAAGCCCCTGGTTGTGCTCCTTTTTGGAGGGCGCAGTGGCGAGCACCAGATCAGTTGCGCCACTGCCGGTGGAGTCCTGGAAGCAATTGACCGGGAGCGTTGGGACGTGAAAGCCGTCGGGATCACTCCGGATGGCCAGTGGGTTCCCGCATCCTCAAACCCTGAAACCTATGCGCTTGGTGAAGAGGGCGGTTACACCGTCCAAGCCAGCACCCACAGAGTCGCTTTCCTCCCCGGTTCGGCCGAACTCGTTGAGTACAAAGTGGACGAGCATGGGCTCCCCATTGACGGCACGCTGAAGACAGTCGGGAACGTTTCCGTCGTCTTCCCACTGCTTCACGGCCCCTTTGGTGAGGACGGCACGGTCCAGGGGCTTCTTGAGTTTTCTGACGTGAACTATGTCGGCTGCGGCGTAGCGTCTTCCGCAATCTGCCAGGACAAGGCCCTGACCAAAGTGGTGCTTCAAGCGGCAGGGATTGACGTTGGCCGCTGGGTGTCCTTCTCTAAACGCCAGTGGGATCATCGCCGTAGCGAGTTTGAACGGAAGATCCAAGAGTTGGGTTACCCGGTCTTCGTGAAACCGAACCGTGCCGGTTCTTCCCTTGGTGTTGCAAAGGTTGATTCGCCAGAAGAACTGGAAGAGGCGATCAACGAGGCTCACCGTCACGACTCCCGCCTGATCGTTGAGCGTGCCGTGAAAGGTCGCGAGGTGGAGTGTGGCGTCCTCACCGACGCTTCCGGCACCATCCACACCTCCGAACTTGGCGAGATCAAGGTTCAAGGCCCTAAGTTTTACGACTTTGACACCAAGTACTTCGACCCTGACGCTGTAGCCCTGCAGTGCCCAACGGACCTGGACATGGACGTCAGCGACCGGATCCGGGAGACAGCGAAGCGTGCGTTCGAGTCGGTGTTGGGGGAGGGCATTTCCCGCGTCGACTTCTTCTACGACGACGACACCGGGAACCTGGTCTTGAACGAGATCAACACGATGCCTGGGTTCACACCGTTCTCTATGTACCCCACCATGTTTGCTAAGTCTGGCCTTGCCTACGTGGAACTTGTCCAGATTTTGCTTGAGGAAGCGAAAGCGCGACCAAAGGGCCTGCGCTAACTAGACATGATTCCCAGAGCCATTCCGTTCACTCGGGTAACGTGGGGGCATGACTAAGCCGAAGGTGACCCTAGCCACCGCAGCCTCCATGCCTGACCTGTACCCGGACGAAGCGGGCCTCCCGGACGCGCTCGCGGACCGCGGCATGGACCCGCAAATAAAGGTGTGGAACGAACCGGGCATCAATTGGGATGAGCAGGGCATTGTCGTTGTCCGCTCCGTTATTGACTATGCGGAAAACAGGCGGGGGTTTCTGCGTTGGGCGGCTGGCGTTCCACGCATCCTGAACAGCTATGACGTGCTTGAGTGGAACTCCGACAAGCACTACTTGACCGAGCTTGCGAAGCGGGGGCTCCCCACTATTCCCACCTCGTGGTTGAAGGCTGAAGAGAAGTACGAAAAGCGTCAGGTGCACGCCCGTTTCCCAGCCTTCGGTGACTTTGTTCTGAAGCCGACGGTGTCTTCCGGTGTCCGCGACATTGGCCGTTACGACGCAGAGGACCTCCGCTCAAGGCAGGCCGCAATCACACAGGCGATGGAGCTGCTTGGTGATGACCGCGACATCATGATTCAGCGGTACCAAGAAGAGATCGACACCCAGGGCGAAATGTCATTGATCTTCCTAAATGGCTTGCTCTCGCACGCTGTGCGGAAAGAGGCCCTCCTAAGCCCTTCCCAGGTCACCGATCAGGAGATTGCTGAGGTCCGCGTGCAGCCGATTGAGGTGACTGCTGAACAGCTCCGTTGGGGCGAGCAGATTCGCCGCGCCATCCACCACTACGTTCGTCACCGCATTGGCCGGGATGACCAGTTCCTGTTTAACCGCGTCGACGTGGTGCCCGATGGGCAGGGCTCGTTCCTGGTCATGGAGATCGCATTGGTTGATGCCGACCTGTACTTGGATTCGACCCCTGACGCCCTGGGGAACTTCGCAGACGCCATTTCTGTCCGCGCGTTTTGGTGATCCCTACGAAGGTCTGGGGGAAAGACCCGTGGGAGCACAGGCCCACGCCAAGCAGGACTGTGCGCAAGCCGCAGGCGCCGAAGCCACAAACCCCCGAACCTAAAGCTCCGGAACCCAAAACCCCGGAACCTAAAGCTCCGGAACCTAAAGCTCCGGAACCCCCGCAGCGGGACGTCATCACGGATGCGGAGTTCGAGGAGATGGTTGAGCGCGCCATCGAGCGCATTCCCGAAGAGTTATCAGAGGCGGTAGAAAACTGCGCTTTCATAGTTGAAGCCGAACCGCCCAAGGGTCAGCCCGGCCTGCTTGGTCTCTACCGCGGTCACCCACTCACCAGCCGCTCCTACTACGCGGGCACCCTTCCGGACACGATCACCATTTATCAGGGCTCTCTAATGCGCTTGTTCCCTGGAAGGAAAAGGTTGGAGCAGCAGGTCTACCGTACGGTGGTCCACGAGATTGGGCATTATTTCGGCCTTGAGGAGCACGAACTGGACGAACTGGGCTGGGCGTAGCACCAGAGCCCGAAGGGGG
>ERZ1031159.183-NODE-183-length-10945-cov-7.581543_pt1 | contig 10945 bp, 12 predicted proteins | sample MGYA00516706_ERZ1031159 | MGnify/ENA primary metagenome ERZ1031159 (study PRJEB33719, sample SAMN04262508) | wastewater metagenome | biome: rural village; feature: composting latrine chamber; material: composting feces with ash | place: El Salvador | collected... | reverse complement strand
GCGGGACAATGCGGCCAACAGGAACGCCATGATTCGTCAGAATGAACGGCTGCCCCTCACTCACAAGGCGAAAAACACGGCCGGATTCGTTGCGCAGCTGGCGCTGCGACAACCTCTCCACGGGCATTTCACTCAGACGCATGCCAGTAGCGTAGCATGCGTGCTACACATTGAAGCGAAATTCGACCACGTCCCCGTCGCGCATCACGTAGTCCTTGCCCTCCATGCGCACGCGACCCTTGGCTTTGGCCTCGGTGATCGAACCATGCTCCATCAGTTCGTCGTAACTGACGATTTCCGCCTTGATGAAGCCCTTCTGGAAGTCGGTGTGGATAACTCCTGCGGCTTCGGGTGCGGTGTCACCCTTGTGGATGGTCCACGCACGCGACTCTTTTGGCCCTGCCGTCAGATACGTCTGCAGACCCAACGTGTCGAAGCCGACGCGAGCCAATTGATCCAGTCCTGACTCTTCCTGACCGGCCTCCGCCAAGAGCTCGCGGGCCTCGTCCTCTTCCAGTTCTACAAGTTCGGCCTCGAACTGCGCATCCAAGAAAATCGCCGCCGCGGGAGCAACAAGAGCGCGGAGACGATCCTTTAGGCCCTCGTCCTCCATACCTGCGGTATCCATGTTGAAGACGTAAATGAACGCCTTCGAGGTCATCAGCTGGAACGACTTCAGAATGTCCTGATCCAGATCCGCGGCCTCACGACCGTTCAGAAGCTTGCCGCTACTCAAAATCTCCTGCGCCGCAAGCGCCGTATCCAGAACTTCCTTATCAGTCTTCTTGCCCTTGACCTCTTTTTCGATGCGCGTGATCTGCTTTTCGATGGTCTGCAAATCAGCAAGCATCAGCTCCGTCGTAATCGTTTCAATATCGTCCGAGGGCGATATCCGCCCGTCCACATGCACCACATCTTCGTCTGAGAACACGCGGGTCACCAGGCAGATTGCATCGGCCTCACGAATATTGGCAAGGAACTGGTTGCCCAGGCCTTCGCCCTCGGAAGCCCCTCGGACAATCCCCGCGATATCAACAAAGGACACCGTTGCGGGCACTACCTTTTGGGAGTCAAACAACTGAGCCAACTCACCCAGTCGAGCGTCAGGTAGCGGCACCACCCCAACATTGGGCTCAATGGTCGCAAACGGGTAGTTGGCGGCCAGGACCGTCGCACGAGTGAGGGCATTAAACAGCGTGGACTTGCCAACATTGGGCAGACCAGCGATACCAATAGTCAAAGACACCAGGTAAGTCTATGGCCTGGGCGCCACCTACTGCGTGTGATTATCGGGACGCTGACGTCCGCGAACGTGTTCCGCAAGCAGCCCGCGGTCAATCAGGTCTTTCTTCAGGTTGCGCGGCAATGCAAAAGTGATGGTCTCTATCTCTGTCGTAACTTCCCCTACATCGTCGCCTAGCCCTCGTTCAGATAGCCATTTGACGACGTCCTGCACCAGGACTTCAGGAACGGACGCGCCCGAGGTGACCCCAACCTTCTTCGCGCCCTCAAACCACGCGGGATCCAGTTCGCTGGCGTAGTCGACGCGATAGGCGGCCTTTGCTCCGGACTGCTTGGCAACTTCGACCAGGCGCACCGAATTGGAGGAGTTGCGCGACCCCACCACAATCATCACGTCGACTTGCGGGGCAATCGCCTTCACTGCCTGCTGACGGTTCTGTGTCGCATAGCAAATGTCGTCCGAGGGCGGATCCTGCAACGTCGGGAACCTCTCCCGCAAGCGTGCGACGGTCTCCATGGTCTCATCCACAGACAGCGTGGTTTGGGAGAGCCAAACCACCTTGTTGGGGTCCCGCACAACAACGTTGTCGACATCTTCGGGCTTGTCCACAATCTGAATGTGTTTGGGGGCGTGCCCAAAGGTCCCCTCGACCTCTTCGTGACCGACGTGGCCAACCAGAATGATGTCGTAGTCATCGCGAGCAAACCGCGCGGCTTCTCTGTGAACCTTGGTGACCAGAGGGCAGGTGGCGTCGATGGCGTTCAAATTGCGTGCTTCCGCGTCTGCACGCACCTGCGGGGAGATGCCGTGGGCGGAGAAGACCACGGTTGAGCCTTCGGGGATCTCCGACACTTCTTCGACAAAGATCGCGCCGCGCTCCGTCAGGGTCTGCACCACATACTTGTTGTGGACAATCTCTTTGCGCACGTAGACGGGCGCGCCATGAAGTTCCAGGGCCCGCTCTACGACTTCGACTGCACGGTCCACGCCCGCGCAGTAACCACGTGGGGCTGCCAGCAAAACGTTGCTCATGGCTCTAACCTACCGGCGCGGTGACGGCAGGGCGAAGGGCGATTGAACACAAAAGTTATCCACGGCCCCAATCCCGGTGACCCATTTTGTCGGAGGGGCGTGGGAGACTTACTTGGTGAGCGAAGACATGCAGAGGGCAACCAGACCGCTGGCACGGCTAGCACGGGACACCACGCCTGATAACCCGTGGCCTTTGCGGCTGCTCTCAACCAACATCCGCGCATACGTAGACAAAATGTCAGAGATGTGGGTTGAGGGGCAGGTGGTGCAATACACCCACCGCGGTAGCACCCGCATGGCGTTTTTTACCCTGCGTGACGTCGATGAGGACGTGTCGATGAACGTCACCGCGTTCGGGCATGTGGTTTCCGCTCCCGAGGGCTTTGATGAAGGCGCGCGGATCGTCGCACGCGTGAAGCCCACATTCTGGGAACAGCGGGGAACGCTTTCCTTGCGTGCGTCAGAGATCCGCTTGCAGGGGCTCGGCTCCCTGCTGGCTCAGATTGAGAGGTTGCGAAAGACGTTGGCGGCCGAGGGCCTGTTCAGCCCTGAACGCAAGAAGCCATTGCCTTTCTTGCCCCGGCGAATCGGTTTGGTCTGCGGCAAGAAGGCCAAAGCGATGGATGACGTGATCGTCAATGCTCGCCTCAGGTGGCCCTCATGCATGTTTGAAGTGCGCGAAGTAGCGGTACAGGGCCAATATGCAGTAACTCAGGTCACGGCGGCGATCGCGGAATTAGATGTCATTCCAGATGTGGATGTCATCGTGGTGGCGCGCGGCGGGGGCTCGGTGGAGGAGCTGCTGCCTTTTTCCTCGGAAGAGATTGTGCGTGCCGCTACAGCGTGCTCAACCCCCTTGGTTTCAGCGATCGGGCACGAGGGCGATGCTCCCCTCCTCGATTTTGTTGCCGATTATCGAGCCTCTACGCCTACGGATGCAGCCAGGCGCATTGTCCCGGATTTTCGGGAAGAACTGCGGGAACTCGCAGCGTCTCGGATGAAGTTGCACGCGTCCGTCCGCCGCTACCTGGCGCTGGAATTTGAGAATCTCACGTTGCTAACGGCGCGCCCCGTTCTCCAGCGCCCAACGGCTGCGATTGAACAGCAGCGTGCGGGGCTAGAACAGGCGGCGTTGAGAATCAGCGCTGCTGCGGAACGCGCCATTAGTCAGCAGAGGGCAGACATCGATCGCCTAACTGCGATGCTCAACACGCTTTCGCCATTAAACACACTGGCCCGCGGCTATTCGATAATCCGCCTCTCCGACAAGACGGTTGTCCGCTCGGCAGACCAGCTCAAGGGTGGAACGCTTATCGAGGGCATGCTCAGCCAAGGCAGTTTTGTCGGTCAAGTTGTGGGCGCCAATCCGAAAGGCTCCTTCCTTCAGCTCCCCGAACCAACGTCAACGACACCCGCCGCTGAGACACCTACAGCAGACTCACCAGACGCTATCGACCCCAATGAAATCAACCCCCGTGAAGAGGTACACCCGTGAGCAATCCAAACCCGGTTCCTGTCGCCGACCGACCTGCGCCCTCGTCCATGACCTATGAGCAGGCAAAGGCGGAGCTTCGCAGCATTGTCGGCGCTCTTGAGTCAGGTTCGCTTCCCCTGGAAGACACTCTGGAACTATGGCAGCGCGGAGAACAATTGGCAACGAGATGCAAATTCATTTTGGATGAAGCTTTCGCACGCATTGAAGCGGCAGACCTGGCTGGCGGCACTCAGCCGCAGAATCCTGGCATCCAGCAAGATTCGGTGTCTTAGCGGCACACATTTGGCGCTTTCTCGGCCTAAGATAACCGTAAATGCAGGGGCCCAAAGACGGAACGAAAATGACTGCGAAGAAATCCAAAGCTGGGACGGAAGCCGAAAAGGTCTTGGTCATGGGGGAAGCCCTGGTGGACCTGGTTATCGAGTGGGGGAAAAAGGAGATCGATGCCGAGCCTGTCCCCGGCGGTTCACCCGCAAATGTGGCACTCGCATTGTCGAGGCTGGGAGTGCCCACCGAGCTGGTTACCTACCTGGGCAACGATGCTCACGGCAAACAAATCACAAAGCATTTAAGCGCTTCGGGGGTAACGATCGTTCCCGGCGACCCTGACGTCGAGGAAACATCCCGGGCCATCGCATGGTTGGATGAGGACGGCGCCGCAACCTATTCCTTCGACATCGTCTGGGAGCCAAAATCGCCTATCGTGGTTGACCCCAATGTAGCTATTGCCCACGCGGGTTCTATTGCCTCGGCGCTGGAGCCTGGCGCTGAATCCGTGCTGGACGCGCTCCGCCGCGCTAAGTATCAGGCTCTGGTGACATATGACCCCAACGTTCGTCCCCAGATCTTGAAGGACCGCCTTGCCGCAGCAGAAATAATCGAGGAGGCCGTGGCTGCCTCCGACGTCGTGAAAGTGTCTGACGAAGACTTGGAATGGCTCTACCCAGACCTCACTCCGGCCAAGGCCGCGCAACGATGGCTCAAGGACTTCAACCTAGCTCTGATCGTGATGACTCGCGGCAAAGATGGTCCCGTCGCGTGGACGAACGCCGGCCTCGATGTCTCCCACGCCCCGGGAGAAGTCACTGTCGTAGACACCGTGGGGGCCGGCGATACATTCATGGGCGGTCTGATTGAGGCTCTGTGGCGTCGAGGTTTCCGCGGCCCACAGGGTGCTGAACGCCTGGCCCAGATCGATAGCGTCGAACTTGCCAGCATCCTGGAGGAAGCCGCCGAAGTTGCCAACGTTGTCGTCCAACGTCGCGGCGCCAACCCACCTTGGGCCAAGGAACTGGGTCGCTAGCTGAACCGCAAACCGGGTCGCTCGGTGGGCTACCGACCTGGGCCCACCGACTACCTCCCCAGCCTGCGCTCCCGCTCAGAGTAGGAGCGCAAGGCGCGGAGGAAGTCTACGCGCCTGAAATCAGGCCAATACGTCTCACAGAAGTAATACTCCGAGTGCGCCGACTGCCACAAGAGGAACCCGGAGAGGCGTTGTTCCCCAGATGTTCGAATGATCAAGTCAGGGTCTGGCTGCCCGCGTGTGTAGAGGTGTGCGGTGATGTCATCGTCTGTCAGGGACTGAGCGACATCTTCCAGGCTTCGCCCTTCCTTGGCTGCCTCCATCATGAGGCCACGCACAGCGTCGACCAGCTCACGTCGACCACCGTAACCAACCGCGATGTTGACCTGCATGGCATCCGTCAGGTGATTGGTGCTCTCCGCTGCTTCCAATACACGTTGTACAAAATCATCGGGAAACAAGGTCATGTCGCCAACAATGTTGACCTTGTACTTTTGTAAGCCCGTCAACTGATCCACGGAGTCGGCAATGATATCCAAAAGGTCGGCTATTTCCTGTTCTTCGCGAGCCAGGTTATCCGGCGACAGCATCCACAAGGTAACGACGCGGGTTCCAACCTCATCTGCCCACTGAAGGAATTCGACGATCTTGTTCGCTCCGGCACGGTGCCCCTCGCTAGCCGAGGAACCAAAGGCTTTTGCCCAGCGGCGATTGCCGTCCAAAATGACCGCAATATGCTGGGGCATTCGTTCACGGTCAAGGGATCGCGACAGGCGGTATTCATACAGCTCATAGAGCACATTGCTGACCCCACCCGGTGTTCCCAAGGCTCGCCTCCTTGCCCTTAAAGCTAACCCTACCTGCCGAGCCGATAGTTGGGTCGCGATAGGCAAAACGGAGTCTGGGCAGTAGCTACTTGTTCCCGAAAAGTGGATGGAAGGTCACTCTGAAGTAAGTCGCTTGCGCTACAAGTTGTGTAGCAGTTTCGAGAGTCTGAATCGGGTGTACGGTAATGGCGAGAAGGAGATTTCATGCCAATTGCTTCAAGACACCCCGTCGCGTGGTTCCCCGGGCATCCGATAGTTCGGAAGCCCAAAATGCGCGGCTGGAGCCACTTCATCGCCGCCCCTCTTTCACTAGCAGCGTCGATTGTGTTGGTTGTCCTGGCACCCACCACGGGATTGAAGTGGGCCAGTGCTGTCTACTTGGCTTCGTCTCTGATCCTGTTCGGGGTTTCGGCGGCGTACCACCTCTTCTACTGGACTCCCAAAGCCACCATGGTCCTAAGACGGCTGGACCACTCCAACATCTTCTTGTTGATTGCGGGCACATACACCCCGATCACGGTCGGTTTGTTGGAAGGCGCGGAACGCCTCACTTTGCTGCTGATCGTTTGGATCGGCGGCCTACTTGGCATCCTAATTAATCTCTTTTGGCCCACTGCGCCCCGTTGGCTCTCCACCCTGATTTATGTGGTCCTGGGCTGGACTGCCATCTGGTTCCTCCCTGCGTTCTGGCAGAACGGAGGCCCCTGGGTTGTCTGGTGCATCCTGGGCGGCGGCGTGCTCTACACCATTGGTGCCGTTGTTTACGCCACTAAGAAACCCGACCCCTGGCCCGCGACGTTTGGGTTTCACGAGGTCTTCCATTTGTTCACCGTCCTGGCGTGGGCTCTGCAGTGTGTGGGGGCTTACCTTGCAGTGCTTGGCTAGGCCAAGCGAAGTAGAATCAGGCCATGAGCAAAAACTGGATCACGCAGGGACAATACGACCTCCTCTCGGCGGAACTCGCCGACCGCGTGAACGTTCAACGTCCACGGATTGTTGCCCTGATTGAAGCTGCTCGCGCCGAAGGGGACCTAAGCGAAAACGGTGGCTATCAGGCGGCCCGCGAAGAGCAGTCGATGAATGAAACAAGGATCAACGAACTGCAGCAGCGCCTCAAAGAATCAGAGGTTGGCGAAACCCCCGCTGATGACGGAATCGTCAAGCCCGGCATGGTTATCGTCGCGGAGATCGCAGGAGAACGCGAAGAGTTCCTCCTGGGCACCCGTGACGCCGGGGAGAACCTGGACATCCGCATCTACCCGCCCTCGGCACCCCTGGGTAAGGCAATCATCGGCGCCAAAGCTGGAGAATCCGTCACATACAAGACGCCTTCCGGCAAGGGACTTGAAGTCAGGATTGTCTCTGTTCACCCGTATCAGGGCTGAGAATTAGCTCGCATCGTCGACTTTTCTGGGAGTTCTAGACGCAGAGGGCCCAGCATCATTTGCGTCGAAACTTATCCTTGCGCGCAGACGATGTTTCCCGAACCTTTCGCGCCAGTTTCGTTTCTCGAGGATTGCCTTGGGAGCGGTTCCGATACGAAGCGTTAATTTGCTGTCCCAACGACCCTCTGGGACCGCCCGGTCTATCTGGATCGGTGTTCAAGTAGGGATAGTAGTCATGTCCGTGCAAGTACTGGGTGGTCACGTTCACAAAGGCGAGGAGAGGAACAGCAAAGACTGCTCCAAGAATGCCTGCTAGCATGCCGCCTGCCGCGACGGCCGCAACAACCGCTACCGGGTGTAGCGACACCGCGTGAGACATCATCAGGGGTTGCAAGAGGTTGCTTTCGATCTGCTGAACGGCTAAAACCACCAACAACATGATGACGGCCGATGTCACGCCATTGTTCACCAGCGCCACCAGCACTGCGACTGCCCCGGAAACGAAGGCACCCACAATGGGAACAAAAGAGGCGAGGAAAACAAGAACAGTTATTGGGATCGCCATAGGGACACCCAAAAAGAATGCCCCCAAACCGATTCCTACCGCGTCGATAGCCGCAACCTTGACCTGCGTATTCACGTAACTACCCAGCGTCACCCATCCGCGGATTGCGGCCTCATTTACCTGATAGCGCCACTGCGAGGGCATGGAGCGCACCGCAACAATCCACATCTGGCGCCCGTCGCGCAAGATAAAGAACAGCATGAAGATCATCAACAGTGCGCTTGCCCCCAAGGAGACTGCTGAGCTGGCAAAACTCAACGCTCCAGAGGCAATCGTCGAGGAATTTGAGCGCACCATAATGAGAAGGTCGTTTTGGACATCCGTGAGCCATTCGCGGAAGCTCTCCCCCTCAATGGGCAGCGGGCCCTCGGCCACCCAGTCCACCAGCGCGTTCATGCCTTCCACCGACTGAGTAAGCATTCTGGGGAACTGCTGAATTAGCTGGGTCAGGGCAACTGCTAACAATGCGGCTAGCACCAAGAGCCCCAGCAACAACCCAATGGCAGCGGCGGCCGTCCGCCCCATCTTCAACCGCTTCTTGAGGAAGCGCACCAACGGCTCCAGAAGGAGCCCCAGGAGGAGTGCCACCAGAAAGGCAAAAAAGATTGTCCGTACCTTGCCAAGGAGCCAGACCAGGACACCAACAAACCCAAGGAGCACCAGAGCGCGCCAAGACCACGCGGCGGAGACTCGCAGCACCCACGGAACGCTCTCTGCGGCGTTAGCCTTGGGGCTGATCGGGGACGCCGCAGACCCCACGGGGATTGGTCCGGTAGTTACAGGAACAGGCCCGGTTATCGCGGGGCTAGACCCAGTGCGTACATCCTCTGTACGCTGGTTCTCCTCTGATGCACCACTCAAATCAGGCTCCCCACCATTCGCCTAGTAAAGCCACCGCCAGTGTCAAATATGACAGGCCTGTCAAACCGTGCCCTAAACCTTGGACCAACAAAACAGCGCCAGAGGCCTGCATGACCAATAATCGCATAGATAGGCTAGCTGCAGAAAGAGGTACTCATGGAGCAGATGTCAGCGCCCCCGACACCCCCTGAAGAGAAAATCTACCTTGCCGCAGGCTGCTTCTGGGGTATGGAACGTATCTTCTGGCAAACCATGGGGGTCCAATCAACAACCGTCGGATACATGGGAGGATCAATGGCAGACCCGACATATGCTGCTGTCTGCACCGGCGTCACCGGGCATGCCGAGACGGTGAGAGTCATCTATGACCCGTCTGTCGTCTCCACCCGCGACCTAGCTGCAATCTTCTTTGAAAACCATGACCCGACTCAACACAACCGCCAGGGCAATGATGTGGGCTCGCAGTATCGCGGTTCCGTCTGGACTACAACTTCCGCGCAGTTCCACGACTTCACCGCGATCCGCGACATCTATCAGGCCCAGCTAACCGCGAGGGGACTGGGCGTAATCGCAACGGAGCTCCATGCTCCGCCGCCACCGGTTTTCTACCCTGCAGAGTCCTACCACCAGCAGTATCTGCTCAAGAATCCCGGAGGCTATTGCAACCACGGTTTTAATGGCGTGGCATGCCCTCGGCCGTAGCTAAGCGCCACCACGCCTCTAGCCGACGCGCTTATTCAATCCCAAGGATGTCGGTGACAAACACCAGAGTGTCGCCGCCCTTGATGCCGGCCTGAGGGACTCCGCGATCCCCATAGCCCAGTTCGGCGGGAATGGACATGAGGACACGGGACCCAACCCGTTGGCCTACCAGCGCTTGATCCCATCCCTGAATTACGTAACCAAGGCCAATGGGGAAATCCAGGGGCTTGCCGCGGTCGTAAGAATTGTCGAAGACCTTCCCGTTCCAAACCTGGCCCAAGTAATCACAGACGATGGTGTTGCCTACCTTCACAACCTCGCCGTCGCCTTCGCGAATAATCTCAACTTCCAGCTGAGGAGAGGGGGCCTCACCGGTGAACACCAGCTTCGGCTTCTTCCCAATCTCGCCTTCAACAATCACATTTTCCATATTCATTCCTTAGTGTGTAGGCGCGTGCCGCTGTGGCCCGTACCGCGAGTTGCTCTTACCGTGAGTTTAGGTGGGAAAGAATGTTGAGGATCTCTACATAGAGCCAAATGAGCGTCACCATGATGCCAAAAGCAGACATCCAGGAGTATTTCGCGGGGACTCCGCGTTCAACCCCGACTTTAACCTGATCGAAGTCACTGATCAGACAGATGGCCCCAATGAACACCGCGAAGAAGCTAAGTGCAAGCCCCAGCGGAATGCCCATAATCGTGGGGCCCTCTACGCCCCCCATGGACACGCCAGCCATAGCCAGCAGCCAGATAAAAACGCGGGCCAGAATAATTCCAAGCAAGGAGATCAGTGCAAACTTCTGCAGTTTAGGGGAGTTACGCACCTTGCCCGACGCGAATAAAGCCAGCGTAACCAGGAACACCGCGAAGGTTGCAACGACTGCTTGCACTACAACGCCAGGCAACGAAGCATTCACGACAAAGGACAGCGTGCCCAAGGCCAGGCCTTCCAACCCCGCATAGAGCAGGACCAGAGCCGGCCGCACCGTCTTCGAGAAGATGTTCACCATCGCAATGATGAATCCACCCAGCAAGCCGACAATGAGCAATGGCATGCCAACCGCAGGACTCGCGGCCGTGGCGAACCAGGCCACCGCGGCCGCTCCGATCGCCACTGCCAAGGACACCGAGGTTTTGACGATCACATCGTCATATGTCATACGTCCCATCGCCACGGCATCTGCCGCAGGAGCCTGGTAGGAAGCGCGGGCTTGATCAAAAGCCTGCTGATCGTAAAGAGGACGGTCGGTGGGCATACCAGAGGAGGCTCCTTGCGGCGCAGACGCTGGCGCCTGCTGCTTCCACTGAGTCTCAAGTTGATTGAAAACCGGGTTACTCATAGACCCTCCACACTTCCTTGCGAGCTGTTGCCATCGCTATCTGATCCAAGAGTCGCATAGGTATAAGCGCAAGGACCAGAACATTCCACCATGTGCGAAAAATCACCGGAGAACAGACGGGGTTAGCCGCATACTTCCGTTAGTACCCCCACTGGGACTCGAACCCAGACTTGATCGATTTTAAGTCGACTG
>ERZ1031159.182-NODE-182-length-10961-cov-4.972401_pt1 | contig 10961 bp, 8 predicted proteins | sample MGYA00516706_ERZ1031159 | MGnify/ENA primary metagenome ERZ1031159 (study PRJEB33719, sample SAMN04262508) | wastewater metagenome | biome: rural village; feature: composting latrine chamber; material: composting feces with ash | place: El Salvador | collected... | reverse complement strand
GCCTCGGCGACACCTACCATTGGCGACCAACGCATAGAGTACGAGCCGTGGCGGAAGGTGGGTCGCGGCGACCGCGAGCTCCTTGACCGCCTGAACGTCCGTAGCGTGCAACAAATGGTTGAAGAAGTCGCCGGTGAGATCGTCGACTTTGAAGGCCCAATCGCGATGGATCGCCTGCTGGGGTTAATCGGTAACGAGTTTGGGATGACCCGCCTCCACGAACGGCGGCGCAAAAGCTTGTTGCGGCGCGTCCGAGCGACCGGACTGGTGGTGGATGGCGACGGTTTCGTCTGGCCCGACAGCATTGACCCCGAGTCCTGGGCAGAGTTCCGCCCTAACGGTCCCGACGTTGAACGCGCGATCGTCGATGTCAGTCCCGTGGAGATCCGCAATGCCGCGCGAGTCCTCCTGACAAGTGATCCTTCCCTGGAGGGCGAAGAGCTAGAGCGCAAAGTCTTGGCCACCTTCGGCCGCAGCCGCATGACCAAGGTGACGGCGAAGCACTTGCGGGACGCCCTGGCCCAGTTGGAGTGAACGATGACAGATTTCGACGAGGGCTTGCCCGCGCGGCCGCCCTCGCGTGACGCTCGCTGCGTTCAGGCTCCACCGCACCAGAGGCGTGGCCCAAGCCCGGCTTAATCTCGAATCCGAGCCAGGCAAGGATTCGCCGGGAGCGATCGGCTCGGACCACACCCGAAACCGGCAATCGTCCGTTTGTTGCAAGACCGATCCGTCTATCCCTGGCGACAAAAGGACGCTTGCACACCTAATGGACAATTACCCCCAACCCGCTCAGGAAGCTCCCCACGAACTGCCTACGTAGCCACGTTTCCCGTACCTGCTCCCTGCGAAGGTCTCGTGAATGGCCAAGGACAAGTCGGTGCGGCATCCCGGGAAAATCCCCACGCAAGTGGGGAGCACTAGTTTGTTACGACTCCACTACGGGTCATCCCAGGACACCGCACCACGTACATTCTGACGCACTTACCTCCAGAGTCCGAGACACGCAGGCCACCAGCAAGAATGTCTATTGTTACAACTGCACTAGTTGTTTAGGTATAGACTCCTGGTGTGGCAAAGACGCCCCATGCTTACCCGATTGACTGCGCAGGGTCGGTCAATCGGGTAAGCATGTCACTGGAGGTCGAAGGAGCAACAATGATTGAGGACGTTGACCCAGCGCACGGCGCCGGTCCGACGCTATCAACGCGTCCAGAGCTCGACGCTCTCCTCGACAATCTTTCCCCCGCCTTGAAGTCAGTCTGGGCAAAAACAGGCGCCGAAGAAGGAGATCCGTTCGCTCTCTGGCTCCCCTTGGTCGGCCATGCGATGGATGCTGCTGGTGTCGCCGGTTACCTCTGGGACAATTGGCTGAGCAAATCGCAACGGGCCCTCATTTCTTCTTGTTTCCGAGTTCAAGAGGACTCCGACAACGATCATTCTGAACAGCGCGCACGCGCCTTCGTGACTCTCGCGGCAGCTCTCCATGACATTGGAAAGATCTCGAAGCCTTTTGCTCGCCAAGTGGGACGCCTGGCGGATGAAATGGCCGAACAGGGCCTGGTAACAGCCTCCAGTCAGTCGACGGAGGGACGAGAAAACCGTTGGATGAAGCACTCCCTGGCAGGAGCAGTAGCGCTGAAGCTGGTGGGATTGGACCTCGGCTGGGATCCCGGAGTCACCGAAGCCCTGGCGACCATCGCTGGTGGCCATCACGGAACACCCCTTCAAACCACTGAACTTGACCAAGCCTCGTACGATCGCCTCCGTTTTCTGGTCGACCAGGAGCCCTCAGGACCTTGGCGCAACACCCAGCGAGAATTCGCCCAGTTCGCCCACACCTACATTGGCTCGCCTGACCTGAGCGCGCCGATAACTCTGACCATGCCCGCGCTGGTACTGGTTCAGGCGCTTGTGATGATGGCTGACTGGATCGCATCGTCAACGACGCATTTCGCCCTCACACCCCGAAGAGATCGGACCTTCCGCTACTTGCAACTGCAGAACCAGGAGGATCGGTTGCAGCTCGGGTTGTCCAAGCTGGCTCTCCCTCCCCAGTGGTCACCAACAGACTCCGGCGATGACGCCTCCACGCTGCTTCAGGCCCGCTTCGGCATGCTGTTTCCCGCACGCCCGCTACAGGAAGCTTCAGTGAAAGCCGCGCGGGAGATGGTAGGTCCAGGGATCATTTTCATCGAAGACGCGATGGGAGCGGGCAAAACGGAAGCGTCCATGCTCGCTGCCGAAATCCTCGCCGCCCGCTTCGGTGCCAACGGGCTGGTAGTCGCGCTCCCCACACAAGCCACGACCAACGCGATGTTCTCCCGGCTTCTGAACTTTCTTGATTTCGCATTAATCGACTCCAGCGAAGAAGAGGGCCGCGAACAACATAACGTGGCTCCGCGCTCAGCAACCTTGTTGCACGGTCGCGCCCACTGGAACGACGAGTTTGTGGACCTAGTCTTCGCTGGGCGCCAGTACGCAGATCACGCTGCAGGCGCCTTGGACATCGAGATGGGCGAGGGCCAAGTAGACGTCGATAATCCCACTATCCAAGTCCACCCGTGGTTGCGCGGTCGCAATAGAGCGTTACTGTCCACCTTCGTCGCCACCACCATCGACCACCTACTAATGGGCGCGCTCCAGATGAAGCACCTAGCACTCCGGCACCTGGGGCTCTCCTCAAAAGTGGTCATTTTCGACGAGGTCCACGCATCATCACGCTTCATGAACTTCTTTGCCGAACGAGTAGTGGAGTGGCTGGGATCCTATCGCGTTCCTATAATCATGCTCTCCGCCACCCTAACGAGCGATCTGCGCAAACGCCTGGGGGACGCGTATCAAGCCGGGTTACTGGCAAGCGATCCTGGCAAAGCATTGGCACCTGTGCGCAGAAAAACCAGGCCGAGGCGTCGGGACCGGGAGAGGCCTGCAGGCGCCGTTCAACCGGGAAGTACCGGCGCCCCGACATCCGAAGGCAGCGCCCTGAAATCCCAGGACGCCGTTGACGCTCCGTATCCACGCCTGACAACCGTGGGCAGCGCGGGGGCCGAAGTGTTCTCTGTTTCGCCGGCAACCCCACCCAAGACGGTTCACGTTATCGCATCCAAGCCCCAGGCGAGTCCTGCGGAAGTGGCGCGGCAACTCGCCGCCGACGGGCAAGGGAACATCCTGGTCCTGGCAAACACCGTCCGCAGAGCGCAAGAAGCGTTTACCGCACTCCACGAAGAGTTTGGTGACTCCGTGCGTCTGGTCCACGCTCGCTTCACCGCTGCCGACCGCATGGCGAATGATCAGTGGCTACTGGACACTTATGGTCCCGACTCTCCCGCACGTCCAGAGTTCTCGATAGTTGTCGCAACCCAGGTCGTAGAACAGTCATTGGACGTCGACTTCGACGTGCTCGTCACTGATGTCGCTCCCGTGGACCTGATCCTTCAGCGGATCGGGCGCATCCACCGCCACAGCGGGCGCACTCGACCCGCCGCTATGCATATCCCCGTCTGCCACTTGGTCGGTGCCCCACCCTTGAACGGCGTCCCCGATACCAAGGCCCCCGCTCTCAAGTCCGCAGCCACCGTGTACGGAATGAAGCCGGTCCTGGCAGGCGTTCTGGTGTTGGGCGAGGGATTATTCGAAACCGACGGCGCACACGTGACCCTCCCCGAAGACATCGGAGCCCTCGTCGAAAGAGCGGGAGTAGGGGCATTCCCTAAACCACCGACTTGGACGCCAGTGCTTGCAGCCGCGGATGAGGCCTGGGACCGCGAAGAGGAAGCTGCTAAGTCAGAAGTTGCTCAAACTCGTCTTCAACCACCCAGCCGAGCAGGCACCCCCGGTCATCCGACGACCTTGAACGACTGGTATCTAATTGCCCCAAAAGCTTCTGAGGATGGTCCAGCCCGCGCTGCGCGAGCCCGAGTCCGCGACGGACTGGAGGGCTTGGACGTGGTCCTGGTCCGACGCATTGACGGTGACCTTTACACCATGCCAACGTCTGACCACCCCAAAGGCGAGCGCCTGCCTGAAGACATGGCTCCCGCGCCATGGTTGGCACGACAAGCACTCCTGGGAACAGTCAGCCTTCCACATTGGGCCGTCCAAGACGGACATGGCGGCGAAGACGTCATCACCTACCTTGAAAACGACTGCTGGGGCCCAGGTTGGAATGACTCCCCCTTCCTCAGCGGACAGCTCTTCTTAGAGCTCCACGACAACCAAACCGAACTCAACGGATTCCACTACCAATATTCCCCGGAAACGGGACTGGAGGTCACACGAAGTGACAGATGAAAACACGAAGACGGCGGCTTTGCCCTCGTTCAATCTGATCGACGAACCCTGGATTCCTGTTCTCATGCAGGATGGCAACTCCCAGGTTCTGTCTTTGAAAGACACATTTGCGCAGGCACCGAACATCTCCCAGATCGTTGCTGAACTACCAACCACGAGCGTGGCAATCGAAGCAGTGTTGCAAGCGATCCTGCGGCGCGCACTTCCTGACTATTACCCCGAGGATGGTCAGGACCCGAAACAATACCGCGAAGCCGTCATGGATGCGGTCAAGGAGTATTGGTTCGACTGGGATCCGGTACGAGGGCATGTCGAAGACTATTTGGATGAATGGGCGGACTGCTTTGACCTCTTCGACCCAAAGCGACCCTTCTTTCAAGTCGGCAATTTGGAAGCAGCTAAAGGGGAGCCCGCTGGCTTGGCAATCCTCATGGCGGATGTACCCAGCGGTCACCCTTTTCTTACCATGCGAAGGGCCGAGGGCTTAGACGCAATCGATTTCGCCGAGGCTGCCCGCTGGGTCGTGCATGCGCAGGCTTATGACCCTTCAGGAATCCGAGGCGCCGCAGTGGGAGATAAGCGTGCCACGGGAGGAAGGGTCTACCCGATAGGTCCCGGATGGACGGCTCGTTTTGGCGCGTTCGCTCCACGCACTGGATCGCTTGCGCATGATCTCCTGCTGTCTGCGGCGCCGTCTGGCATTGGCCATCTCAGTTTCGATCCCGAAGAGGATCTCCCGGCCTGGGAACGCGAAGTCGCAACGGAACGACCGCAGGGGATCGGCGACCAAGAATGGGAGTCTCTGAGCGTGAAGCAACTTCGCGACCTACGTCGTCTTCCTTCAGGGCCATCCGATGTGCTCACTTGGCAAACGCGCCGCATTCGACTAATTGCTGAAGACGACAAGGTGACCGGGGTGATTCTGGCAAACGGCGACCCTCTGGACCCACAGAATCGTCAGACCGTAGAACCGCGTGCAGCGTGGCGGTACTCCAAGCCACAGAGCACCAAGTTCAAGATCGAAACTTACATGCCCAAAGAATTTACGGAGGGGAGCAGTTTGTGGCGGGGCACGGAATCATTGTTCCCGCAGGCCGTCACGACCCTGCGACCAAACAAGCAAACCGAGGTCGTCGCTTTCTATGGGCCCGCAATCTCTGACTGGATCGCTCATCTTGGCGGTAGTAACGCGCTGGGGCGCCGGGAGCTGAACGGAATCACGTTCGAAGTGGTGGGCATGGTGCTGGGATCCAATATGTCGGTTGTCGATGACATCATCACCGACTCCTTGACGCTGCCCGTTGCCTTGCTCCAGGAAGAGAACCGCCAGTATCGAGTCGAGGTTGAAGACTGGGTCCAGCGGGCAGAGCGCGTAGCCTCCGCGGTTGGCGGGTTCGCCGCCGATCTTCAAAGAGCCGCCGGAGCAGACAACACCGATGAGGTTTTTGCCGAGGCCAAGGGAACGTTCCTCGCCAACGCCCGAATCCGATTCCTCGAAACGCTCTCTCAGCTAGAAGTCGGCGACTGGGCCGCAACGGAAAACTTGGGGAACCATTGGACCAACGAACTCCGCAAGCTCGCATGGCAGCAACGCACCGACCTATTGCGAGACATTGGCGAAGCAGCTCTTCAAGGCAGCGAATCCGGCGGACGTTACGTGACCGCGGGGAGTGCCGAGATGTTCTTCGGGAGGCGCCTGGCGCAAATACTGGGCACCGCACCCGGCAAACCTACAGACCAACAAACGAAGGAGGGCACAGATGCCTGAGGCAGAAACGACCGAGAGTCCGACCGACGTCGGAGCTAAGACGAGAGTGCCGCGGCGGTTCCTCAAGGAAGAGGGAAAGCTGGTGGACGGCCGCCTGAAACGACTTCAGGCCACATTTCTGAACGGACAGCCCCGCGCACGTGCACAACTCGCAGAGCTTCGGCGCGGGATCAGTCGCACACCCGGAGATCTGCCTGAAATATGGTCGCTAACGGACGTGCCCTCGGACGACTTAACAGGGACGACTCCCACGGCCAAAGAATGGGCTGTTCACATCACGATGTGCCTGTACGCCCTCCAGCAACAGGGACGAAACACGCCGGCGCACGTGCCTGGGCGCCCCTTCGGCCAGGCAATCCGTAGCCTCGCGGGAAACGACGCGGAAAAGTCACCGATTTGGCGCCGCTTCACAGCGGCGATGCTGGCCCAAGACATCACTGGGATCCGAGACCACTTGCAGGGGATTGTCGGCCAGATGCATTCAGCAAAGGCGTACACCCCCTTTGACTACGCCGCACTGGCAGACGACTTAGTTGCGTTGCAATATCCGCAAGCACGCTCAGGGGTGCGCCTGCGGTGGCAACGCGACTTCTATTCGACTCCCGTAACTCCGAATGATCCAGACACCACCGACAACTTTGAAACCATCACCGAGACAGAGGACTAAGAACTTCCATGGCTATTTTTGTAGATCTTCACGCTATCCAGACTGTTGGCCCCAATAACCTCAACCGTGGGTTGGACGGCTCTCCAAAGACAGCACTCTTTGGCGGCGCACGTCGTGCGCGCGTGTCCTCGCAGGCACTCAAGCGAGCGATGCGAACTGACTTCAATGAAAAGTATTCTCCGGAGAACCTTGGAATTCGGACCAAGCGAATCGTCAAGCTGCTCAAAGATGACATTGTGCGCCAGAGTCCCGATTTGGAACCCGAGGCAACTGAGCTAGCGATCGCGGCATTTACTGCCGCCGGAATCAAACTGGAGAAGCCGAAGGTCGGGAAGGACCAAGAAATCAAAGACGAGGATTGGGTTGCCAACTATCTGATCTTCTTGTCTACCGCTCAGATTGAAGCTGCCGCTGAGGTCGCGATCAAGGCATACGAGGAAGGTGGCCTGGAACAGCTGAAGACGGCTGCTGTGAAGAAAGCGCTGAAAGCTGCGCTGAACAGTGATCTTTCCGTCGACTTGGCCCTCTTCGGTCGAATGGTTGCAGACGATGCAACGCTGAACGTCGATGCCTCCTGCCAGGTGGCTCACGCACTTTCCACTCACTCCGTTGAGACGGAATTCGACTTTTTCACGGCGGTGGATGATGAGAAGCAGCGTGCTGATGAGGAGGATGCGGGCGCCGGAATGATGGGCAACGTTGAGTTCGGGTCCTCCACTTTGTACCGCTACGCAACGATCAATGCGACGGCCCTGACAAAGCAACTGGGCAGCACGGAAGCTGCGGTCAAAGCAATCGAAGGCTTTGTTGATGTCTTTGCGACATCCTTGCCGACCGGCAAGCAGAACACATTTGCGGCGCACTCTTTCCCGTCGGCGCTGGTGGTTTCTGTCCGCAACGACCGGCCCGCGTCCTGGGTTGGAGCCTTTGAGCGGCCGGTGTACCCGCGTAAGAATGCGGATACCCCGGTGGAGGGTTACACGACAGAATCGGCTCGGCGGATGTTTGCACATGGAGCCGCGCTGGACGCCGCATACGGAGGGCCAATCGAAAATGACGTGGTTCTTTTAACGCAAGATCTAAATGGAGTCGACGTGGTCCTCTCAGATCCTGACGTGGTGTCGTCCCTGCAGGAAATTCAAGAGAAGGTTGGCGCCGCCGTTCAACGCCACTTGGAGGAAGCGTGAGCGTTCTGCTGATGAAACTCGCAGGTCCCATGCAGTCCTGGGGGCACGAGTCCCGTCACGCTCACCGCACCACAGCTGCAGAGCCGTCCAAGTCGGGCGTCTTGGGAATGCTGGCAGCCGCACAGGGGCGACGTCGGACTGACCCCATAACTGACCTTGTGGGATTGCGTTTCGGGGTTCGCACTGACCAGCCGGGACGTGTCTTGGAGGACTTCCAAACGGCTCAAAATGCCTCTGGTGTTTCAATGCCCCTCACTCACCGCCAGTATCTGGCGGACGCGGTATTTCTTGCCGGAGTCGAGGGGGACAGAAATTTCTTGGAAAAACTAGACGCAGCGTTGCGATCTCCTGAGCACGCGCTATTTTTTGGCCGTCGGGCGTTTGCTCCCGTCGGTCCGGTGACTCTGGGAATTGTCGACGGGGGGTTACAGCGAGCTTTGGCGCAACATCCTTGGGAGGCGTCAGAGTGGTTCAAGAAACGACAACGACGACGGCCATTCATGGCTCCGGTCAGTGTTGACGCCGACGGTTGGGACTCGGACGGTGCGGAGCCGGACCGGGTCAGCGAAGACCGAGTGCAGGACGTCCCTGTTTCCTGGGACATCAAACATCGGGAGTACGGATGGCGTCCGGTGCGCCGGTACTGGGAACCGCTAGATGACGGTGCTGTGCCTGCAGGCCGTGACTGGATGGAGGCACTGAAGTGCGTGGATATTTCCTGAGCAAGATCGAACTGAATGCCCGAAAGCGTGGTGCACGCCGTTTACTGATGTCCCCCCAAGCCATGCACGCCGCAGTTGAGGCATCGCTCCCGCCCTCGGCTCGACAGCCCGGAAGGAGGTTCCTTTGGCGGGTAGACAGCCTTGGGGTTCGCAATGACTTGTACGTTGTGAGCCCAGGTACGCCTGACTTTGACCACCTTGTTGAGCAGGCTGGGTGGAGTCGAAGCGGTCAAAAGGGGTGGGTCTCAAAACCGTATGATCGACTCTTGTCACAGCTAGAAGCAGGACAAACCTGGGTGTTCCGATTGGCTGCGAATCCGACTCACAGGGGAAGGACTGCCACCGGGGAGAAGAAACTGTTTGGGCATGTGACTTGGGCACAGCAAACTGAATGGTTACTTCAGCGCGCTGCAGCTAATGGATTTTCGATCCCTTTGGAGGCAAACCGGGGTCCTGCCGTAGACATCGTTGGTCGCAAGGACCTGCGGTTTAAGCGCGGTTCGGAAGGCGCCTCTGTGACGATTCGGCAGGCGACTTTCGAGGGTCTTCTGAAGGTCGAAGATCCGGACCTCCTCCGCGCCGCTCTCACAGGCGGCATCGGGAGGGCCAAGGCATACGGCTGTGGTCTGATGACTTTGGCGCCGGTGCAGCTTTCGGCAGAACGCGAGCCACTGGATGAGTGATTACGCATGAGCGGTCGTGGATTTCCTCCGCCTCCATTAACGGGGTTGCCCCGACTACGGGATCGTTTGTCGTTCCTATACGTCGAACGATGTGTGATCCACAGGGATAACAACGCGTTGACCTTCAGCGATGACGCAGGAGTAGTTCATGTTCCCGTCACGGCTGTCGCAGCGGTCATGCTGGGACCTGGGACTTCGATCAGCCACAAAGCAATGTCGATGATCGGAGAATCGGGTGGCACCGCATTGTGGACTGGTGAGAATGGAGTACGTCTCTATGCCAGCGGACGTGGACTTAACCGATCGAATCGTCTGCTCCGAGTGCAGGCGCGACTTTCAACCAACAAGCGTGAACGCCTCGATGTGGCACGAGCCATGTACGCGATGCGGTTCCCAGGCGAAGATGTGTCTGGCTTGACCATGCAACAGCTACGCGGACGCGAAGGTGCGAGAGTTCGAGCGGTTTATCGTGAGAACGCTCGAGAGTACGGGGTCGAGTGGAAGCGTAGGGACTACTCACCCGATAGTTTTGATGACTCCGACTTAATCAATCAGGCACTGTCAGCGGCAAATGCCGCCCTTTACGGGGTAATCCACAGCGCGATAGTTGGCTTGGGGCTGTCCCCCGGTCTGGGGTTTGTGCACGAATCCCATGATCTCTCTTTCGTCCATGACATAGCTGATCTCTACAAAGCCGAAATCAGCATCCCTGCGGCGTTCGCGACAGTAGCCGCCGATCCGGAAGACGCAGTGGATGCCGTCAGACGACGCGTACGAGATCGAGTTTTTGAGGAAAAGACCTTGCAAAAGGCGGTGCGAGACATGCAGATTCTTCTTGGAGTCAAGGAGAGCGAAGTCGAACATATTGACGCAGACGTCGTGACCCTCTGGGACTTCCGAGCAGGAGAGATCGAGGGCGGTCGGAACTACGAAGAAGCCCTCTTACTGATGCCGGAATTCGAGGCAAGTCGTTCGTGATCGTCGTAGTCACAATTGGAGTGCCAGCTGGTCTTCGGGGAGACATCACACGCTGGTTGGCCGAGCTGTCCCCTGGAGTGTACGTAGGTAAAGTCCGACGCCGAGTTCGAGACCTACTCTGGGAACGAATCTGTAGTTCCTGCGGCTCCGGCGGAGCGCTACTCATCGTCCCCGCAGCAACTGAACAGGGTTATGAGGTCCTAGTACACAACTATCAGTGGGACGTACGAGACTTCGACGGACTCACGTTCCTAAGCCGTCCACACCGTGAGGACGCCCCCGCTCCCACCCGTAGCTCCTGGTCCAATGCACGCCGAAGGAAATCCGTTCGCAGTCGGAGCTAGGGCCCGAAGCAGCAGACAGCCATACAAAGACCCCTCGCACCCGCAGCGCAGTCGGAAACCTCTTGGACCCGCAACCGTGCGTTCGTGCGTGCCCCAACCGAAGCTAACGGACATCGCACTCCTGTAAACTTGCTGATCAGAAAGTGTGCTCCCCCCGCAGGTGGGGATGATCCGCAACTGGCATGTAAACGCCCAACTGGCTCGCGGTGCTCCCCACGCAGGTGGGGATGATCCCCCATTCCCAACCGCTTGTGAGGCCGGGGTTTGGTGCTCCCCACGCAGGTGGGGATGATCCCGAGGTGCCTGTCGTGTTCTGACC
>ERZ1031159.181-NODE-181-length-10989-cov-3.541065_pt1 | contig 10989 bp, 7 predicted proteins | sample MGYA00516706_ERZ1031159 | MGnify/ENA primary metagenome ERZ1031159 (study PRJEB33719, sample SAMN04262508) | wastewater metagenome | biome: rural village; feature: composting latrine chamber; material: composting feces with ash | place: El Salvador | collected... | reverse complement strand
TGGGTTCTGGGGTTTCCCAAGGGGCCAGACAGCGATCGTTGGGTAGCGGTGGCCGAAGCCGGCAAGCGCGACCGCGTGTTCGTTTTGGGCGATGATAAGTTTCCGGGTGACGCCGACCTTCAGGATCTGCTCGTAGATGTCTGGGTTTGCCTGCAACCGATCCAGTTCTGACTGAGACTGCACCGACAGCTGGTCGATCGCAACCAGCTGCTTGTGCAGATGGTCGAAGGACGCCCCAGCAGGCTTCAGCCAGTTTTGGAACGCAGCCACGTACCGGACAGCCGGGTCTAGCTGGAACAGGTCCTCCATCGCCCCGACGGTCATCCGCATGTACTGGTAGTGCTCTTCCGGAGTGAGCGTGCCGGAACTAGCCAGGCAGTCGGTTGTTTGCGCGCCACTTTCGAAGTGGCGGCGGGCAACGATCAGGTCGTGCCCTCCCGAGAAGAACCCGTTTGCCTGTTGCAGGCGTTCAGAATCGCTTAGGAGCTCGAACTCTTCTTCGCTCATCCCCGTTGCTAGGCTGCGTGCCCGGACCACCGACATGACGTGCTCGTAGCCGGCGTCCGATGCCAGGTAATGTGCCATCCGGCGGTGCTGGGCTTCGGAAGGGGTGTGGCCGTGGTTCAGGTGCCAGTAGTTGTAAGAAACGATCTCGAACAGGTTCGGAATGCGACGAAACTGGGCAACAGAATCGAAAAGCTGTTCGGCCTGCAGGTTCTGCAGGGTCTTCCAGTTCCCACCTTCGACTACTCTTCGAGACTTCTCTGGTGGCGTTTCTAGGTATCGCGCGTCGCAGAAGGCACAGAACTTCCCCGCGTCACCCCAGTCGATAGGTTTCGGGTCTGGCAAAGCTGATGGCAGGGGACGGTTCCCACGTCCGGGCACGGTCCAGACTTCCGTGCCAGTCAGCATGTTTGTCTGCTTGACCGTACCGTCCGCCAGCCGCAGGATCGGTTCGTCCAAGTATGGTGACGCGACGCTCATGGTTTCAGCCTACCCGGTTGAGACTTCGAAGTGCCCCGACGTGTCCTGCTGCTCTTCTAACCGCGGGCCAGCCGCACTGCTTCCGCGTCCCAGAAGTAGCTCCCGACAGAGGGCACCGTTTCGCCGAACAGCTGGCTGATCGTGACCAGGGTGAAGCCTCGTTCAAGCAGGCCGTCCACGACCTGCGCCGCGGCAGCGACCGTGTCATCGTGGATGTCGTGCATCAAGACGATCCCGTCAGGGGTTGCGTCCCAGACGGCCTGACTCACGACGGAGTCGATCCCGGGGCGCTGCCAGTCGTTAGTGTCGACGGACCACAGGATCGCGGGCATCCCTGCTGCGAGCCGAGTCCTATCGTTCATGTCACCGTACGGGGGGCGCATGTAGCGCACGGTCTGGCCGGTGATGTCTTCGATCACCGAGGACGTGTCGTTCACTTGCGTTTGGATCTGGCCGTCTTCGAGCGAGGTGAACGCGGGGTGGTTCCATGAGTGGTTCGCGATCTCGTTTCCCTCGTCCGCTGCACGCTTAAGGATCTCTTCGTTTCCACCTATGTTCTCCCCCAGCACGAAGAAGGTCGCGGCCGCGTAGTCTTTGCCGGCGAAGGCATCAAGGACTGTCGGGGTCAGGTACGAGGGACCGTCGTCGTAGGTCACAGCAACACAGGGGACCAGGTCACAGTCCACGTACTCTTGCCCCGCAGGCAGGCCGGCGGGGCCGGACCACTCTAGCTTCTGCGACTTCGCACTGGAGATAGCGTTTCCAAGGGGCGTCAGGAGTTCCTCGGCCCGCTCAGCTGGGATGACCAAGGTCTCGGCTTTGGGCTGGTAGTTGGGGTCGCCTGCGGCCAGGACCGAAAGGAAGTCTCCCGCCACCGTGACGTAAATGTCACCTTTGTCGCTGAAGCCAACGTTGTACAGGGACGAGTACAGGTCGCCCAGGGTGTCGCTTGATGGGGGGATCGGTTCGTCGCCGCTCATCGGGACAGCAAGCTTCAGTCCCGCGTACAGGGCGTCTAGGAGCACCGGGAGTGCGGCCTGAGAGAAGAGTTCTTTACCTGCGCTGACCTCGCCTGTCGCGGTGTCCGTGTAGAGAACTTCAACGTAGTCGGAGACAACGTCGCTTGCGTTCCCCCGCACGAACCGGACGCGTTCGCCGAACGTTGTGCCAGCAGCTAGGACCGGTTCGCAGGTGATGGTCAGTTGGACTTGCGAATCCAGCGGGAGCGACAGGGTCGGATCGTCCAGGATTTCTCTGGCTGAGAGTGCGGTGGAACCGGCAACGCACCCGCGGTTTAGGAGATCTGCAGAACGGTCGTGAGCTTCAGGCAAGTACGAAGCGTCGCGAGTAGCTGCCTGGGCATCGAGTTGCTCCGAGATCAAGGATGCGAGCACAGGGTTGAACTCCTGCTGCCCGGGCAGGTAAGACCACCTGGCTTCTGAGCCCGTCGAGGACACGGCCAATTGTCCGGTCAAGCCAGGGACCTCAACGTCCGTGGGGTATTGAAAGGGCTCACCAATGGTGATTTTTGGGGGGTCTTTCGGCTTTGAGGCCGAACCGCTTTGCGGACTTCCCTGATTTGAAGAACATCCTGCCAGTGCCAACGCTACAACCGCTAGGCTTGCCGCCAGTGCAGCCATCCCGCGCTTTCGTGCCTGTCCCATTGTCGTTCCTAACCGCCAACCTGAGTACCTGTACTCTGGTCAGGTTAGCCACGAACCTGTGAGTTTCCAACAGAAAACGCCACGGTGTGCGGCAGTTGGCAGTAGTCCTTGTCAGGGGCGGGGCTCGAAGGGGAGAAGGCGTTCCATCGTGTCGGGGGGCATTCCTGTTCGGCCCGCTTCTCCTTCACTCAGGGAAGAGATCGCTGTCATCTGAGAGGGCGTTAGGGAAAAGTCAAACACGTCCAGGTTCTCCATCTGGCCTTCACGGGTAGAAGACTTAGGGAACAGGACGTCGCCACGTTGCAGTCCCCAGCGCACAGCGACTTGTGCGGCGCTCTTTCCGTGCTCCTTGCCGATGGCCGCCAACAGGGGGTCGCTTGCGGCGCGCCCTCTGCCGAGTGGAGACCAGGCCTCGGTAACGATTCCCAGACTTTGGTCGAAGCGGTGCAGTGCGCTATTTGGGAATAGGGGTGGGATTCGACCTGGTTGACCATGGGAGCAACGCTCGCGGTCTGTTCCACCAGCTCCAGGTGGTGGGACTCAAAGTTAGATACCCCGATGGAGCGGGCCAACCCCTGTTCGTAGAAGTCTTCCATGGCCCGCCAGGTTCGGCCCAGGTCTCCGCCGTAGTACATGGGCAACGGCCAGTGGATTAAGAACAGGTCGAGGTGGTCGGTGCCCAAATCGCTAAGCGTCTTGTCTAAGGACCACTTAGCGGCGTCCGGGTTGTGGTTGGGGTTGTCTAGCTTCGATGTCAGGAACAGCTGGTCACGTGGCAACCCGGAGCTTCTGATGGCCCGTCCCACTTCGGCCTCGTTCAGGTACATCTGCGCGCCGTCCAGATGGCGGTAGCCAACTTCCAGTGCGCTCTCAACGATTCTTTGTGCGTTCTCACCCAGCTTGTAGGTTCCAAAACCCAGCTGAGGGATTCGAACCCCGTTCATCAAGGCGAGGGTTGGCACCTGTGCCACATTTGCTCCTTCCGGACGGGCCCTACTCACCTGGTCCCGCGAACTGGGCTTGGTAGAGGCGGTTGTAAACGCCTCCGGCGGCAAGCAGTTGATCGTGTGTGCCCTGCTCAACGACGTCGCCGTCTTCCATCACCAGGATCATATCGGCGTCCCTGATTGTTGAAAGACGGTGCGCGATCACGAAAGCTGTGCGGCCCTTTCGGAGTTCATCCATTGCTTCTTGCACGATGACCTCGGTTCGAGTGTCAACGGACGAGGTGGCCTCGTCGAGTACCAGCATCTCAGGGTCCGCAATAAAAGCCCGTGCAATCGTGAGCAGTTGGCGTTCACCAACCGAGAGCGAGTCGTCCTGGTCCGAAACCATCGTTTCGTATCCGTCAGGGAGCTGGCGTACCAGGCGATCCACCGACGTCTCCTGAGCGGCCCTTCTGACTTGCTCCGGGGTTGCGCCTTTCAGGCCAAAGGCGATGTTTTGTTCGATGGTCCCGTCGAACAGCCAAGTGTCCTGCAGAACCATGCCGATGTGCCTTCGAAGCACGTCTTTGTTGATGTCGCGGATGTCGATTCCATCGAGCAGGATTCGTCCGCTGTCAACCTCATAGAACCGCATCAGGAGGTTCACCAGTGTCGTTTTCCCAGCTCCTGTTGGCCCGATGATGGCTACCATCTGCCCGGGTGCGACCCTTATGGACAAGTCCTTGATGACGGGTTTCTCAGGGTCGTACCCGAACCAAACATGCTCGAACTCGACGCAGCCCTCCCCGTCGGGGATCTCTGTACCGGTGTCGGGAGCCATCTCTTTCGCGTCCAGGAACTCGAACACGCGCTCCGCAGATGCCAGCCCTGACTGCAGCAGGTTCGCCATGGACGCGAGCTGGCCGACGGGCTGGCTGAACTGGCGCGAGTACTGGATAAACGCCTGCACCTCGCCCAGTGTCAGACCGCCGGATGTCACCAGTAGTGCGCCGCCGACTGCCACGACCACGTAGGACAGGTTAGAGACGAAGGACATTATTGGGTTCACAAGGCTAGAGATGAACTGGGCCTTGAAGGTTGCTTTGTAGAGGGAGTCGTTTTCTTCCCCGAACTCGCGCTCGTAGTGCTTCTGCAGGTTGAATAGGGTGACAACGTCGTGGCCGGTGATCGTTTCTTCAACCAGTCCACTGACTTCTCCCGTTGCTTTCCACTGCTTGCGGAAGTGCGGTTGGGCCCGCTTCATCAGGATCCCGGCCAGGACAGCGCCGATAGGTAGCACTATTAGCGCGACCATGGTCAGTGACCACGACATCGAGAGCATCATGGCGATGATGCCGATGATTGTGAAAGTGGACGTAAGGAACTGCGTCAGGGTCTGCTGCAACGTCTGCGTGATGTTGTCGACGTCGTTGGTGACGCGAGACAGGATGTCGCCACGCGAGTGTTTGTCCAGGTAGGAAAGAGGCAGACGGTCGATTTTTGCCTGGATTTCCTGTCGCAGTTTCCAGCCGGTGTTCTGCACGACAATACGGGCCATCTGTCCCGCGGCCCAAGAAAAGAACGCGGAACCCACGTAAATGGCCATGATGATTAGCAGAGAGCGCCCTAGCGCCCCGAAGTCAACACCCTGGCCGGGGGTGATGTCCATGGCGCTCAACATATCGGCTACGGTGGTCTCTCCCTTGGCCTCCAGCTGCGCGATCACCTGCTCTTTCGACGTCCCCGCGGGGAGCTTTCCCCCTAGGTATCCGGCGAAAACCAGGTTTGTGGCGTTGCCCAGAAGCCTGGGGGCGATGACGGTGAGCACAACACCGATCAAGGACGAAACAGCTACGGCACTGATCAGGAGCCTGTGGCCGGACACCAGTCTTATGAAGCGCTTGAGTGTTCCCTTGAAGTCCTGCGCTTTGACTCCGCCAGCGGCTGCTCCGTGCGGCCCGCGTCCGGGCCCGCCCTTCGGGGGTCCGCCCCGTCCGTGAGGTCCGCTCATGCTGCCTCCATCCCTGACTCTTGAGATGCAACGATCTGCTGGTAAGTGGGGCAGTGCTGCAATAGGTACTGGTGGGTCCCGCGCCCGATGACTCGCCCGTCTTCAATCACCAAGATCGTGTCGACGTGGCGGATTGTTGCGACTCGTTGCGCGACGATCAGGATTGCCGCGTCCCCGACGTAGCGGCGCAGGGAGTTACGGATCTGAGCGTCAGTTGAATAGTCGAGGGCACTAAACGAGTCATCGAAGATGTATAGGTCTGCGTCCCGATACAGGGCGCGGGCCATGGTCAGCCTTTGGCGTTGCCCACCTGAGAAGTTTTTTCCTCCGGGCTCAACCTCGTGTTCCAGTCCGTCGTCAAGCTTAGAGACAAACTCGGTGGAGGCCGTTGCTTGGAGTGCCCGCTCGATCCGCGCGATTTCCGCCGTGTCCGGCCTGTCAACTCCGCTCACTGTCGAGGCTACGGTGCCGCTGAAAAGGTAAGCGGTCTGGGGGACAAAGCCGATGTGCCCGCGCAGGGTTTCCGGGTTCAGGTCTCGAACGTCGACACCGTTCACAAGCACCGAGCCCGAACTGGGGTCCATGAGCCTGGGGAACAGGCTGGCCATTGTCGACTTTCCCGATCCGGTGGTCCCGACGATCGCGGTCGATGTGCCCGGACGGAGCTCCACGGAGATGTCCTTCAACACAGGCTCTTCCGCGCCCGGGTACTGGACAGTCGCGTCCTTCAGCGCGAACGTCAACTTGCCAGTGGGAAACTGGTGTAGCTGGTCCTCAGGTGGCGCGGTCACTGAAGGTGCCGTCTTAAAGACTTCACGCACGCGCCGTGCCGTTACCTCCGCCCGGGGCAACATGAAGAACATCATCGATGCCATCATCGTTGCACCAAAAATGATCGCGAGGTAGCTGATGTACGCGAAGAGCTGGCCGATCTCCATGTCTCCGGCATCTATCAGGTGTGATCCGAACCAGACGACGGCGACAGAGCCGAACGAAGCAACGATCGAAAGAATGGGAAAGATCAGTGCGAAGACAGCGCCGATCCGCAATGCGATTTGCTTCAGAGCAGTGTTGGCGTCCGTGTAGCGGTGGTCGAAGTCGCTCTGCCGGACGAATGCGCGAATGACTCGGATGCCGCTCAGTTCTTCACGTAGCACGGTGTTGAGGCCGTCAAGCCTCTCTTGCTGAGACAGGAAAAGGGGGTTTAGGGTCCGCCACGCGAGCACGACGATCAGGGCAATGACTGGGACTACGACAGCCAAGATCCAGCCAAGGTGGACATTCGTCCGTAGCGCCATAAAGATGCCGCCGATTCCCATCAGTGGCGCTGTGACGATCAGGGTAAAGATCATGAGAACGACCATCTGGATTTGCTGAATGTCGTTCGTTGAACGGGTGATAAGGGACGGGGCGCCCAGCTCGTGAACCTCGCGCACCGAAAGTTCCTGTATATGGTCGAAAATCGCGCTACGAAGATACGCGCCTAGACCCATTGCCAAACGCGCTGAGTAGTAGACCGCGAAGCCTTGCGCCACGCCCTGAATTGCAGAGACACCAAGCATGATGCCCCCGAGTTTCCAGACGGTCGGGACGTCCCCCGAAACGACTCCGTCGTCGATAACTGCCGCGTTCAAGTCGGGGAGCAGCAGGGCCCCGATCGAGGCCAGCAGCTGCAGTAGCAAAATGACGACGATCTGTCCCTTATGCATCCGCAGGTATGGCCACGAAACTTTCCAGAGCATAGGAACCTTTCACCTCAGAGCAATCCGTATAGGGTAAGCATGCCTTAGGACTTGCTAGCTTTCTTCTGAGACCCAGTAGACACCCAGGGCTCTTGAGAGAAGCTCGGTGTCGAGCGCGTGGCTCATCTCCCGAGCCGAATGCATTGCGAGCAAAGGGATCCCTACGTCCACTGTTGGAGTTCCCAGCAGGGCTGAGATAGCAGGGCCTATTGTCGAGCCGGACCGCATCGAGCTCTCAGAAACGAAGTGCTGCGACTCGAACCCTGCTCTTTTGCACACTGCTAGCCAAAGCGCGCTACCTGGCGCTCCTGTTGCATAGTTCTGATCCGCGTCGACTTTCAAGATGGGGCCGAGCCCCATTACGGGTCTGGTGTCGGGGTCATGCTTTTCTGGGTATCCGGGGTTGACTGAGTGTGAGGCGTCGGCGGAGATCACCGAACTTGCCGCGAGTGCCTGCTCGAACTGTTCCGCCGTTAGTCCGCTTGCCCAACCGATCCGTTTTAGCGAGCTGAGAAGTAGCGGGCCGCGAGCACCGGTTGCTGTCCCGGACCCCACCTCCTCATGGTCGAACACGGCAAAAACGGGCACTCTGCTGGGCGTTTCTTGCCGACCCACCTCGAGCGACGCGAATGCGTCCAGCGCGGCGAAGGTGGACGACAAGTTGTCCTGTCTTCCCGCGGCGACGAACTGTCCCGTGGAACCGAAAGTCGCGGCTTCCTGGCTGGGGTACAAAAACAGGTCGTAGGCTGCGATGTCGTCCCGCCCGGTTAGTCCAGCGGAATGGGCAGCAACTTCCATCACGTCTGCTTCTGGTTCGTTCACAGTCCAAACGGGTTGCATGTGCTGCTGAGGGTCAAGCACCAGGCCGTTCGTGTTCACCTGCCGGTCGAAGTGTGGCGCAAGTTGGACAACGCGGGCGATCGGGGGAGTCCGCACCAGGTGCTTCTTCCCGTCTTGGTCTACAACCTGGCCCGCGATCAATAGTTCACGGTCAAGCCATGAGTTCAGAAGCGGTGAGCCGTAGATTTCCACCATCAACTGACCCCACCCATCTGAGCTGGTCCTTTGCGGCACCGGCTTAAGTTTCAACGAGGGTGAATCAGAGTGGGTTGCTGCGATGGCGAACGAGGCGGGTTTATCCGTTGGAGCGACCCACGCAATGAGCGCGCCCTGTTCGGTGAAAAAGGATTTTCCTGGACCCGTAGGCCATTCTTCCCGGCGGTCGACCCTTTGGAAACCTGCGTCCTGCAGAGTGGTCGCAGCGCTTTCTACCGCGTGGTACGGGGATGGCGAAGCATCCAAGTAGCCCAGGTAGCGTTGAAGAAACGGGTCTTGATCGGGGTCGGTGGGGGAGTTCATACCTTGTAACGGTAGACGTTCGTGTCGCGGGCTTCGAATCCGCAGCGAACATACAGGCGGTTTGCGGCCTTGCGTGTCGGCCTGGAGGTCAGGTCCACGGTCGTGAGTCCAAGTTCTGCCGCTTTCTTTAGGGCGGCCTCAACCAGAGCTTGCCCCGCGCCCATTCCGCGTGCTCCTTTATCAACTACCACGTCTTCGATCCAGCCGCGCAGGCCGGTGGGGATTCGGAACGTGGCCAGGGTGAGCATCCCGAGGACTTCGACGCCCTCATCAGTCTCTTGCTGCTTGGTGTCGGGATGGAATACGAACACGTACACGTCATCCTGGTTCAGCAGAGCGGAAAGCTGCTCCATGGATAGTGGAGGAGTCGAGGTGGACAGTTGAGGCACCAGTGAGTTCACTGCTTCCAGTAGGTGTGGGCTCGGGGACTTGGCAAGCGTGACGGTCATGGTTTCTCCATTTCTAGGTTGTCTCACACTATCGGGTGGGGGAGCCCTTTCGGTGAGCCACCCGCATGGGGCGCACGAAGTTGAGCTGCTAGAACAGTCTCCGCGCAGAGTCTTAGGCGGGCACAATGAGAGCATGAACGTTGAGTCCCTGTCCCCAGCCCCACTTCCCGATCTTTTCCGTCAGGTGGCGCCCGGCTACCAGGTGCCGGACCCGTTTGACGCTCCGGGTCTCCGCTGGGGAATCCTGGGCCCTGGCGGCATCGCAAGGACGTTCGCAAGAGACGTGCCCGCGGCTTCTAACCAGCTGGTCACGGCAGTAGGCTCAAGGAGTCAAGCACGGGCCAACAAGTTCGCGGAAGAGTTCGGGTTGGACGCCGGGAGAGCCTATGGGTCTTACGACCAGTTGGTTGAAGATCCAGACATCGACATCGTGTACGTGGCGACACCGCACATCAGACACCAGAAGGACGCGCTATTAGCGCTCCGGGCGGGCAAGCCCGTTTTGGTTGAGAAGGCCTTTGCCATGTCGGAACAGGAGACGCGGGAGGTCTTTGAGACAGCTGCTGATCTAAAGCTGTTCGTGATGGAAGGAATGTGGAGTAGGCACCTGCCCCACTACGCGTTCATGCGTAGCCTCTTGCAGTCCGGCCGACTTGGCGCGTTGCGTTCGGTGCAGGCCGACCACGGCCAGTCGTTGCGGCACGTCGCTCGGCTAGTTAACCCTGAACTCGGTGGGGGTGCCCTTCTGGATCTGGGCGTCTACCCCATCCATTTGGCACAGATGCTACTGGGCATCCCAAGCGAGTTGCTGTCGGCTTCCCGACTCAGCGACCAGGGGGTGGACGTTAGTGATGTTGTCGTGGGTAGCTATCCGGGTGCAACGTCGGTTTCCAGCTGTCAGCTTGACACTTTGAGTCCTACCGTTGCAACGCTGGTTTTTGAGAAGGGGTTGGTCTACCTCCAAAGCCAGTTCTACAGGCCAACCCGCGTCGACCTACGCGTGGATGATGTCGACAGCCAGGACCTGTCGATCGTGGGGACGAAACATTCCACGTGGGACGCAAGGGTTCCTGGTGGGTTCCAATACCAGGCCGCCGACGCAGCGCGGAGTATTGCCGCGGGTGACCTGGAGTCAACCGTTGTGCCCTGGGGGGCCACGCTGGAAGTCCAAAGAATCATGGACACTGTCCTCCGGAACGCCGGTTACGTGGGAAAGTAGCAAGGCTAAGGAGCCTCCCGTTTCGGGGTCTGGCACTAAGCTGGAGTTACTTTGTGGTCTGTGTAGAGGAGCAGGGATGTCCGACCGTGAGAACAACCTGGGGATGCCCCCACCGCCCCCATCTCTTGGAGGTGCTGATGAGGTTACAGAGCAGCTGACAGAGAGTGTCGAGACTGCGGCTAGCTTCGCACCTCCGCAGGCGACGGTTCCTCCCGTTCATGGTGGGCAACCTCCGTTCCCGGGCGCAAACGCTCCCGCTTTTCCCGGTGCTATGCCCCCATTGCCCGGAGCTGGTCCGCAGCCCGCTCCAGGGGCCAGTGGGCCGCAGCCTCCTGCCTTACCGCAAATGGCGGGGATGCCTATGCCACAGTTTCCACAGCAGACCCAGCCGGGCCCTGCTATGCCCGGTGTCCCCGTTGTTCCGGGGGGAGCAGCTCCAGGGCACGGCGTCTATGTCATTGCGAAACCTAACCCATTCGTGCTGTCCCTTAAGAATCTCTGGGACGTTCAGAACGACATCTGGAGGGGACAGGTGCCAAGGGCGTTCGATCGCCCGAAAGAGGTCGTGGCGCAGACCGGGTCGGCAGCCTGGAACTGGCTGACGCCCTTCCTGACGAACGCGTTGATCGTGGCCT
>ERZ1031159.180-NODE-180-length-10992-cov-7.003200_pt1 | contig 10992 bp, 8 predicted proteins | sample MGYA00516706_ERZ1031159 | MGnify/ENA primary metagenome ERZ1031159 (study PRJEB33719, sample SAMN04262508) | wastewater metagenome | biome: rural village; feature: composting latrine chamber; material: composting feces with ash | place: El Salvador | collected... | reverse complement strand
GGTAGCCCTCATCGGCAGCGCCCAAGGTTTCGACCGCGGTCTTCACGGGCTGCCAGTTGGAATCCTCTGAACCGCGGTCAACGTCATCGATCGCTTCACGGGAGAGTTCGAAAGGCACTCGCAGTTCCACAAGGGGCTGCACCGCGCGCTGCCGGGTCTCCACTCCTGGAATGACAGGGGCGACAGTGCGGAGACGGCCGACGTCAACTGAGGAGAGCTTGGAGCCACCGGGGGTCGGCACGTCGACAACGCGCCTTCCCGCTAAACGGGTTATGAAGGTTCGCCTGGCTTCGACGTCCGTGGAGAGATCTCCGCAGCCCGTTCGAACTGCTCCATTTGAGCGTTCGTCACCGTGGGGTCCGCTGGCACACCAGGCGTGTTATTGAGGAAGTCAATCGGGGGAACGAAGAACAGGTTTCCAGTGACAGCGGTTGAGAAGTCCAGGATTCTGTCCGTGTTTCCTAGTGGGTCCCCGATGAACATGCGGTAGAGCATGATGTCTTGGACTGCAGGATCGTTGGAATAGGCGATGTAGAACGTTCCGAACTCGTTTTCGGAGACGTTGCCAAACGGCATGTTTTCCCGGTAGATCTCCCTTTGCGTTCCGTCTGGAAGAACAATGGTGTTTGCGTTTACGTGGGAGTTCACGGGGAGGTCCTCAAGCTGGATGTCATCGAGCTTGGTTCGCCCAATGACTTTCTCTTGTTCCTCGACGGTCAACGCGTCCCACGCAACCATGTCGTGAAGGTACTTCTGGGTGACGACGTAGCTGCCGCCGGCGTACGCGGGGTCATCGTCACCGATGAGCACGGCAGATGTCGCGTCTTGGCCTTCGGGGTTCTGGGAGCCGTCCACGAAACCAAGCAGGTCCCGCTCATCAAAGAACTTGAACGCGTGGAGTTCGAACTGGTAGTCGACTTCGCCTTCCAGCGCGATTGCGACCTGCTTAGCCATCTCGAAACAGATGTCGATGTGTGGGGCCCTCAGGTGTAGCAGGATGTCGCCCGGAGTCTTAGGGGCGACATGCTTGGGCCCGTTGATCGGCTGAAACTCACGGAGGCGTTTCGGGCGGGGAAGCGAAGGAAAAAGGCGGTCCCACAGCTTGGAGCCAATGCCGACTATCGCGTCCAACTTGTCATCCACGCGGAAGCCGACCGCGCGGTTGAGAGAGGAGAAGTTGGAAAGGAAGTCCAGTATCGCTTGCTCGGAGCCTTCCTTGACCGTCATGACGATGAACATTCCTGCGCGCGACGGAGGCGCGATCACTGTTTGCGTTGCCAAGCCTTCTCCTGATTTCTTGAGGTGCTAGCTCCAGTGTGTCACGAAGCGTTGTCCGCCTCTAGGCAAAGCCGAACGCTTCCGCGCGGTGCCAGACTAGAGAGCGCCAGAGACCAAAGTCAGTGGTTTCGCTGGTTATGAAACTGGGTAGTCTGGGGTCAGCCCACAGGGCTCCAGCCCGCATCTTGCAGAGCTGGATCATTGGGATGGAGTGTGCTGGAGGTTTACCTGTGCTGCAGCATCGACGTGACCTAGTTCGTGGCGACAGCGTCCAAAGCTGGAGCGCGCAGCAAAAGCAACAGGGTCCAGAAGATCTGCTGGTGGCCCGCTCCAGATTTCAGAGCACGTGGCAGAGCCTGCCTCAGCTGACAGTTCTTGCGGCGGCCCCTGGTTGGGGTAAATCCGCGTGGTTGAAACAGTGCTCAGAACACCTGAGGGCAGACAGGGACGCCGTGTGGGTTAAGACGCCCGCTGAGCTTCGCTCGCTGGTCGAAACAGACGCTGCCGGAGACACGGCAGTGAGACCACCAAGACTGTTCCTGGTGGACGGCCTTGAAAGTTACTTGGCTGAAGATCCGGCGCTTTGGGGAACCGTTGCTGCGTTGGCTGAAACCAGCGCCGCCAAGGTCATCGTTGCGGCACACGAGCCGCCAGGGTCCGACGCGAGCACAGCGGAGCATCTAACGGTGAACGTTCTAGACGAACAGGACCTGGCGTTTGACCAGGACGAGGTCGAGCGAGTCGCGGACGCGGCAAGATCACAAACCACGTCGGTAGATGTCTCCACGTTTGGTGGCAGGATGCGCGGTTGTCCCTGGCTAGTGGGACGCGAGGCACTACGACAATCCGCGGGCAGATCGGGGCGTGCTTGGGTTACGGGAGAGCCAAACCCAGAAGTCGTTTTTTATCGAGAGCTCGAAGAATCCGAGAGCTTCTTAGAATCCGGGATCGGCCGCGCATTTCTGGCGTTACGCGCGTTGCCGATCTTCACCGAAGCTAGCCTGAGACTCCTTTTCCCGGACCTCGACGCAAAACAAGTCTTCCGCAGGCTCGCGTCGTGGCCGCTCTTCACAGTCGGGGTGGACGACGAAACTGGTCAGAGAGCCCTGCTTTGGACGCGCCCGGCGTGGATGGCCATGACCCAGGAACACCCTGCTGATCGCCGGGTTCTGCAAGATGCCCTAGGTGTTGAGAGGGACCGGGAGGCAGTGGTGGGGCAGGCAAGGACACTGCTGCTTATGGGCGACGTTGATGAAGCCGAACAGGTAGTCCTGAAGGACTTTAGAAGGTTCCTGATGTTCGCGTCAGGAAGTCTTATGGAAGACCAAATCCCCTCAAGCGTCGATCCCGCGAAGCACCCTGCCTTGAGTTTGCTAAACGGTGAGCTCACCACCCGCGGTCAGGGAAACACAAAAAACGTCAAAGAGGCAGCTGGGATCTCAGCTTTGGCGCTTGCGGAAAGGACTGCTCAGGATCTACAGGGTGAGCTCAACCGCGCATCCTTGGCGGCCTATGCGGCAGTTTCAGCTGGTGACCGGGTGCTTGCGAGACGGTTCCTGGACCACAGTCTGGAGCTTGCTGTACCCGCCCGCGGGGAAGTCCGCCACTGCCCGAAGGAAACACGACGTAGGGTCAGCGGGTGCCTTTACCTGGCTTACTGGGCTGCGACGCAGCTTGACGACCATGGGGCGGCCGGGGAGTTGGCGGACCTGCTGGTAGAAATCGCTGACCCGCTTGACCGCATTGCAGAGATGGAACGTGTTACGCAAGCAACACAGTCTGATTTCGCCGGTTCTCCATCAACTAAGCAGACAGGGGATCGCTCATCCACCCCCGCTCTGAGTCACGCAGCGTCCTTGAGAGACCTGGAACGTGGCGATGATGCACGCGCACTGGAACGGTTCGGACCGCTTCTGTCGCTTCCTGGCCCGCTTCCATCCAGATCCGCGTTCGATGGGCTAGTGCTACTTGTGCGAGCTCTTGCTGCGCCCCAGGACCTCCGTGAGGTTGACGTCAGGGAGGTCGTGGACCGTAGCAAGTTCTTGTGGGGCGGCAAGCCCAGCGGCTTCGTTGCCTGGGCTGCGCTGGTCGGGTGCTCCACTTGGGGTGACGTGGCGGCGTCGCGCGTTTGCGGTGACCTCCTAGAAGGAGGCGAGCTAGAAGGAGCCGAGCCACTCACCGGTTTGGCCCGACTTGCGTGCCTACAAGGAGCAGGTCGACATCGTGAGGCGGTTGGCCTTACCGACGTCCTTCTTGGACAGCCCTTGCTGCCAAGGTTTGAAGTCATTGTGAGGGTCCTTCGCGCTGCATCACTGGTGGCGTTAGACAATCGCGCCCCAGCCTATGCTGCACTCAAGGCGGCGTGGGCGTCTCACCGTGACGCTGGGCTACTGCGTTTTGCATTTCGGCTTATCCCTGCGGACGTCGCGGACGCGCTGATTCGGATAGCTAAGCAAGAGGACGGGGACCTGAACCGCGCCGCGCAAGCCTTAGCGGACGACCCGCGCCCCGTGAAATGGGAAAGGCGGGCGTACCTAACTTCTGCAGAGAAGGAAACGCTGGAGTTGCTACAAGCCGGTCTCACCAACGCCCAGATAGCAGCGCACCGCTTCGTGACGGTCGGGACCGTGCGCAACCAGCTCAAATCGCTTTACCGAAAACTGGGGGTTGAGGGCAGAGATCAGGCTGTAGCTGCGGGCTCCGACGTCTCACTCGGCAGAAGAGCGCCGCTTTAGATTGGCCTGCGCATGGTCAGAAGTATTGTGGTCCACCTATCCATCCAAAAGGATATGGGGGACAAAAAGGGGGGACAAAGTCGGTTCACAAAGGGTTAGGGGGGTTTGAGTCGTCTATCATTCGGCCCGACTCATTTAGGCTATCGCACTGAAAACTCAAGCGAATCGCGGCCCGTTGAAGTAGACAATACTCGTCAAGAAGAAAGTCATTGCCGAGAGTGCTGTGGTCAACTTGAGTTTAGACGAGTATGCGAACCGGCAATAGTTCTGACTCTAGAACTATAGAAGGCATAGCCGGGCGCTCTGAGGCCGCAGAAACAGAAATGAGTGACGCAATGGGGGAACCGCATCTTAAGACTCCCGCCTCCAACAAGAGGTTCCTAGTCTTCTTGGACTTTGACGGCACCATAGCCGAAGGCGGGGTGCTTCTATCGGGACCAAAGAAAGCCATTGCAGCTGCGCAGGACCAGGGCCACCTGGTCTTTTTGAACACAGGACGCAGCTTCAGGGAGGTGCCCAAAGAAGCGTGGGACGCTGGCTTCGACGGGCACGTGACCTCCGCTGGCGCTTTCGCGTGCGTCGGTGAAGAGATTGTTCATGCGGACACGCTGCTCGAATCTGACACGGAGCGCATTGTCGACGTCTTGGATAGGCGGGGTCTGGACTTTTTCCTCCAGTACTTCGACCACATGTTCGCGACAAGGCGCATGGAGAAGAGACTCGACGATCTCTATAGCCGGGGAGCCTATCCGGTGAGACCATCCCATGTCGTTCACAAGATTTCGACGAAGAACGTTGCGCGGGTGGTTTTCGCGCCCCCGGACGGCAGCGGTTTGAGGGGAGGGCGACTGACAGAGGACCTGAAACGCGAACTGGGTGATGGCCTTCGTTTCCACCCTGGAGTTCTTCCTGGAAGGGGCGTTTCAAGCGGGGAGATTAGTGCGGCGTCAACTAGTAAAGCTTCACCTTTTCCGGCACTGACACACCGGTTCGGGGTTTCACCCGCCCGAGTGATGGCGGTGGGCGACGAGGTTAACGACCTTGAGATGCTCCGCGTCGCAGGCCTCGGAGTCGCCATGGGGGATTCGCCTGCCGACGTGAAGGAAGTAGCAGATCAGGTGACCTCAGGAAGCGTTGAACGTGGGGTTGCGGAAACCTTCCTCAGGAACGGACTGATAGCCCCTGACTTTCGAAAAGCAATCTAGACGGCATTCGGCGGGGACCAATGGCCCCCGCCGAACGAAAAGTTAGGCTAATCGCCTAGGCGTTGTATTCCATCCAGACCGCTTCGCGGATCTTCTTGACCTCTGCCTCTGCTGCTGCGTCGCCAGCTGCAGCCTTAGCCTTGAGCTGCTTCCACCAGTTCTTGGCGCCAGCGCTCTCATCAGCCTTGTCGGCGTCGAGGCGAGCCTTGGCAGCCGCGTCACCGGCCGCTGCCTTAGCCTTGAGGTCGGCCCAGGCGCGCTTCGCGCCCTCGGACTCGTGGTTGCGATCCAGCTTTGTCTGTTCCTTCATTTTTTCTCCTAGCTTTTCAGCGGCCGAAGCCGTTTAAACGACGAGGCACTCGTGCCCCGCTGATTTCAAAGTCTACCGTGAACCCTGGAGGTTTTGTATCGCGACTCTCTAGTCTCGCAATTCGGGCAGCTTTGACCGCACGTGTCGAATACGCAAAGAGAACGCCCTGCGCTTAGAGTTTCCTCCCCATCTTTACTTGTACGGGTGCGTTCGGTGAATGGGGCGCGTAGTGTTGCGACATGCTATCGAGAACTTTACGGTCACTGCCGGCTCTTGTTGTCTCGCTCGCCCTTGGGCTATCTCTTTCTTCCTGCTCGGATACGACGAATAAGGATGAGGAGGCAACTGAAGCGCTTCCTCCAGTCATTGTGGAACTAGACCAGCTGGACGGAGAGACCTTTGAAATCACTTCGGACCGACCGTTGGTTGTGAATGCTCCAGAGCCCGCCGATTGGCAGGGGGAGACGGCAGACCCCGCCGTTGCAGTTTTTGCTCCTGGAAGGCTCGAAGAGAGCGCCGAGTACAACCCAGGCTTTGAGGCCGTGGGACCAGGGTTGACTAGTGCGAGCATGACCGGTCCTGACGGGACCACCTACAACTTCGAGTTAGCCGTCCCCTAGGTCACGGGCGCCCCGATGCAAGCTTCGAAGGCCACCAGATCTTCCGTCCGATGTCGTAGGTGAGAGCCGGCACCAGCAGTGACCGGACCAGGAACGTATCCAGCAGCACCCCGAACGCGACGATGAATGAGATCTGCAACAGGAACAGGATGGGGATCACCGAAAGCGCCGCGAAGGTCGCTGCCAGAACAAGGCCGGCTGACGTGATCACTCCACCGGTTATTCCAAGGCCCCTTAAGATCCCTTCACGGGTGCCGTGCTTCAAGGATTCCTCGCGAACCCTGGTCATCAGGAAGATGTTGTAATCGATCCCCAATGCGACTAGGAAGACGAAGCTGTACAGCGGGACGGCCGGGTCTGCTCCAGGCAGGTCCAGTACGTGATTGAAAACAATCGCGCCCACGCCGAGCGCCGTTCCAAATGACAAAACTGTGGTCGCAATCAGTAATACCGGAGCCAGGACGGAACGCAGCAGGATCATCAGGATCAACAGGATCACCAGTAGCACGAGCGGGACAATCAGCGTCCGGTCACGAATGGAGGCATCGTTCGTGTCGATTGCTGTTGCGGTCGTTCCGCCAACGATGGCGCCGGGCAGTGCTTCACTGAAGTGCTCTCTTATTTCCCGCACGGTTTGCTCCGCGGCGGGAGAATCTGCAGCGTCCGCCAGGGTTGCTTGAAGAATGACGTCGCCTTTTTCGACCGTGGGGTCGGGTGGCACGCTGTCCGGGCCCCCGAAGGTCATCAGGCCATCCACAGTCACCGGAACGCTGCCAGCAGGTGAATCATTTGAGAGGACCGAAACAGAGTCGATGCCGTCCTGAGCTAGCAGAATATCGGCTGCGTCCTGAAGTTCGCTTTCTGGAACCAGCACGTAAACCGGGCTTCCCGAGCCACCCGGGAAGTGCTCACTCAGAGCGACCTGCGCTTCCCGGGCCGCAGAGGAGCCGGTCACCAGTTCAGACTGGGGAACCCCCGAGGCCTGCAGCGTGGGTGCAAACAGGGCTCCGGCGCCCAGCAGCGCAGCCGTCCCAATCCAGATCGGGCGATGGTACTTCTTGATCTTGGGGGCTATCCAAGGCCATACTCCGCGAGCAGGCATGCCGCCCTCCGCAGCTATCACCCCAGGTTCGTAGACGGGAATCCTTGGCCAGAAGATTGCCCTGCCTGCCAAGTAAGTGATGGCGGGAAGCAGCGACAGGGCAGAGGCCATCGCGAACAGGATCCCGATGGACGCAACCGGCCCAAGCGAACTGTTCGACTTCAAGTCTGAAAGCAGCAGCATCATGAGTCCCGCGATTACAGTGCTGCCAGAGGCAGCGATCGCCGGAGCCGAACCACGCAGCGCCCGCTTGGTCGCAGTCCACTTATCCCGGTGCAAGCGGAGCTGTTCCCTGTACCTTGCGACGTAGAGCAACGAATAGTCGGTCGCTGCACCGATCACCAGGATGAAAAGGATCCCCTGGGTCTGTCCGCTGAGCAAGATGACTCCCCACTTCGCAAGCCACCAGAGCGCCAGCAAAGCAGAGGTCAAAGCGAACATAGAGGTCGCCAGCACCGCCACCGGAAGCAACAGCGACCGGTAAACGGCAATGAGTATCAGGAACACCGCCACCAGAGCAACGGCTAGGAGAAGTCGATCTATTCCGGAGAAAGCCTGAAGGAGGTCTGCGCTAAGAGAAGCGGGACCAGCTATGTGAACCTGAATCGAATCCGGCATTGAATCGGTCAGCGACACCCGGAGGGCCGTGACCGAGTCCGCAAGGTTTCCTTCTGCGTCCAGGCTAATGAACGCTTCCGCTGCCTTCCCGTCTTCAGCCAGGATTGGAGGGGAACTGGGCGCGGCAAGGCCCTGCTCTGCCCCAACGGAGTCAAGCGCTGCCTGGATCTGTGCCACCTCGCCATCCGTCAGCTCCCCATCAGACGTGAAGAGAGCGACCGCTGGGATCACCCCATCCTCGCGGAACTCTCCCAAACGTTCGCTGAGTGCGGTTGCGTCAGCGCTCGCGGGCAGGTATGCAGCTTGGTCGTTCGAGGAGACCTCGCTGACCCGTCCGAAGTAAGGCCCCCCGATCCCGGCAAGCGCTAGCCAGATCAGGATCAGGGCTCCGGCCACCAGGCCCCGAGCAACCTTTGAAGAACCACGTTCTCTCGTTCCATTCGCTTGCTCCACTGCTTTCCTCCTCCTTCTTTCTTCTTCAAACTTCTCCCAGATCGTTAGCTTAGCTTAGCTAGTTATACGTTCCACGTGCAATACGAGCAGCTTAGATTACACTGGGAGTAATGTGGCGAAGTCGCTAGTATTGGATGTAAGACCGGCTAGGGAGGTGGCGGTGTTCGACATCGACTCAGTGGATCCGGCAGGCGAGCTCATTGACCGGGCGAACGTGTCTGCGTCGGATCTGGAACAGATCGGCCAGCTGATGAACGCTCTTTCTGACCTTCGCAGGGTTGAAGATGAGCTAGCAGCCGCGTCCAGTAGGTACATGGAACTCAACCGGACTGACATGAGGGCCCTTCACTACCTAATCGTCAGTCAAAACCGGGGAGCCATCGCCACGCCCAGCTCCATCGCCGAATACCTCGGCATTTCGGCTGCTTCGACAACCAAGCTCCTTGACCGCCTCGAAGCGGGGGGTCACATAGTGCGCAGCCCGCATCCCAGCGACCGGCGGGCTCTAGAGATCACGATCACCCCGGAAACCAGGGCAGCAGCACTCGACACCGTAGGGAAACATCAGGCCCGGCGTTTCGGCGTAGCGTCCGCGTTCAGCGCGAAAGAACGTCAGATCGTGCTTAACTTCCTTCGGGACATGACCAGGGAGCTTGATGTCGCGAACGCGGCCTGGGCCCACAATGACCGGTAGCTGCGTCAGCACTCAACAACGTTGACGGCTAGGCCGCCGACCGCGGTCTCCTTGTATTTGGCTAGCATGTCTTGACCAACTTCCGCCATGGTCTTCACTGCCGTGTCCAAGGAGACGCGGTGGTGGCCGTCCCCGGAAAGAGCCATGCGGGCGGCTGAAATGGCCTTGACGGCACCGATCGCGTTGCGCTCAATGCAGGGGATTTGGACTAGGCCCGCCACCGGGTCGCAGGTCAGACCAAGGGAGTGTTCCATCGCTATCTCCGCAGCGTTCTCAACCTGCGCGGGGTTCCCACCCATCGCTTGCGCCAGGCCAGCGGCAGCCATCGCTGAGGCAGAACCGATTTCGCCTTGGCACCCGACCTCGGCCCCTGCGATCGAGGCGTTGGTCTTGATGATCGCGCCCACAGCCAAGGCGGCAAACATGAAGTCCTGAACGGACGTTTCCACCTCCGGGAATGAATCCCTGAGAGCTTCCAGGTCTGCTAGAAGAGGGGGATCCAAGTTCTCTAGTCCCCCAACCTTAGAGGCCGCGACAGAGACTATGTAGTGCGCTAGGACTGCGGGCACGACTCCCGCGGAACCGTTAGTCGGAGCGGTTACGACTTTGTGCCCCGCAGCGTTCTGTTCGTTTATGGCCAGGGCGTAAAGGGAGACCCAGTCAAGGAGCGCCAGGGGATCCGGCGCAGCTGCTTCCAGCTTCTCCCGCAGCTTTCCCGCCCGCCGAGGAACTCCCAATCCTCCTGGCAGGACGCCGTGTCCTTGGCAGCCCTCGCGGATCGATTCGAACATTGCCTCCGTGATCGCACGCACCAGTTCCTGAAGTTCGTCTTCAGTCCGCAGGGCCAGCTCGTTCTCCCGGACGACGTCAGCGATTGACAGCCCCGCGGATAAGCACACCTGCAACAGTTCGTCGCCGCTGTGGAAAACGAATGGCACGGGCGCTTTGGCCCCTTCGGGTTGATCCAAGGAGACCGGCGGGCCGCCTGCCGCCTGGACGGAAATGAAGCCGCCACCCATCGAGTAGTAGGTGAGAGCCAGTTCCTGGCGGCCCTGTAAGCCATCTTTACTGCCCCAAGCCGTGATCCGTAGGGCGTTGGCGTGGTAAGGGAGGCGGGTGCGGGGTTCAAAGACTATGTCGGTCGATGGGGAGAAGGGAACCTCGCTGCCTCCTAGCAAGGTCAGCACCGGGCGGTCGGCGAGGGCGGGAAGGACCTCTTCTATCTCTTTGGAAGACACGTGATCTGGTTTGGCACCTGCAAGACCCAGGACCACCGCGCGGTTCGTTCCGTGTCCTATTCCGGTCGCGGCGAGGGACCCGAACAGTTGGACGCGCAGACTGGTCGGTTGAAACCCGATTTCAAGAAGCTGCTTCGCGAAGTGTCTTCCCGAGCGCATTGGGCCAACGGTGTGCGAGGAGGATGGTCCCGGCCCCGGGCGGAACAGGTCCGCCAGACCCAGGTCGGAGGCAGGCGGGGCTGAGTTCTGTATGGGTGCTGCACCTTCGGCCATGCTTCATTGTCCCTGAAACCCAAGCGAGCCGAAACTTGGCGGGCTCGGCTCCCGTGCTCGCAAATGCTAGGCGCTGACCCAACTAGTGACGCGGAAGGTAATAGCATGGACGCATCGCCAACAAGAAAGCTGACATCATGGCTCACTCAGCGCCTAAACCGCACCCCCTGAAGGACGCTCGCCTTCAACTAGCTTCCGCGATCGAGTTTCTGGATTACGACCAGGGCACGTACGACTTGCTTGCCACGCCAGCCAGAGAGATGTCTGTTGCCGTGCCTTTCAAGACCGATGACGGGGAAATCAAGGTCGTTCATGGCTATCGCGTCCAGCACTCCCTGGTTCGGGGACCAGGAAAGGGTGGGGTGCGTTTCAGCCCGCACGTCGACATCGACGAGGTCCGGGCACTCGCTATGTGGATGACCTGGAAATGCGCTCTGCTTGACCTGCCTTACGGCGGCGCCAAAGG
>ERZ1031159.179-NODE-179-length-11025-cov-4.375479_pt1 | contig 11025 bp, 17 predicted proteins | sample MGYA00516706_ERZ1031159 | MGnify/ENA primary metagenome ERZ1031159 (study PRJEB33719, sample SAMN04262508) | wastewater metagenome | biome: rural village; feature: composting latrine chamber; material: composting feces with ash | place: El Salvador | collected... | reverse complement strand
GAACAAGTAACAGTTTTCGTGCCAGCGGGGTCAAAGAGCTTCGAGCAAACCTTACAAGGCTGCTGCACCACTAGGAACGTCCGCATGGCGGTATACCCGCGTGCTAACTCGTTTCCACACTCTTTGCAATAGGAACCATGCCCGAACTCTTCCAGGGGCGTGTCCACTTTACACTTGGCGCACACACGCTTGCCGTCCCTCACCTCACCGGCCTTACGGTGGTAAGGAGTCCCATATGTCCGCTGGTACGACCAGTGTCGTTCACAAAGCCCAAGCGCAAGCGGCTTCTCCCTGCAACCGTCGACCTCGCACACATCGTCGTCACTGTAAGCCGCGATCCGTAGTGGCGTGTCAAGCGGTTGCCCCAGTTCCCAGCGGCGCTTATGCGTGGTGCAATAGCCGTGACTGTTATGCGGGTTAGTGCAGCCCTCAACCGAACACGGCGTCGGACTTGGCTTCCACTTCTGTTTGTTCACTGGCCCATGCACACCCACATGATTTGGTGTGCCGTGCTTTTCCCACCTCTGGTAATGCGTTGTACACATGTCTCTGCAGAACGCAGGTTTGTCGCAGCATGGCATCTTGCAGGGGCGTTCCCTCATCGGCACGTAATCCGATTTGCCGAGCGGGTCACCGTACTTTTTGAAGGCTTGGTAATGGCGTGGACAGTACCCCTTGCCACCGTTCAGTTCGTTGCAGCCATCTACTTTGCAGGGTTGCCGGCGTGAGTCTTTTTTCCTGATCGCGCTTGTTCCGGGGTCGCCGTGTTTGCGCCAACGTTCGTAGTGAGGTTTGCACCATCCACGGATTGCGGCGGGGCGATCACAGGCGGGGACTTTACATGTAGGCTTAGCCATAGCCGAGGCTCCTAGTCACGTAGGTGTTTCGGTAGGCCCTGGAAGGTGCGTCAACACCTTGTGGGGCCGTTCTTGTTTCTATCCTATCACGCTGTTTCCCGCGTAAACTGACGGCACAAGCGAAGGAGCTAGAAAATGGAACTGATAATCTTGGTCGCCGGCGTCCTCTTCTTCATGTACTTCGTGGTTACCCCATTCACCGCACTGTCCATGTCGAGCAGGGACCAGAGGAAACGGAAGGAAGCACTTGAAGACGTAGACCAGTGCATGCGAGACACGTTCGACGGGTCACCCATCGTCACCTATAAGGTCAACAGTTCCTCGTTACCCTACGACATGCTCATGACAGAAGCGCCCAACTACGGTTACAAGTACATGGCTGAAAACACGGCTTCAGGGACGACCACCGTCGTGTTTGAGCGCGTCGACTAGCCTTCTTCTCTCTTGGCGCGTCTCATAGCGGGTGTGATGATCTCATGCCAAAACACTGTGGGAACCGAACCGGGCTCCACGCGGTCCCGGTTCTCTTTCTCCCACTTGTCTAACGCCGCCTGCGCATGATCCACGCGGACATCAACGTTCCAGTTGTCCGTCGCCTCTGATACTTTCCGCCACGGATAACCAGAAGGCCCCACCCGCGAAGCCTTATACCGCGCGAACGCCGCCGCCAGCAGACTGTCCTCCACCCGCCACACTTCCGGTCGGCCAGCGAGGACCGTCACCGGTGGGCGCCCCCACTTCTCCGCCACCCCCAAAAGTTCGACCGCCCACACGTTCTCATCTGAGTCGAGCGCGTCAGTGAGGGCATCTAAAAAGGGGTCGTCAACCTCGGCTTCACACTGCCCTTATTCAGTTTCATGGACACGTCCGCAAGTTTTGTGACCTGCGACTGTGACTTCTCCGCAAGCGCTTTCAGGATCTCAACCGTGAAACCTTTCGGTTCCACTATCGCCGTCGCCAACATTGAATAGGCGAGAACCTCCGGGTCACCGTCAGCGGCCTCAACCAACTCCGCCTGCTTCGACGCGCTAACTTCCTGCAAACGCACCAGGACCCTCGACGCTTCGATCCGCTCCGTCACGCCAGCGATCTCAGCCTTCAACTCGGCGACCCGCTTGTCATCCCTAACCGCCCGAGCATCATCCAACTCCACGCCCAACACGTCGCGGTCACCCACCAAACCGAGATCACCATAAACCGGCACAACGCGGGTGGCGGGCTCTAAACCCTCAACCCACATAGCAAGGTCAAAACTAGGGTTCTCCGACCCCAGAAACACGTCACCCTCACCCTCAGTCTTCTCGCCGCTGCCTTCACTCAAAAGCCTATCCGCCACTGCCTAACCCCTTTCAAAAGGACTGTGTGCGGGCGCGCACCCCCAACAATGAACCGTCCCCGCAGGCAAGGGTGCGCACCCGACTATTTTGAAAGGAGCGCCCACAGGGACAACCAAGGTTTAAGAGGCAGCGACCTTCACGTCCACCACAGCCTTCTGCACCGCCAACGGAATGATCCGCTTCTGGTAGCCCTCACGCGACTGAGGAGGCTGCGGCGTATCCGACATGACCTGGAAAATACTCACCAAGTCATCAACGGCAGGATCCGTGTCATACGCCTCCAAGCTGCGGGTCGCGATCCACGCGGTCGACCCCTTCGCCTGCAAAGCCGTCCAAATCTCCGAATCCGCGTCCGAGAAAAGCGCCACGCTCACTTGACCCTCAAAATTGTCCTGACCAAAACTTTCGTTCTGGTCACCGGAAATGAACGGCTGTTTCGTCGTCTCCGACCCACTGGGGCGCAGGTAGGACCCGTCATCAAACAACTGGTCACTAATGTTCACGGCGTCCGCGAAATCCGCGACCACCGGCTTCTTGTACGCGGTTGGCGCCTTCTTCAAAAGGAACCACGCCTCATTTTTATCTGCCAGCATCAGTGTTCCCACGACTTACCTTCTCTCTTGTTTCGTGGTGTCGCCGGAAACCCTCTTGGCCGGCTTCTTCTTGTCCCCCGGTTTCGTTGTTGTCAAGTCGCCACCCAGCACCGGGTGGGTTAGGTGCGACTTCGGCACTTGAAATGGGAGCGCCTCACCCGTTGTTTTGGACCATGCGGTCACAAACTCAACCACTTTTTTGTCCTCTCACACGCACATGCAAAACCACCCACGCCGGCGACCGGTTCGTGTTGGTTTCAATAATCGAATGCGGGGTTCGCACACTCTCTGACCCGACAACTTGGAGCGCATGGAAACGCCAGCCCACCACGGAAGGGGACCAACCGGCGAGCAACCCCTCAACCTCACTAGCCATGCGGAGCACGTTGTTAGCCGTCGAATGCACAACCGTCACATGCACCCTGCGGTCAACCACAGTCATGCCCCCAACCGTCGGGTCACCCAGGATCAACGGTGGCCCCCACACAAACGAGTAAGGCAAAGGGGCCGCGTCAGGAGGGTCCCCAACAAAAGAACCGCCCAACGACGTTAGGCGGTTCTTGATGGCCGTATACGCGGCAGCAGGACTCTCAGGAGGCGGGTCAGGCACCACAGGATCGTCACTCATAGCAGCCCGTCCACGAGCGCCAGCAAAGCCGCCTGAAACCTCGGCACCTCAGCCTCTAACGCCACCCTCGGGTCTTCACGAGTGCCCCCACCCTTCCAGGACCCGAAGTAGGCGATGTTCGCTAAAGCGCCAGATGGCTTCGTGGGACCAACCACGGCGGTCATCCCACCGTCCTCCAAGTCGTAAGACACGGTAGAAGCAACATGCCGGAAACCCGCGTTACCCGACCCGCGAAGTTCCGCCTGCAAATCCTGCTTAATGTTCAAAGCGCCCTTAGACACAACCGCAGCCAACTGTCCTTTGGAAGCGCTGCCAGCAGACGCAAGTTTCGCCTCATAAGCGCGCACCTCCGAAGCGTCAACAGTTACCTTCACCGTTCACCGCCCTCCGGAGTGTTCGCGATCGCCTGAATCTTCAACCGCTGAGCCGACGCAAACGTCTTCTCCATCAACCCATCAATACGGAACCGGCGAGGAAACCCCTCAACCGCAGCAATATCGCCCATACGAAACGGGCCAGCATCCCACGGCACGTGCAAACGATGCTCCTGAGTCTCAACCGGACGGCCAGCAGACACGTAAAGCACACTGTTCGGCTCATACGACTGCACCCTGCACGGACCCGACCAAACCACCGTCTCCGAGAACACGTCCATGCCAGCCGCATCCACGCTCGTCTCAACCCGCGTCACAGTCACGTGGTCAACCATCAAAGACTCCGCCAAAGGCCGGGCAGACCGAATGACCCCATCAGCACCCAACCCCACGATCAGTCACCCCAATACGGGACACTCATACGCAGAGAATAAACGCCCTGCTGATACACGACCCTTGGCTGCAACCGGCTGATCTCATCCTCAGTGAACTGCAAAACCCCGGCAGACAAAACCGTGTCCCGCGTCCCCTGAAAATCATCCAAACCAACCTGCCGCCAACCCTCAGGGTTACGCACCACCCGAGTCACCGCGTCAACCAACGTGTCCGCAGCCTCACCCGCCAGCCGGTCATTATCAGGAAGCCGACTTTCAAGGCTGGGCACCTCCCTAAGCAGGATCTGCCAAGCGCGCTGCAACAACTTAGCCGCCGCAGCCTTCTCACGCTCGGTCATCTCCCGCCCAAGGAGCACCTCAACCTCATCCGGGGACGCCCCAATAGGGAGGCCGGGAAGCGTGGTAGACACACCAGTTTCTGTCACGCCACCCACCCCTCCCTCTAAACGTCTGCGATCTTCGCGGCGATCTCGGCAGCAGTATCAGTCGCCGCGATCTCCACCTTGTTCACCGCACAGTAAGCACGCAACACGTTCAAACCGTCCTCAGCCACAGGAGTAGCAGACGCGTCGTCCGCCAACGCGGTGATCGCCGCAGTCCAGCCCGCGACCGTGTCCGGTGTGACCGAGTCAGAATCCAAACCACACGCGACCCCAGCAGCGACCAGTTCCTTCTTCTTCCACCCCTTCATGTCCGTCCCATCGAACGGCCACAGGGCGCCCCCAGAACCGGGGGTCACGCTTTTGGGAGTAGCACCGCCGCAGGGTAACCAGTCGTGCCAGCAGCAGCACCAATCGCAGTCAACGGCGCGGCCACCTGGTAGGCGACACGGAACACGACACGCAGGGCCTTCGAGTCCTGCTGCATCAGGTTCACGATCACCTTGCCGTCACCATCAGAGATGACACCAGAATCGAAAACCTTGAACGTAATGTCCTGGCGCACCCCAACAACGAACTTGCCCCAGTCCGCCGCGATCATGTCCGCCTCACCAGCGTCCCAAGACCCGTTCGTCACCTCATGCAGTGGGTAACCGTACAGGGTGGAAGGCTGCCCAGCAGCGAGGGAAGGCGAATAGATTGGGATGCCAGTCTCGGAACGCAAACCGATCAGTTCCCAGTTAATGCCCGGCTTCGACGCGAACCCGTCCAACGCGAACCCGTCCTCAGCCAACGTCTTACCCAACTCGGCAACATCAACAGCGAGATCAGCACCAGTCCCTGCTTGGACCGTGTTGTTCGCGGTCGTGGCACCAGTGACGATCGACGCCGGCCAGGACGCGGGCTTATCCACGCCGAACAGTGCGGCCTCGTCAACCTTGCGGCCAATCGCGGCGACCAGCAGCGGCTTAATCTCATCCCACAGTGGCACGTTCGAATCATCGATCAGCGCGTCAGGGATAACGACGATCGCAGCCAACTCCTCAGCGGTCAACACTTTATTGTCCCACTCGGCCTTCGTGGTCTGCTTCAACCCCGTGTCACCATTCACCCAATACGCGTCGGGCAGCGCAGACAAAACCGGCTGCTTCAACGTCTTGGACGACATGCGCACAGTGCGCGCACGGTTCAGGATCACCGACGCTTGCGGGAGCTCCTGAATGATCTCCTTCGCTAGCGGCTCAGGTACGGGGGGGCCGTCCGCGCCCCTACCAATAATCGAATCGTAAACAGCAGTCATCTCAAAACACTCTCTTTCTAAAAATGGGTTTCTATCTTGCGAGGCCCCTCAGGAAAGCGTCACCCGTCATTTGCGGTGGGGAACCAACCCCACCAACCGGGTAGTCGATCCGCTTTGTCCCAGCAGAATCCCGCCACTCCTGCAAGACCTTCGCGTAGGCTTCCAACCCCTCATCGGTTGGGCCCGCTAACACACTCGGGGGTATCCCCGTCTCATTCGACATGGCAAGCAAACGCTTCTCAGCCTCAACCGCCGCCAACTGTGCTTCCACAGCCGCGATCCGGTCCGCCTGCTTCTCAGCCTCCGACTTGCCCTCGTCTTGAATCTGTTGCAACGCGGCAGCCGCCTCACGCGCCTGCTTCTCCGCCGCCTTACGCGCTTCACGCTCCGCATGGAGCGCCTTCACGCCTTTCTCACCCAAAGCCTCAGACCCAGGTTCCTGCTGATCGCCAACAGCCCCGTCCACCGCTTCTTCGGGTGCTTCCACCGTGCTTTCAGACACGACAAATACCCCCAACTTGTTCGTTACTTTTGTGTGCAGGCTCGCCCTGCCCATTTTTCTGACCGCACATCGCATGCAGCCAGGAAACCCTTTAGAAGTACCCGTAGGCTTTCAACATTGAAATCGCCTCCGCGCGGTCCTTCGCTATCTCATAAATACTTTCCGGCATTAACCGCACTTGGGTGACTTTACGGCGCGTCACCGATGACCCGACCTGCGTGGACCATCCCGGTTGGCGGGCCATCACCTTATGCGCATACCCGCGTTGGGTCATGCCCTCCGTTGTCGTGTACCTACCGAAAGAATCCCGAATCAAACGCTTCTGCACCCCATCAACCGTCGTATGCATCCCACGGCGAGCATGAACAACCTGGTTCATGTCCGCCCCATCACGGATAGCCTGAGCACCCGCCTTAGTGAACGTCCGATCCTGCTCCGCCTCCGACAATCTGTTGAAGTACTCGTCCGGGTTCGTACCCACATCCCCCGGAAAATCCTCACTCATCGGAATGTTGATACACCGGCACTGCGGGTGCCGCTCGAACGCTTCCATGTCACCGCTGGTGATCCCCGACAAAACCACGCAACGAGCGCAAGCCCCAGGGTTCACCACACGCACAAACAGGGACGCGCTCTTAGTCGCCACCGCCTGCCCACCCATACCAACACGGAAAGCGTCAGCAACCTGAGTGGCCACCGCTTTCTCTATAAACTTCCAACCAACCTGAGAAGCCTCACCAAACAACACGCCCCCGTCGAGGCTGGTATTCATCTTCAACGCACCCAACGTCAACAGAGACTCCAAACCCCGCCCATCAGACGCGACCCCCGCAAGCGACGCCGGCCTGAACCTCGCGACCGCCTCAGTCGATAAACCCTGCTCCGCCAGGATCGGGTCCAAAGCGTTCACCCCATGCGTAGCGGCACGCAACTGGCCCTTAGACACAACCCGCGTCAACCGAGGCCCCACAGTCTCCCAAGACCCCCACCATGCCCTGCCACTCCCACTCGGCGGCAGCCAACGTCACCGCAAGATCCGCGTCCAACGTCTTACGGGCGGCAAGACCGCTAGGCAACACCACTTGTTGATTCCAAACCCTCAGTCAATGCACGCGCATACGGGTTTCCCATAGCACGCTCCGACTCAGCCATGTCCAACCACTGCTGAACCTTCACCTGCGTCGCACCCGGCAGCATCTCCCAAGCCGCCTCATACGGGAACCCAGTCTGAACTAGTTTCGTGATCCCATCCACCACTTGACCGAAGCTCTTAGCGACCGCGTCACCCCAAATAACCTCAGACGCTAACCCCACGCCCTCACCACCAACAGCGAGATCCGCGAGGTGAACAACGTCCTCCCAAGACGAACTGAACTCACGCTTCAAATCATCCACCAGAGCACCCAAAGTGGACTCAGCAGCATCCAAAGCCTCACCCGACAGGTTCGCCATGTCCCCCAACAAGTATTGGGGTGGAACCTGTGAAATGGCAGCCAACTGCTGCACGAGCATCTTGATCGTGCTGACGTAGTTACCCAAGTTCGACTCAGCCAAGTCAAACACTTTCGTGTCAGCACCCGGGAACGCCATCAAACGGTCCACGCCAGGGCGGCCAGGCGACACGGTAGCCGGAATCGGGTTCCCCTCCGCGTCCGTCTTCACCTTCCCGTCCTTATCCGTCTGGAAAACCGGGATACCCTTATCGTCATAAATCACGGGATCAAAACCCGTCACGATCCGCTGCCTATACGCACTGAACTGCGCCGAAAGAAGAAGGTCGAACCTCATAGTGTCGATCGCGCGCTGCATCGGAAACAGGGGGCGGATCATCGACAATGGGCGGCCAAGAGAGTCCCACTCGGGACGGAACTCCACAAACGGGACGCGCCCCAAAGAGTTCCCGCCAGACTGGACCGTGTTCAGACCGCGAGTATCCAAAAAGTGTGTGATGGTCGTATCCGTGTAAACCGTGGCGTTCTGGATCGAACCACCATTAGGCTGCGCAACCTCCCACGTCTTCACCGCCCACATCGGAACGAAACGATTATTCGCCTGATACTCCACCCACACTTGCGATGGCGACACAACCCCCACACGCGGGTTTCCACCCTCCTCTTTCGGGGGCGCCACCTCAACCACGCCGCGACCATGAGCAACCGCATCCTCATAAACCATGCGCTGACGAGACCCAAGCTTGTTAGCCTTCCAAACCCGCTTCCACACACTCATATCCGCGTCAGAAGAAGCATCAGTCCGGAAACCATCAACCCTCAACCGCTGCACCGGCGCCTTCACCACCAAACGCAGCCAAGGGGCAACAGCCATCTCCTGCAACGCCCGATACTCCTTGTTCACCCCCGCAGGAGCGAACGGGCGCTCATGCGCACCCCGAAGGTAGTTGTCCTCCTCAGCCCAAACAGCCTGGTACGTCGCGAGATTATTCAAGCCCTGCTGCAAAATATCAATGGCAGACAACCGGCACCCCCTCACGCATACGAATAAAACGTCCTCGAAATCTGCTTCTGCCTCTTCGGAGCACCCTCAGCCAACACGTCACGCCTCGCCTCATACGCCAACGTCGCACCCATCACCGAGTCGATCTTCCGATCAGACTGGTCATGCTCCTTACGCACCAAACGATGCACGCCACGCATCCGCACGTAAGCGTTAGTGAAATGCTCCATGAACTCTGGGTCACCAGAATGGAACGCCTTACCCATCGTCTCCGAATGCTCAACCCCAACATCATCAACCCACACACGATCAGGCCCACCCTGCAAAAGGTCAGTACGCAAAAGATCCAAAGCAGCGCCCGCCCTCGTCCACGAAGACGTATCCCACTTCAAAACCCGCTCTTCCCCAAACTCACTAGCAAGAGCATCAATATCCGACCGCCACTCATGCGGATCAAAATAGCCTCGCACCACATCAAAACGCTCATACGCAGCACGAATAGTCGCCATCACATCCGACCGTGGAACCTCCCAAAAGTTCGCTGCCGGACCCCCAGGCTTCGACCAAATCCCAATCGGCCACAAATAGCCGTCAGACATGCGAGACGCCACCAGAACCGTCGAGTCATCATTCAACGACCCATCGAACCCCAACGTCACCTGCGTCCCCTGTGGGACCACTGAGAGGCCCCTACGCGGCCCACCCGCATGCCGCGTCTGACGCTCCACAACATCCCGCGCGATCCAAACATCCTTCGACGACAACGGCTTATTCAAGAAATAGCGGGCAGCCTCTTCCTCATCAGCACACACGCGAGGATCACGCATATCCCTATACTTGCGCTCCAAATCAATCCACGCACCAGCAGCCCCATACGCCTCCCGAAGTTGACGCATCGTCCTCTGCTTATCGTCCAGGTCAACCCGACCCTTGGCCTCAACATGATCCACCAGGACGGAAGGTGGCAGTTCACCTTTACGCCACATAGTCAAAGTGTTCTCAAAAACGCTACCTTCACCCGGCTTGTACGCCGTCGACGTCTGCAAAAGCCAAGCGTCAGCCTCATACCGCTTGCCAAGGTTCCGCGAAATCGTCGCATACATGCGCCGCAACTCGGGCAGGACGTAAAGGTGAGTTTCATCCGCCACCACAAACGTCTCCAAACCACCATCCTTCGAAGCCGCCCCAGACGTGGCCGCCCGAATCTCGCCCCCCTCCGGAAGGTAAATGGCGGTAGCCGACTGGTACTGGCGGAAACCCGTCGGGTCCCCATAAACCGCGGGATAATGCTCTTGCCCCCACTCGAAAATGTAAGCGATATTCGTGAAAGTGTTACCCGCCTGGCCCTCTTCAGTCGCCAAACACTTGATTAGTGGGGAAGTCACTCGCTTACCTACAGGCTGGCCATCCTCACCCCAATGAGAGAACCGGACCGGAGCCAACGCTTCAGCGACCCCCAAAATCCCAGCGATCTCACTCTTGGCGCGACCCTTCGCCCTCGAAAGAACCGCCTCATTATGCACACGGCGACCCGTCTCAGGATCAATCTCATACACGTCAATAATGAACTGGCGGATCTCATCATCTAAATCGTAAGGACCCTCAAACCGCTTACCCTGAATATCCCCAATACCGTGACACTGGTAAGCAACAATCCAATCCAAAACCTCATAGCCAAGACTGCACTTGTGCCCCTCAAACAGGGGACCCGCCCAACCCACTAAACAGCCCTATTGCGCGCCCGATCCAAAGCGGACTCCATCACCACCCGCGGCGCACCACCAGACGTGTCATAAGACCCACGAGAACCCCGACGTTGAGGACGCACACCCTCAGAGTCCGGCAGACGAAGCGACACCAGCAACTGCTTCAACACGTTCTGCTGCTGCCGCGCCTCCTTCATAGCGAGATCCCCACGCTCACCACCACGCCTACGCTGACGGTCAAGAGTGTCCAACGTGTCCGCAGCCCTGCACGCCTCCTCCAACAACACAAAACCCACCGGGTCGAGGGTATGCTCACCCGTCACTTGCTCCCAGAGGCGCTTACCCCTCACTCTAAGGGTGGAAGGCATCGGCACGTCAACCAAGGGGAACCTCCAATCGGCGGGCGGGGATGTTTTCAGGGGGTCCGGACCCCGAGCCACCCCTCCAGCGGTCAGGTCTCAAATAGGGAGATGGGGGTCATCCCCTGGGTGTCTGCTGG
>ERZ1031159.178-NODE-178-length-11072-cov-4.207225_pt1 | contig 11072 bp, 16 predicted proteins | sample MGYA00516706_ERZ1031159 | MGnify/ENA primary metagenome ERZ1031159 (study PRJEB33719, sample SAMN04262508) | wastewater metagenome | biome: rural village; feature: composting latrine chamber; material: composting feces with ash | place: El Salvador | collected... | reverse complement strand
GAAATGCCGTACTCGTCGAGAGCCTTCACAACCAAAGCGTCTTCATCGGGTTTCTCGGTTTCACCGCCGGGCTTTTCACCTTCGGGTTTCTCGGTTTCCCCGCCGGGCTTTTCCCCTTCGGGTTTCTCGGTTTCACCGCCGGGCTTTTCACCTTCGGGCTTCTCGGGGACTTCCCCTTCGGGTACGACACCCTGGCTGACCAGGGACACGGTGGCCTTGTACTTGCCTGCCTTGTCCACGGTCAGTTCATGGTCGAACTTGTTGTCCTTACCGAACTCAACTTCTTCTGCTGAAAGCACCTTGCCGGTGCCGTCAGCGAACTCGACCACAACGTAGGTGTCACCCAGTTCGCGGCCTTCTTCGAGATGCGATTCGAGCAGACCACTCAGGTGGGTCACGGCCTTGTCGCCCTCGCGGGCCAGAACAATGCGGTCGGGGGAGAATCGAACGTCGCTCAGCGAAATCGGGTAGTTCCCGTCGCCGGGCTTAGCGTCATCGTGGGCGGGGGCAGCCACGGCGGTGGCCGCGAACGCCAGGCCCAGAACTGCGCCTCCTACGGCGCCGAGCGCTGTTCTCGCCCTCTTGAAACCTCTGTATCCATGTGTCACAGAATCAGTCCTCTATCTTGTCTATCCTCACCAGGCGGTGAGGTTCCTTTCGCGCCCAACACCTTGCCGGGTCGCCTTATTCTTCTTGTACTTCTTGCGCCCAGCGTAACGGGCGCTGGCGGGGTTCCCACGGTTAGGTGAGCAGTTTGTGTCTCCACCCGCCAAGTGGCGACAAGCGAACCTCAGTTGCGGTCACGCAAATCTAGGGGGGCAACAACCAGAAACCATCAAGAGGTCACTGCGGTTGCTAACGCTAGGGCCTGGGCGTCCAGCGCTTCTTTGGTCACGTCGGCGGCCACTGGTTCCACCAGGAACCCTTGCCCCTGAATGACGTAGGGAGTGAACCCAAGGCTTTGAGCGTACCCGGCGAAGTCTGATTCCTGCTCTGCCTCAACGGGGCCAACTCCAACAAACAGGGTCGGTTCCCCCTTGTCCCCCAACCCCACGAGGTGGTCTACCGCGACGAACGCCGTCGTTTCCAACCCGTTGAGGGTGTACTCGCGGGCGAGTTCCCCATACGGCGTTTCGATCCAGTCGGCAGCCGCACGGCGCACCTGTGCGGGTAGGACGGGGTAGCCCTTCCCATCGTCAAGGTGAGCGAACTCAGGGGACTCCCACGCGGGAACCACTTGCCCTTCGGTGAGGATCGTCAAAAGCCCTTCCGGTGGTCGCTCGTCCCCAATCTGGTGGTGCTTTAGCGGCTTAGGTGGCTTGGACTGTAGTTTCTTGAAATGCTGCCCCAACCACTCCTTATCGTCACTGACAATCAACGCGGCAGCACCGTCAGGGGCCTCAACAACCCACCAGAACTTCCCTTCGTTCTCGTCCTCCCAACCTAAGAACTCTCCGTCCCCAAGTTTGTGTGCCTCTTTCAAGACAGGAGCGGACTTAGCGACCTTGCGCAACAGTTCCGCCATGTCCACATCACCGTAGATCGCGGACGGCGCTAACGTGGCCGCGAAATGCTGGGAGGCGTGCTTCGCGGTGTTCTCCGCAGGCCGCACAACCACGTCGGCAGCATCTTCCTGTGGCGCGACCTCCCCCTCAACATGGGGGGTGGGAGCCTCGATCACCGTCTCCGTTTCAGCATCGGAGGGTTGGCTTTCAACCACGATGTCCTCGTCGGGAATGTCGATGATGTTCTTGTTGGCGTCCTCCCCACTTTCAGGGGCGGGTTCTTCAACGACCTCAACGGTGTCCTCCACGGGCGCGTACCCTGTTTCGGTGACAGTCTCGGTTGCGTCGTAGAGTTTCCCATCCTCGTACCACTCCCGCCCTTCTACTGTTTCAACGGCGGGGCCGGTAGCGTCGTTCAGTTTCCCGCCTTCCAACACCTCAACAGTGTCTGCCTCGGGTGACTCAACCACCTCAACCTCGGCGGGTTCATCTACCTCCAACTCCGCGTCACGCACGGGTGGGAACTCGGAGGGTCTGTGTTGTTTCCCATCCCCCTCGCTTGTCAGGGGTTCCCCCTCGTCGGGGGCCATGTCTGTCACAACATCCACGGCCTCTTCGGGGGGCAAGTTGATTCCCTTGCGGCGGTTCACCCACACCCCTATTCCTATTCCCAATGCGGCGACAGCGAGTACACCTAGCACTGACACGATCACCACTACTACCCACGATTCCATGAGTTCTAACCTTTCCTTTCGGGGTGTTTTCCCGCCCTACTAATCAACTATGCGGAACCACGCTAAGGGCTAACCTGGCCCGCGTGCCCCACGACTAACGGTGAACAGTTACATTGACCCTACGGAGGAGTAACAATGACCAACAACACCAGCGCCGCTATCCGCGCCAAACGGCTCCTACACGAAGCCGGACTCAACACATTCGAGGCCCACGACGGCACCATCACCCTAGATGCCCCCGTCCCATACCCCCTGATCGTCCCCGACCTGCCCGACGCGGAACTACGCCAAAACCTGGCCAACCAACTCGACGAATACGACGCCGACAACGAATACCGACAGTTCGGGTCGATGCAGCATGATCCGGCGTCGCAGGAGCGCATGTTTGACGAGTTCTTGAACACTAAGGCGCGTTTCGTTCAGGCGGCGGAGATTTTACGTGGGTGACACATCGGTGGACACTCTCACCTTCCCCGTGGTGGTGCGGGCGCCTTTGTGGAGGCGACGCCGGTATCGGCTGGCAGCCGTCTTACTTGGCGGTGGCGTCGGATTGCTCGTCGCCGCCACCGTGTGGGGGAACCCATCTCTGACATTGGTTTAGCCCTGGTATTTGGGGCAGCCTTGGCAGGGATCGCGGGATTCTTCACCCCCTGACCCCTTTTTAGAAAGGGGCACCACCTTGATCGAACCCGCCGGGTGCCTGTTGGCCGTAGCCGGGGCCAGGATCGAACCCTGCCTGGTCGCTTTGGCCGTAGCCAGCGGTGGGCTGTGAACGCCAGTCCCCCTGGTTGCCCTGCTGACCACCCCACTGACCGCCCCCACCGCGAGCGGCGCGGGGTACGACACCTAAGAAGGTGGGAAAGTGCAGTTTCAACTTGAACCCACTGCCACCGTCGCGGCGCTGGAACGTTTCGACCACGAGGGTGCCTTCCACACTGATCTTGTCGCCCTTGTGGAGAACTTCGGCTAGGCGTTCGGCTTCGTCCTCCCAGAACGGGGCCTCAAACCAAACGGGTTCGCCAATGTCCTCCCACTTGCCGGTGCGGTCGTTCTTGCGTGACGCCGTACCATTGACGCCCACATTGAGCACAGCCTTGTTGTTTTGGGTGTACCGCAACACCGGCTCCGCAATGAGGCCAGTGACTGTCGTTTTCGCTGCCATCGTCTATCTACTTCCCTTCACGTTGGCGGGAGGCGATCACGGGCGCCTCCACCACCTAGTGTGGGGCAAACCTTGTCAGGCGCCCCCACACTCGCTTTCGCTGGCGGCCTTGACCGCTGCGACCACCTGCGGGTCGGTGTCCTGACGCAACATCGCCACGGCTAGGCCGGTCAGGTGGGGGTGGTTTACGAGGTGTGCCCGCACTTTGGGGTAGGGGGAGCCAGCGAGTCCTGAAAGTACGTCGCGGGGTGTGTTGGGGTTGCCCGCGAGCGCCATTTGGGTGGCTTCGTTGTTCGTTGGGAACAGTGTTTCGAGCATGTCGGGGTCGGCGTTGGGGTCGGACGCGAAGTTGGGGGTGTAGGCGGACATGATTGGGTTTTCCTTTGCTTGGTTGCGCCGCCAACGACTGTTGGGACGCTGTTTTGTTCGTTGTTTGTTGTGTGGGGCAAACACTGGCGTCCAGAACCCTGTTCGCCTGGTTGCCAGTTGGTTGTGGGGTAGGGAGTCAAGCCAGTCGCGGGCTGTGGCTGTGGTCATTGGTTCTTTCCTTGGTTGAGTGTTTGGAGTTTGGCGGCCAGGTTTTGCAAACTGTCTTGCGCCTCGAAGAAGGATTGGATAGGGAACTCGGGGTGAGATCGGGCTAGTGGCCCGCAAATCTCGTCCAGCATCTCGTTGTGCTGCTCGGCTGCGTCCCAACGGTTAGCCCACTGGATCAACGGCTCATATAAGTCCCCCATCGTGGGGTCTTGCGGTAGCGACAAAAAGGTGGGGCGCTGCTCGTCCCAATCTGTGGCGCTCACATCCACGCCACCATCAACAACATCGGCTCGCCCCGCCAAATCAGCCGTCCACCACAAGTCCTCCAACAAGTCTTGGGTGAGGGGTTGGCTGGGGGTTGGGACAAGGGTCAAGTCCCCTGGCTTCGGGTCACTGGTAATCAACTTCATCTCCACTCAATCGCGTCTGCGCGTCCACGTTTATGAGTGGGGCATACCAGTGCAACTAGCGTCCCCTAACCCCCCGCTCCCACGGCCCCCAATAATGTCCGTCCACCCACCACTCCTGACTGCCGTCCTCATTCGTGACCGCAGGGCCCCCATCACGATGCAACACACCATGATTCCACCACTGCTCATAACCACCAGGCTTCTCCACGGCTGGCCCACCCTCACGATGCAAGTACCCCTCGTCGGTGCGCCACTCAACACGCCCCTCACTGTTCACGTTGCGAACCGGCTCCTCACTGCGGGTAAGGGGAGGCCGCAAGCGGGCGCCATCACTCAAAGACACGACCGCCTCCTCCTGAACCTTGTGGGTGAACCGGCCCCCACCATCACGCCTATGCAACGCTTCATCAAACGCAACCATCAACAACCCCCTATCGCCGCACGGCAGCGTAATGGAGTGCCCTCTCCACCCGAGCCTTAGCCGCCAAATGCTCGTCGATGTCACGAGCGTTGTGGGGGTCTTTGCGGATGTCCATTACGACGTTAGGGGGTGTGGACGGGTTCACTCCCACCGCGACTCGTATGCCCTGGTTAGAGTCCTTAGCCAACCCTTTGAGGATGTCGATAGGAGTAGAAGGGTTGAGGCCCACCCCACGGCGCACTTCCAGGGACTCCTCACTAGCCAAACGAATAAGGTCACGTGGTGGCGTGTTCCGGTTCACCGCCACATACCCACGCACCGCTTCACTTTTGTCCCTAGACAACGCCGACAACGTTTCAGGGGCAGTAGCGGAGTTACCCGCCACCCACAACCGAACCTCGTCATCCTTATCGCCGCCAAGTTTCGCTAGTGTCTCCACACCGGCACGTGGGTTCCCCGCCACCGCCATCCGCACTTCTGGGTCACCGTCCTCACTCAACAACTCAATCACTTCGCTAGGCGTGTCCTTATGGGCTGCCACCTCCGCCCTCACCTGGAACGAAGGGTCAGTAGCGAAAGCGTGGGCCTGCGCACTGGTAAGCGGCATGTGCGCTACGGCTACGCTCCGCACATACTCAGACTCGTCCTCACGAGCCACCCTCTCCACTACCTCTGGCGTCACCTTCCCCGATGCGATGGCACTGGCGCGACGCATTTCGTCGCCGTTCACCGCCCATTCATCCCATTGGTAGGGGGGCACACCTAGACTCACCCCGTCGGCCTCTAAGTGGACTTTGTTCGTGAACTTCCCATCAGTTGCGCGGTTGTGCTTGCTCTCGTCAAACTGTGTCACGGTCATTCTCCTTAGATTCAGGGTTCCACTATGTTCTTGTGCGGCAACCACAAAATGTGCCCCACAAGGAAAGACATAGCCAAACAACGAAAGAAGCAGACAATGGCAACGGACTACATAATGAGCGTGGACTTAGACGGCCAGTTAGTGGTCGTAACGGACGGTCACATCTCAGGGGCCACCCCCGACCAACACCGACTAATCCAAGCCGCCACGATGACCAGCGAACCCGTCCAACTCGTTGCCCCCTTCGGGGACTTCGTAGAAGCCAACCTGGATGAAGATAACCCCGTGGGTGCTCTGGCAGCGTTGGCAGCCGCGTCAATGCGGTGGCGCCTCATTGAGACACCCCCCGAAGTGGAAGCGTTCTTAGACTCCCAGACGGTGATGGATGAACACAGTCCCCACACCGATGACATGAACCTGGACTTAGGGGCGAACTACGCGCCGCACAAGAACAGGACAGACGAGCAACACTGACCGCAGGGACGGAGAAACGCAGTGTGTAGATCAATCGCAGAAGGGGGGCGCCGCTGCCCCCACGACACGGCAGCAGCCCGACGTAAACGGTGGAACAACCAGAAACTACGCGAACGCGCCCAAGGCGTAACCTTGCAAGAACCTCGCATCGCCCCTGACGTGCCGGTGGAGGACTTACCCCCTGACCCACGAGCGCAGTTCCAGGTAGCGAGGGAGCGCCTAACAGGGTTGTTGGCTGCCTCCCCACCTGACCCGAACTGGGATAAGGACGTTACGGTGGCAGTGGTGGAGATGGGTGAAGCCGTCCAAGCCCTAGCGGTGGCTAACGGTTTGGAACCAGCAGATGAAGTGGTTGCCGCCATCAAAGAACTGGACACCCGCAGGCAAGCCGAGATACGCCAACGAGAAGATGACAATGTTCAGTGGTGGCACGAACTAGAAGAACACAAAGCCAAGTACGGGACAGCACGAGCCTTCTACGATGCTGAGCCGGAGGAGTATGCCAGGTTACGGGATCAAATCAACACTTCTTACGCTGACACGCAGGGGTTAGTGGAGGACTACAAGAAGGAACGCGCTGCCCTCCTGGACGGGTATGTTACTGTCCGCGCTGACCACTACCGCCGCGCTTTGGAAGATGTTGGGGTCACTTTCCATGACCCAAAGCGTGACGCTCCTTTGGTTACGCATCGCACTACCCGTAAGGCTGCGAACCTCATGGGTAGTGTGTTGCCGTTGGCCCCGCAAGCGTGGGTGGAGGCGTCCAATGAGGCGGCGAAGGATCGGCCTTTGCGGGTGTGGGAATCTAAGCGGCGCTCCCACTATCAAGACGAGAAACGGTCCCAGCGTTCCCGAACTGTTGCCGCTACCAGCGTGGTCACTGCCGGTGGGTCCGTGTTCGGGTTGGGGGGCGAGGCGGAGGATTGGGAACCGGCGAGCACGTTGGAAATGTTGGAGTACACAAAGACACCCCCAGACAACGCGCCGGAGTCCATCAAAAATCGTGTGCTAGACAAAGACGAGTGGTTCTACACCCCCTACGAACGAAAGATGTTGTATGGCGGCCAGTTACCTCGTGGTCGCGGCTGGGTGGAAGTCGCAGACCACAGCGACGGGTGGCACACCTATGCCAGACCTGCCAACCGCAAGCAGACGGGGGAAACCATTGCGGAGGCCGAGATTACGGTGCCCCCCACCGATAAGGGCCAGTATGCCCGGTCGGTTGCGATCCACGAGTTCACCCACCGCGCCGAGAAGGTAGTTGCTGATCTGCCAGAAATGGAACGCGCCTTCTTACGCACCAGGGCCGCAGGTGAGATACCCACTTGGCTGGGGAAAGGGTATGACCGTCACGAAGTTGCGACCGCCGACAACTTTCCCTCCCCTTACATGGGGAAACACTACGACAACCCCAAGAGCACCGAGATTGGGTCAATGGGGATGGAAGCCCTGTTCTTTGGGCGCCACGGCGCGTTCATTGGGGAACAAGCCGACCCCGAATACGAAGCGTTCATGCTGGGTGTCCTCGCCCAAACTGGCGCCCCCAAGTAAGGAACGATCTGTGGACTCCAAACACATCCTGAACGCCATCCGCCGCAAATACCCCGACGCGGCCATCGTCCCTGAACTGTCCATCGAGGACTACGACCTGTGGGACGAACCCGACTTGCAAGGTAGTCCCCGCGCCAGCCGCAACCGCCCACCCGACCACAAGTTCATGCGCCGCATCGACGCTCTCATGTTTGAGTCGTTGGTTCGCACGGCCATCGAAATCAAGGTGTCTAAGGCGGACTTCAAGCGGGACGGTTATTGGAAGCGGCGCATGTGGCAGCGGGTGACGCACAGGTTCGTGTACGTGGTGCCCGAGGGGTTAGAGGTTCGCGCTCCGCGTGGGTGTGGGTTGTGGGTGGTCAATGAAGTGGGCGCGTTGCGGGTGGTCACGAAGGCAACCATCAACAAAACCCCTGAACCGCTACCCCAAACCGTTGTGCAGCGCCTGGCGTATCGCGCCATGTGCAAATAGCAGGCGCAACAAAGGCCCAGACCAAGCCGGTCTGGGCCTTCACCGTTGTGTCTCTTAGCCTTTGGAGTAGTCGAACAGGAACCGGCGGATAACCGCACTCAGCGACTGCCCCTCCGACTCCGCCCGCTCCTTAGCAGCCTCCCAAACATGGTCAGGAACCCGCACATTCCGCAACGGCATCGCCTTGCTCTTTTCGTCAGTCATCAGCGCACCTCCTCTCGTTCGTCCTCGTCCCCCATCATTCGTGCCAGGGCGTCTCGCAGGTCAGCGTTAGCGATAGTCACCGTGGGCTGTTCCCCCTTAGCGTCAATGATCGTCAAATCGGTGCCCTCGTTGATTGCCACCATGATCGCGGTGCAAACCGCCACATCAGCCTTCGCACGCTTTGAGGGTGTCCCCACCAAAGCGCTCAACGGCAGCCCACCAGTGGCTTCTCGCCCCTGAACATCAGCCATGCCATTTCCTTCCCAAGTCCAAACGGTTAGCCGGTGAGAACACACCCACCAGCCAACCAACCCCTCACACGATGCGGGGGTTGAGGGTTTCTTTGCCGTTCCAGTCCAGCGCGAACAGGGTCTTGTTGATCTGGTCGATGTAGAGGCTTTCACCTTTGTAGTGTTCGCTGCCGTCGGGTCGGATCACGGTCACGTCGATCAAATCGTCCCAGGTGTGGGCGACATCGACGGTCATCACTTCGGCTAGGTCGGCGCGGGTGCCGTCCTCGTTGAAGGGCAGGATGATTGCGTCGAACGTCAAGGCCCCGTATCCGGTGGTGCCTTGTGAGGCGCGGAGGTTGTGGGCACCCAAGGCCATGAGGACGCCGATCTGGATTGCCTGGCGGAAGTCGTTGGCAACTTGGAGGGCTTGCTCTTCGCTGACTAGCAGTTCGGTGGTTTCCATGAGGTTCTTTCCTTCGTTGGTCGAGTGTTTGTCGGGTTGGTTCCCCAACCGTCTGTACCTACAGTCTACGCTCGGTTGTAGGCACAGGCAAGGGTTAGGTGGGTCACGCTTGCGGATGGCTGTCTGCCACAGTGATCGGGTGGTTGGTGCTGCCCTCGATCACCTCGCCACAGTCGGCGCAGAAGTGGTCATACCAGCGGCGAACGGTGGTGGGGCGCCCACTGAACGGGCAGATAACCTCGAAGATGGTTGGTATTTGCCATTCCTTCATTTGTCGCCTCCTAGCATGGCTTCGGCGCAGGGCCGCAGTTCGTAGTCCTCACCCAAAACGAAGCCGTCACCGTCCTCGTCTGCGTTGAGATAGTCAATGAAGTCTTGCGGGGTTTTCACCGTGGCGGGCAGCGTCACGTCCCCGATAGAGCCGGGGTAGGTGGCCTCCCGCTTAGCGGCGGCGCAGCCAGGCTTGTGGACGGCTACGGCGCCGCCCTCAATGTTTACGAAGGTGAAGCGGATGGGGGTGGTCATAGGGTCGTGTCTCTTTCCTGTGTCGGTTGGGTTGGTTGTCGGGTCGGGGCTAAGAACCCCCTCAGCCCCGACGGTTGGTTACTTGGCGCTCGCGGGAACCGCGTTGGCGCTCGCGGGAACCGTGTCGGCAGTGACCGACCAAGTGTTGGCTCCCTCGACTTCGGGCAACTTGCAGACCAGCGAATAGAACAAGTCATCGCACCACTTGGCGGCGATTGATTCCTTCCATTCGGGGTGCTCGCAAGACTGGTACTTGTAGCCGCGAATCGCTTTGATGACCTCCCCAATGGAGAACCCGGCGCGAGGCGGGGTGTAGGAGTACATCACCATGTCAGGGGTTTCGTCGTAGCGGTAGGCCACGGACTCGCGGTTGGTATCCCACAGCACTTGGCCGATCTGATTGCGGCCACGGTCGATGGCGGGGTTCGCCTTGACGCCGCCTTCGAGCGTCATCTCCGGTGCGTCGTAGTAAGGAAGCAGGTGTCCAGCCGCCCAAACCAGCAGGTCGATGTGCTCTTTTTCTTCAACGTATGCGCTCACTGTGAGGCCCTTTCCATCTCTCGTTGTACCTACAGTCTACACTCGACTGTAGGTACGCGCAAGGGGTTTGGGGGTGGTGAATGGGGCCACAACTTCATAACTTTGCATACTTATGAAGTTTTTGACGCACCCACCTAAACCTTCATAACTATGCAACTCAGCGCTGGTCGCCGCCCACGAAGCCCAACTCGCCGCCCACCACAAAACCGGACAGAAACTGTGGCACCTACGCAACACCTACCGGAACACCCACACCCCCCGCCACACAGAAATAACCCCCACCACCGATGCTGGTGGTGGCTGGTTTCTGGTTGGAAGGCCCTGATTTGTGCATCTTTATCCCCAAAACAAGACTGTTGCACCCGTTTTTCGGGCCGGAACACCCCGAATACCCGCATCTTTTCCAGAAACGGGATTGATTGCTTGGCGCGGCAGGGTGCCCCACCATAAGAAACACTGAACACACAAACCCAACGGAAAGCCGCAGCCATGACCGAAATGACTACCGATGATTTGTTTCGCAAACTTTACGGGGAGGGCGGAACCACACAGCAGCGCGGCAAAAGGTTCGAGCGGTTCACGAAACAGTGGCTAGTCACCGACCCGACCCAAAATAAACGGTTCAAGGAAGTCATTGCTTGGGATGATTGGGGAGGGCGCACCGGCCATGACGTTGGCATCGACCTGATTGGCATTGAGCGCGGTGGCGGTGTGTGCGCGATCCAGTGCAAGTTCTACGACCCGACTAATCCCTTGAACAAGGCCCACATCGACTCGTTCCTGTCCGCGTCTGGTAAGTACCCGTTCACGTCCCGCCTGGTTGTGTCTACCAGTGACTTGTGGGGGAGTAACGCGAAACTAATGCTCACCGGACAACAGATACCCGTGACCGTATTGGGTTTGGCAGACATGCTCAAAGGTGGGGTGGACTGGAACAGTTACGACCCCGCTAATCCCGACCTGTTCCCCTTGAAAGAGGGTA
>ERZ1031159.176-NODE-176-length-11228-cov-6.294639_pt1 | contig 11228 bp, 7 predicted proteins | sample MGYA00516706_ERZ1031159 | MGnify/ENA primary metagenome ERZ1031159 (study PRJEB33719, sample SAMN04262508) | wastewater metagenome | biome: rural village; feature: composting latrine chamber; material: composting feces with ash | place: El Salvador | collected... | reverse complement strand
TGGGATTCCATGACGCGAGCACGGCCTTCAAAGTGGAAGAGGGACGGGTCAATGCCGGCCGACTTCACAATGGCGCCTTCCGGTGCCAGGTTGCCGTAGAGAACCGTGAGTCCCCCAGAGTCCGTGTACGCGTGTTCAACATCATGAATGCAACCGTTCACAGGATCCGCGTCTAGCTCAGCCCAGCGATTGGACGTTGAGAAGGGCTCCACGGTCCGAACGTTGCCCGGTGCCGCGCTGAATAGGGACAGGGCTTCTTCCGACGGACTCTCTCCGCGGATATCCCACTTCTTTAGCCAGGAGTCCAGGTCGGGAGAGTGGACGGAGCGCACGTTTTTCCGCAGGAGACCCGCGCGGTCTAGCTCTCCAAGAAGCGCGGGGACACCGCCGGCGCGGTGGACGTCTTCCATGTGGAAGTCATTGTGGTTTGGTGCGACCTTTGAGATGCAGGGGATGGTGGCTCCCGCCTCATTGATGGTGTCCAAGTCGAAGTCGATGCCACCTTCGCGGGCCGTGGCGAGCGTGTGCAGGACGGTGTTCGAGGAGCCGCCCATCGCCATGTCAAGTGCAATCGCGTTCCAGAAAGCATCCTTGTTCGCAATGCTGCGAGGCAGCACGGAATCATCGTCGTCCTGATAGTAGGCGCGGCACAGCTTCACCGCTGTGCGCCCCGCTTCTTCAAACAGCTGCTTGCGGTCCGCGTGGGTTGCGAGGGTAGACCCGTTGCCGGGCAGTGACAGGCCAAGCGCTTCGGTTAGGCAGTTCATGGAGTTAGCGGTGAACATTCCCGAGCAGGAGCCGCAGGTGGGGCAGGCGAGTCGTTCTATCTGAGCCAGCAGGTCGTCACTGATTGAGTCGTCTGCGACGGCGTTCATGGCCGTCACCAGGTTGCCGTGCCCTGTCTTCGATTCGCCGATGATGGCTTCCTTCGGGATGCTCTTCCCGGCCTCCATGGGGCCGCCCGAAACGAAGACGGTGGGAATGTTCAGGCGCATTGCGGCGATCAGCATGCCCGGAGTGATCTTGTCGCAGTTAGAAACGCAAACCATCGCGTCTGCGCGGTGTGCCTCAACCATGTATTCGACCGAGTCAGCGATGAGTTCGCGTGAGGGCAGGGAGTAGAGCATCCCGGCGTGACCCATTGCAATGCCGTCATCAACCGCGATCGTGTTGAACTCTTTGGCTACGCCACCTTCTTCTTCGATGCCTTTTGCGACCAGCTTCCCAACGTCGCGGAGGTGGACGTGCCCGGGCACGAACTGGGTGAAAGAGTTCACGACGGCGATGATCGGCTTCCCAAAGTCGTCGTCTGTCATCCCGGTTGCGCGCCACAGGGCGCGCGCCCCGGCCATGTTTCGTCCAGATGTGGACGTTGCTGAACGTAGTGGTTTAGGCATGTGTCCTCTTTCAGCTCCTTGCGGGTGCCCTGGGGCGGCTCCGCCCGTTCATCCTAGTTCTCGGCCTGCAGCTGGACCGGGTAGGTCCCTATGGTGGCCGCCGGTAGTGGCCGACTCTTCAAAGTGTCGGAGGGGCGGGGCATACTGCGAGCATGCGTGGGGAATATAAAGAGTCAGGGCAGAAGCTAGTGTCGGTTGCCGTGGTCCGAAACGGCGACCTAGTCGATTCGGTGCAGATTGCTGGGGATTTCTTCGCGGAGCCTGACGGGGTGATTTCTCGTTTGAAGGGGAGCCTGCGTGGGATCCCCCTGGACTCCTCACTAGCCTTCGTCGAGCAAACTTTAGAGTCGGCGCTTGAACCTTCCGACGTCTTGTTCGGGGTGACTCCTAAGGGGATCGCAACAGCTTTCCGGCGGGCGGTAGGCGGCGCCGCAGACTGGGGTGACCTGGATCTTGAGGTCATTCACGGCCCAACGGTTTCGCCTGCAGTGAACGTCGCGCTGGACGAAACCCTGGTGGAAGCGGTGGCTTCAGGGGAACGGAAGCCGTTCCTGCGGTTTTGGGAGTGGGACAGCCCCCAGATTGTTATCGGATCCTTTCAGTCCTACGAAAACGAAGTGAACGCCCAGGGCATCGAAAAACACGGGATCACTGTGACCCGCAGGGTTTCAGGTGGTGGCGCCATGTTCATGGAGCCTGGCAACTGCGTCACTTACTCCCTGGTGGTGCCCACAGCTTTGGTTGAGGGCATGAGCTTCCAGGACTCATACGCCTACCTGGACCAGTGGGTGATGGAAGCGCTCCGTAAGGTCGGGATTGAAGCGACCTACGTGCCGCTCAATGACATTGCGTCCCCCGCAGGGAAAATCGGTGGCGCAGCGCAGAAGCGTTTCGCGAACGGCTACACGCTTCACCACGTCACCATGGCCTACGACATTGACGCTCAGAAAATGGGTGAATGCCTGCGGATCGGTCAAGAAAAGATCCGGGACAGGGGACTGCGGAGCGCGGTGAAGCGGGTTGATCCGATGCGTTCGCAGACAGGGTTGCCGCGTGAAGAGATCATCGAAGCGTTCAAGCAAAGCTTCATGGACAGGTACGGGGCAGCCCCAGGCGAACTCACGGAGGCGGACCTGGAGCTTGCAAAAAACAGGGTCGAAACGAAGTTCGCGACCCCTGAGTGGACCCATAGGGTCCCCTAGGCTCTAGACTTGTCGCCGGTCAGATTTTGGCGAACCTCAGAGTTTGCAGCACCGGCTTGTTTTGGGTGAGCGTTGCTTGCTTGTCAACAAGAAGGGTTAGCCGCCAGTCGCCGTGACCCTCCGGGTCCACAACCGTCTGTTCCGCTAGCATCCAACCCAGGTCCCCGGCCTCCGTTGGTGGTAGTTGCTCCGCGGAGCTTGCAGAGGCGGCTCTCACCAGGTCAGCTTCTTTAGGGTCGGCGGTGAGACTGAACAGTTCGTTTGCGCGAGCTTCCGGGCCAATCTCAATCTGGTCGTGCTCATCCCAGTACTGGCCCAGCAGGTCGTGCCAAACCCCGGGGGTCTCAAAGCCGTCTCCAGGAGCCGACTCTTGGCTGCGGAACAGAGGTTCGCGCGCCGCTAGACCCTCAAAGTTGTCGAACGCGAGAAGTTCGACGCGTTTGAAGGCCTCATTTCTGATAGCGCGCGCCAGTGCGTGGGGGTTCTTTGAAAACCGGACTTCCCCGTCTTCACCGGCTCCGAACGCGGCTTCGCTTTCTGCCTCGGCCGGTGGGGCCGCTTGTGGGGAAGACCCTCCTGCCATCATCCCCTCCCACTCCGAAAGGAGTGAGGAGTCGATTGAGCCCAGTAGCTGCTGCAACCACGCAGTCACTTCTTCAACCTGCTCCGAAACGAACCTCTCGGGCAGCACCTGACGCAAAGCGCGGTAGGTGTCGGACAGGTAGCGAAGCAGTAGTCCCTCCGAAGTCGCCAAGTCGTATTTGGCGACAAACTGAGAAAACGTCAGGCCCTCCTCGACCATTTCCCGCAGGATTCTCTTCGGGGACGGCTCCAGTGAACGAACCCAGGGGTTGCTGCTCGCAAAAACCTCAAACGCCGGGAGCAAGAGTTCCTCAAGGGGTTTTTGCCACGTCACCGCGTCGATGCGGTCTTTTCTCTCCTGGTAGTCAAGGCCTTCGTCACGCATTAGGGCGTAGGCGGCGTCCCGCTCTTTGCGTTGCTGCGCGAACAAGACCGCCTTTGGGTCTTCCATCACGGATTCGATAACAGAAATGACGTCCAGGCTGAACTCAGGAGACTCCGGGTCAAGTAGGTCCAATGCGGCAAGCGCGAAGGGCGTCAGGGGTTGGTTCAGCGCAAACTCGTCTGGCAGGTCAGCGACCGCGCGCAACTGGGTTCCCGTCGGGGTCTGGGTGCGTTCGACAAGCCCAGCCTCGAGCAGCGAGCGGTAGATGTCGCCAAGCTGACGCAGGTACCGGTTCGGGGACTCCTCGCTCTCTTCCAGCATCTGCGTTTCCCACGCGCGCTCGGCCAAACTGATCAGGCGCTCTTCGGCGTTTTCTCCTGAAGCCAGAACATTCAGGAACATGGAGTGGCTGGTTTGGAACCGCGGCACCAAGGTTTCCGGCTCCGACTCAACCAGTCGGTCGAAGGTTGCGCGGTTCCAAGAGATTCCGTCCTTTTTTGTTTTCCGCACGGGGTTCTTGGCTTTAGCGGCGCGCCTGGCAAGCTTTCGTCTCTTTGCGTCGTCTCCGGCTTCCTGGGCGGCACTCATTTTTGCTTTCCGGGCTGCGGACTGCAGTTCTTCCTCGGTCGCAAGTGCTCGCACCGAACCAGAGTCATCGAAACCCGGGCGCCCAGCCCGGCCCGCGATCTGGTGGAACTCGCGGGCGCTCAAGTGGCGGACGCGGCGCCCGTCAAACTTCACCAGTGACGTGAAAAGGACAGTGCGGATGGGGACGTTGATCCCAACCCCAAGTGTGTCGGTGCCGCAGATGATGGAAAGCAATCCCTGCTGGGCTAGCTGCTCAACCAGCCGGCGGTAGCGGGGGAGCATGCCTGCGTGGTGGACCCCCACGCCTTTCAGCAAGAGTTCGCGGAGCTTCTTTCCAAACCCGCGACTCAGTTCTTGACCTGCTAAGGCGCGTTTTAGTTCTTCTTTCCGCTCAGGTTGTAAAGGGAGAGTGCGCGCCAGGTCAACCGCGGTTTTAACTGCGTCGGCCTGCGTGAAATGGACGATGTACACGGGAGAGAGCCCGTCTTCCATGAGGCGCTCAACGACGGTGGGCAGAGGGTCCACCAGGTAGTCGAACTCCAGTGGCACCGGCCGTTTTGCGTCGCTAATGACGGAGACAGCGCGGCCTGTCGATTCTTCAAGTTCTTCGGCGATTCTTGAAGTGTCGCCAAGGGTTGCCGAAAGCAACACGAACTGGGGCGTTGTCAGCTCCATGAGGGGAACCTGCCACGCCCAACCGCGTTGCGGGTCGGCGTAGAAGTGAAACTCGTCCATGACCACTGTGTCGGCGTCTAGGTCAGTGCCTTCGCGCAGGACTTGATTCGCCAGGATTTCTGCGGTGCAGCAAATGATGGGTGCGCCGGGGTTCAAGGACACGTCCCCGGTGATCAGCCCTACGTTGGCGGGTCCAAACAGCTCCACCAGGTCGAAGAACTTTTCTGACACAAGGGCTTTCAGGGGAGCGGAATAGTAGGAGCGTTCGCCGCGGGCCAGCGAAATGAAGTGCGCTGCCAGGGCGATCATGGATTTGCCTGAACCCGTTGGGGTCTGTGCGATCACGTGGCTACCGGAAGCAAGCTCTAAGAGTGCTTCTTCCTGGTGAGGGTAAAGGGGGCGCGCGGTGGAGGACGCCCAGGATTCGAACGCGTCGACAAGGCTGCCCGGGTCGTCTTCTCGCCCCGAGTCTTCAAGGTCATCGAGCAACTGGTTCAAGGCAGCGTCCATGTTCTGATCATCCCACGGGCCACTGCACTCCCTTAGACGGACGCGAGCCCTACGCAACTGCAAGCGTGATGGTTAGGATTGGGTCATGCGTATTGTGCGATTTTCTGACGGTGATCACCCCAAGTACGGCGTTGTCAAAGACGACTCAACCCGCATCTTCGTGTTGCGTGGCGACCCCCTATTTTCTCCCATCGAACCAAGCGGTGAAGTTTTTGAACTGGATGAAGTTCGGCTTTTGGCCCCCGTCATCCCTCGTTCAAAAGTGGTTGGGGTAGGGCGCAACTACGCTGACCACGTTGCTGAGATGGACGCTGAGATCCCCGAAGAGCCAGTGTTGTTCCTGGTCCCGAACACTGCGGTGACCGGGCCGGACGATCCGATCATCCTTCCCAGCTGGACCAACAAGGTTGAGCCTGAAGGGGAGCTTGCAGTTGTGATTAAGACGCTGTCGAAGAACGTTGCTCCCGAAGACGTCGACGACATCGTTTTCGGCTACACGATCACAAACGACGTCACCGCCCGCGACAAGCAGGCGCAAGACGGGCAGTGGGCGCGTGCTAAAGGTTTTGATTCGGCGTGCCCCATCGGACCCTGGATTACTGTCAGCGACAGCCTTGACGTTGACAACCTTGAGATCACACTGAGTGTTGATGGGGAAGTGCGCCAAAAGGCTTCCACGGCGGACATGATCCACAAGGTGCGTGACCTGGTGTCGTTTGCTTCTCACGTGTTCACGCTGCTTCCAGGTGACGTGATTATGACGGGAACACCCGCCGGGGTCGCCCCGATCTATGCGGGCGACCGTGTCGACATCACGATCGAAGGAATCGGCACCCTGTCAAACCCTGTAGTGCGCCGGTAGCCCGGGGTCAGGCGGCTAGCAGCTCAGGCAGTCGCCGGGGTGGGTGTTGAGGGCGTTGCAATAGTCCTCGAACAACTCCACCCGGCTCTTCACTTGGGCCGGGTTGCCGCCGTCGCACTCCAAGGGCCCGTTGATGGTGCGGATGGTCTCCCCAAACCCGTGGCCACCCACAATCGCGTCGTGGCACGTGTAGTTGCCGGGCCCGACCTGGGTGTTCCAATACCAGAGCGCCGTGGCCCAAGAGACCGCCGGATCCTCTTCGACCAGAATCGGGTTCTCCAGTAGAGGGATCCCAAGAGCGTCACCAGCTGCCTTGTAGTTGAAGTTCCAAGACAGCTGCAGCGGGCCCCTCCCGTAGTACATGTTTGTTCCCGCGGGGCAGCCGTAGGGGAGGGAGGGGTCGCAGTAGTCGCCGTGAGCGGCCTCGTTGATTTCGGTCACGTACCTCAGGTGTAGGGTTTCGTGGCTGACGTTCGCCAGGAATGCTGCTAGTTCGCGAAGCGCGACCTCGGGATCATTGGACGCCGCGAAATGGGGGTAGTGGCGTGCAGCTTCCTTTAGGCCTTCCAGGGTGTAAAACGGGTTGCGCTGCGGGAAAAGGTGGTCGAACGTTTCCTGGTCCAATCCCGCCAGAACGTTCGTTTCAAGATGTTTCGGTTTCAGGGGAGCGGTCTTCGCGAAAGTAGCGATCGCCTCTACGACGCGCTCCCAGATTTCGGGGCTCATCGCGGCGTTGACTCTCACCCACTGTGAGTACTGGGCTCCCAGGGTTTCGCCCTCGTTCGTTGCGACCCCGAAGTCGTCAAGCAGGATCTGCCCGGGAGAGCGGTCCAGGTCGTAGGCTTCGAACCCTAGCCAAGCCAGGTAAGTGCCCTGGGGTGGGTAGTAGTCGACGGCGGTCCCTTCCAGGGCTACGCCCAGCAGGTCTAGGTTGCCGGCAATGAGTTCCAGGACTTCTCTCAGCCAGGCTTCTCCGTCTTCGTAGGCGGCGATCGCGGCGACGGTTCCTAGCGCGCATGGTGCGTTCCGTCCGCCGGGCTCATCCCATTTCTGCCGCAGTTTCTCATTTGGAATGATGACTTGGCAGGCGAGTAGGCCCGCGACGTTCCACGCTTTGGAGGCGCCGACCGCGGTGATCGTGTGGTCCGCAAAGTCTGGGCCCAGTGAGGCGTAAGAGACCATCTGGCTCCCGCCTCCGTAAACGATGGGCGCGTGGATCTCATCGGCGAAAATGAGGGCGTCGTATTTCTTGACGACGTTGTTTAGGGCGCGCAGCTCCGCGACGGAGAAGACGCGTCCCGTGGGGTTCCAAGGATCGCAAAGAATCACTAGGCCTGCGCCGGCGGCAAGGCCAGCTTCAATCCCTTCCAGGTCTAGAGACCACGCTTCTTCTGGGGTGTGGGCATTCGGTTCGTGCAGTGCCGGCACCGGGATCATTTCGCGCCCGTGCGTCTGCGGAATGCTGAGGAACGGCATGTAAGCGGGGGTTGGGACAACAACTGCGGAGCCGGGACGGGTCAGGTGATCAATCGTGTGGTGCAGGGCGCCGAGCACGGTTTGGAAAGTGCGGACCCAGCCGGCCTTCGGTGCCCAGCCGTAGCGTTTCTCCATGAAAGGCACTAGTGCCTGGGCTGTTGCCTCCGTTGCCCACGGAGGCGGGTACCCCAGCAGCCCCGACTTGATGGCTTTGATCAGCGCCGTCTGCACGGCGGGCGCCGTCCCGAAGTCCATTTCGGCCACCCAAGCGCCTAACGCCACCGCGTTCTCCTTGGGCTGCATCCCCGTCCATTTCAGGGAACCTGTTTCCACCAGTTCAGCTTCACTTGGCTGCCAAACGCTCACTTTGTACCTCTACTTGTCGGCGGTCGGGTGCTTCCCCAATCATGGCACTAGAGACTAGGAGCGCATGCCGGCGGCGCTAAGCTTGCGGGCATGAGTGAAACTGTTAGCCCGAAGGACGTTCGCGTCCGCTTTTGCCCATCCCCCACGGGGTCCCCTCACGTCGGCATGGTCCGCACCTGCCTGTTCAACTGGGCTTACGCCCGGCACGTCGGCGGAACCTTCGTTTTTCGGATAGAGGACACGGACGCGAAGAGGGACTCACAGGAGAGCTACCAGCAGATACTGGACTCCTTGCGCTGGCTCGGCTTGGACTGGGATGAAGGCGTTGGGGTCGGTGGTCCTCACGGCCCCTACCTACAAAGCGAGCGCATGGACATCTACAAGGAGATTATCCCGAAGCTGCTTGATGGCGGCTACGCCTACGAGTCCTTCTCAACCCCTGAAGAGGTCGAGCAGAGGCACCTGGCAGCCGGGCGCTCACCGAAGCTTGGTTACGACGGTTTCGACCGCGACCTTACGGAGGAGCAGAAAGAGGCCTATCGGGCGGAAGGTCGCAAGCCTGTGATTCGGATGCGCATGCCTGATGAGCCCATTACGTTTGACGACCTGGTGCGCGGTGAGGTGACTTTCAAGCCGGGAACCATCCCCGATTACGTGATTGTTCGTGCTGACGGGGACCCCTTGTACACCCTCGTGAACCCTGTCGATGACGCGCTGATGCAGATTACCCACGTCCTTCGGGGCGAGGATCTGCTGAGTTCGACTCCCCGCCAGATCGTCCTCATGCGCGCCCTCGTTGACCTTGGGATCGCGGACCAGGTGCCCCTTTACGGTCACCTGCCCTACGTGATGGGTGAGGGGAACAAGAAGCTTTCGAAGCGTGACCCTGAATCGAACCTGTTGCTTCACAAGGCCAACGGGATGATTCCTGAGGGGCTGCTGAACTACTTGGCGCTGCTTGGCTGGGCGATTGGTCCTGATGAGGACATCTTCAGCATGGAGCAAATGGTGGAGGCGTTCGACATCAAAGATGTGAACCCGAACCCCGCCAGGTTCGACCAGAAGAAGGCTCTTGCAATCAACTCTGATCACATCCGCATGCTTGACCAGGATGACTTCATGCGCCGGATCGTCCCCTTTTTGCATCAGGATTCGCTGGTAAGCGCCGACGACTTTGACGCGTTGCTCCCAGAGGAGCAGCGGATTGTTCGCGCGGGTGCACCGCTGATCCAGACCCGCGTGCAGGTGCTGAGTGAGGCGAAGGGGATGCTGGGGTTCTTCTTCACTTTGGATGATGAGCTGGTGATTGAGGAAGACGCGCTGAAGACGCTCCGGCCCGGCTCGGATGAGGTCCTTGCGAAGACTATTGAAGTGGTTGGCGGCCTTGATGAGGCGAACTTCACGGCGGAGGTTTTGCAGGACTCACTGCGCTCGGCTTTGGTTGAGGAGATGGGGGTGAAGCCTCGGTTGGCGTTCACTCCTGCCCGCGTTGCGGTTAGTGGCAGGCGCGTCTCGCCACCACTTTTTGAGTCGATGGAGATCCTGGGTAAGCCCGCGACGGTTGCCCGTCTGGAGCGTTTAGCCGCGCAGTTGCAGGCGAAACCCGCGCAGTAGGTTCTGGCCCGCCTGCAGTGGTGATCGCATTCACGCCCGAATCGTTTGGGCCTGCGGGTCTCTTCCGGTAGCCTATTTTCTTGGCTGGTTTCGCTCCGCGAAGGCGGCCAAACCCTTGGGGTATGGTGTAATTGGCAGCACGAGTGATTCTGGTTCATTTAGTCTAGGTTCGAGTCCTAGTACCCCAGCGGATTGGTTTTCAAGAGTTTTTGACGAACCAACCTCGGGCCCCCATCGTCTAGCGGCCCAGGACACCGCCCTCTCACGGCGGCGACACGGGTTCAAATCCCGTTGGGGGTACAAATCCTGTTGGATCCCGTTGTGGGGGAATAAATCCGGCTTGAAGCAAGGCCCCGCGGCTCGCGGATGCGAGTTGGGGGCACAGGCCCTGCGGCTAGCGAAAGCGAAGCGGCGGGGCTTTTCCTTTACCCAGATCTCCCTCCCCGTTTCGGCCGCGCATCCTCTACTGTTTCGGCCGCGCGTCGTGCGCTCCCACCCTAGGGCTGCTATCGCCAATTGCCGTCGATTTCCGCGAATGCACTCGGGCGAAGGGCCGTGGCTCAGTCGCTTGCGTCCAGAGCTCGGAGCACATCCATGTCGTCGTCGCTAATCTCGAAGTCGAGTTCCGCGTTTTCTTTCATGTGCTCCGGATTCAGAGTCTTCGGGAGCGGCTGGGTGCCCAACTGCAGCGCATAGCGAAGGCAGAGCTGCGGGATGCTCACCCCGTACTTTTCAGCAAGCACGCCCATCTCAGGGTTACCCAGGATCTTGCCGTGTGCTATTGGAGAATAGGCCTGAATAAGGATGTCCCGATCCTGGCAGTAGTCGATGAGTTCGGAGGGAGTTTCTCCTGGGTGCACCTGGATCTGGTTCACCATGGGCGTCTGCTCGGAGTTCTTGAAGATGTTCTCCAAGTCCTTCTCTAAGAAGTTGGAGACACCGATCGTGCGGGCCTTGCCGGCTGCAAGTGCTTCTTCAAGTGCTCGCCAGGCTTCAACGTTTCCTTCAAAGTAGTCGCCACCGCGAAAATCATCCCAGGGCTGTGGGCAGTGGATGAGCAGGAGATCCACGTAGCCGATGTTGAGCTTCCTCAGAGACTCATTGATCGCTGCGACCGCTTCGTCGTAGTCCTTGATTTCCGCAGCAAGCTTCGTAGAAACAAAGAGCTCTTCTCGGGGGATCCCGCTGGCACGGATTCCCTCCCCGACGCCGCGTTCGTTGCCGTACGCCTGAGCTGTGTCTATGTTTCGGTACCCTGCATTGATGGCAGCTTCGACCACTTCCGCAGCTTTGTCGTCATCTACCAGCCACGTGCCGAGGCCCAGCTTTGGGATCTCGTTGCCATCGGCGAGTGTGTAGACCTCTTCTAGAACGCTCACTTGCTATTCCCTCCGTCTGCTCTTGTCATCTTCTATATGCATCCAGCGTAGCGAAGAGTCGCGCAGACCCGATGCAGCACCCGTCTTTCCGTTTTGGCCGTGCATCGCTTTCCCTTTTTGGTTGCGTGTCTGTTTTTGTTTTGGTTGCGTGTCGGCCTTTCCGTTTTGGTTGCGTGTCCTCCTTCCCGTTTT
>ERZ1031159.175-NODE-175-length-11230-cov-5.695660_pt1 | contig 11230 bp, 11 predicted proteins | sample MGYA00516706_ERZ1031159 | MGnify/ENA primary metagenome ERZ1031159 (study PRJEB33719, sample SAMN04262508) | wastewater metagenome | biome: rural village; feature: composting latrine chamber; material: composting feces with ash | place: El Salvador | collected... | reverse complement strand
CTCGCCGTCCGGACCAAAGCCAAGCTCCCCAGCGCCTTCTTCGTCATCGTCCGCGGCGGGCGCGTCAACCACCGTGAGGGGTAGCATCTGTCGGATCTCTGGAACCTGGCGGACCATGGATTTGAATCGGGTGAAAACTAACTCGACTGCCCCAACTCCCTTTTCGGGGTCCTTGTCCAAGAAGCGTTCCAGGAGGGTCTCACCCACCTCGTAAATGAGTTCGTCCGAGGGGGAGTCCGACGCACCCTCCCACGACTTCTCAACCGGGATCCCACGGAATCGGAAGTACTGTGCAGCCCGCCGACCGGCAGTGAAGAGCACTGGCACTTTGCCCTTCTCTTTCAGCTCTTCGATGAGTTTTTCTGTCTCGCGCAGAATCGTCGCCGAATACGCTCCCGCTAGGCCGCGGTCCGAGGCTATTGCTAAGACCGCAACCCTGTCCGTGTCACTGCGGGCCTGCGTCAGCGGGTGCTGGACATCCGAGTGGATCGCAACAGCCGCGACCGCTTTCGTAAGCGCGTGGGTGTACGGGTCCGCTTCAGTCGCGCGCTTGCGAGCGCGCCCAATGCGCGAAGCAGCGATCATCTCCATTGCGTTGAAGACTTTTTCAAGCTTCTCCGTGGAGGCGATCTTCTGCTTGTAGATCCTTTGCGCGCCGCTCATCTGCTATCTCTTACCTCCACGCGGACGCACGATGCGTTCATGCGTGCGCTCGGCCTCGAGATCTTCGTCAGCTTCCTCGATCTCTTCCTTATGGAGTGTGTACTTCTCAAGGAAGGACTCGACTTCGGCCTTCAAGTCAGCCTCCGTCTCCTCGCTGAGCTGGCCCTTCTTCGAGATTTCCGAAAGGACGTCGGAACGAGTCCTTAATTGGTCCAGGAGCGCGTCTTGGAAGGGCAGCACTTCCTTCAACTCAAGCTTGTCCAGGTAGCCGTTCGTGCCGGTCCAGATCATAACGACCTGTTCCTCAACAGGCATTGGAGAATACTGAGGCTGCTTCAGAAGCTCCATGAGGCGCTCGCCGCGGGTCAACTGCTGACGGGTGACCGCGTCAAGGTCGGAAGCGAACATGGCGAACGAGGCCATCGAGCGATACTGGGCCAGTGTCAGCTTCAGCGTCCCCGCGACCTTCTTCATAGCCTTGATCTGCGCGTCACCGCCAACACGAGAAACCGAGATGCCAACGTCGACAGCGGGACGCTGATCGGCATTGAACAGGTCCGACTGCAGGAAGATTTGGCCGTCGGTGATCGAAATGACGTTCGTTGGAATGTAAGCAGAAACGTCGTTTGCCTTCGTCTCAACGATGGGAAGTCCCGTCATGGACCCGCCCCCAAGCTTGTCGTTAAGCTTCGCGCAACGCTCAAGCAGTCTGGAGTGCAGGTAGAAAACGTCACCGGGGTACGCTTCGCGGCCCGGCGGGCGGCGAAGAAGCAGTGAAACGGCGCGGTAGGCCTCGGCCTGTTTCGAGAGGTCGTCAAAGACGATCAGCACGTGCTTGGAGTCGTACATCCAGTGCTGCCCAATCGCAGAGCCGGTGTAGGGAGCAAGGTATTTGAAGCCTGCCGGGTCCGAAGCGGGGGAAGCGACAATGGTCGTGTACTCCATCGCTCCCCTGTCAGTCAGGGTCTTCTTGACTGCCGCAATGGTGGAAGCTTTCTGCCCGATCGCAACGTAGATGCAACGGACCTGCTTGTTCGGGTCGCCGGTTTCCCAGTTGTCTTTCTGATTCAGGATGGTGTCGACAGCCAGGGCCGTCTTACCTGTTTGCCGGTCGCCGATGATCAGCTGGCCGCGACCAATCGGGATCATGGAGTCGATGGCTTTCAAACCTGTTTGCAGGGGCTCGTAGACGCTACGCCGCGTCAGGACGCCCGGGGCCTGAAGTTCAAGCGCCCGCCTGCCGTCCAGGTCCGTAATTTCACCAAGGCCGTCGATGGGCTTGCCAAGTGGGTCCACAACACGACCCAGGTAGCCGTCCCCAACCTCGACAGACAGGACCTCCCCCGTCCGGCGAACCTCCTGACCTTCCTCGATCCCGGAGTAATCACCCAACACGACCACACCGATCTCGCGTGGCTCCAGGTTCATGGCGAGTCCCAGGGTTCCATCCGAGAACTGCAGCAGTTCACTCGCCATCGCCCCTGGTAGGCCTTCAACTTTCGCGATCCCGTCAGCCGTTAGTGTCACATGGCCGATTTCCTCGGCAGCAACCTCTGCGGGCGCGAAGGACTCGATGTATGAATCCAGTGCCTTCCGTATCTGGTCGGCGGAAATCCCTAGATCAGCCATCTGTGTCTTCCTTGTCCTTGGGTTCTCTCTATAAGTTCTTTAGTGCCCGCATCTGTCAGCGGGTAAGTGACTCGCGCGCCACCACGAAGTCGCGACGCACGGTTGTGTCAACGGACTGTTCCCCGGCATCCAGGCGGAAACCTCCGATAAGGCTTGGGTCAATCACCGTCGTCAGAAGGACGTCGATTTGCCAACGCCTGCTGGCGAGCTGCGTCAGTTTCTTGTACTGCTTTTCATCAAGCTCGGTAGCGGTGTAGGCGACAACCAGTGTTTTCCCTGTCAGCTCAGCAACTCTTGACGCGTAGCTGCGAAGTGTTTGCAGTAGTTCGCCGTAATGCGTGGAGAATGCGGCACGGATGATAAGCCGTTCGGCAATCGGTGAGACCCGCCCCTTGAAGATGACGCGGGCCAAGTTCGCACGGTCCTTTGCACCGCCTTCGCCAATGTCAGACAGCTGGACGCGCAGCTCTCTTTCACCGCTGATTAGCGAGACTGCGTCAATCAACTGCTGAGCCAGATCCGCGTACTCCCCGTCCTTCAGAGCCTGGTAGATGTAGGCGTCTAACCCCAGATCCGAGGTCACCTCAACCAAAGCCCGTGAAGACGTCCAGTGCTCCTTCACCAAATCTTGGAGCACTTCCAGCGCAGTCTTCGTGACGTTCGCGGCGAATACGGCGTCCAGCAGAGCGAGCTTGTCAGAGTCAGTCCGGGAGGGGTCTGTGAGACCTTCGCGAAGTGGAGCGCTCCCCGCGAGCAGGTCGGAGGAGCCGAACAGGTCCTCACCAACCTGCTCCCCGTCAGCTCCTTCTTCAACAGCGCTGGCCAAAAGCTTGCCCGCGCGCTCACGCCGTCCCTGAACCGTCACTAGAAATCCGCTCCGGTCGGCACCTTGTTCATGTCAGCCTCAAGTTCATCCATGAAGCGGTCAATGACCCTGGAAGAAAGTGCCTTGTCCTTTAGTTGTTCGCCAACGATCTTTTCAGCAAGGGACGTAGCGAGGGCGCCCACGTCTTGCCGCAGTGAGACCTGGGCCGCCTGTCTCTCTGCATCAATCTGCTTCCGCGCTGTCTCCGCAATGCGTTGAGCTTCAGCTGTAGCGTCAGCTTGAGCCTGCTGGACCGCTCGCTTCGCGTCACGGTCTGCCTCATCGCGGATCGCTTTCGCGTCCCTCGCTGCCTGGGCTAGGAGCTCCGCACGCTCACGCTTCGCAATCGCCGCGTCCTCGTGAGCCTTGGAGGCAGCGTCAAGGCCCTTATCGATCTCATCGCGACGCTGGTCAATCATTTTGTAGATCTTTGGCAGTGCACGCCCTAAAACCAGCCAGAGTAGCAGGGCAATGACCGCTGACCAAAAGACCTCGTACAACGGGGGAAACAGGACGTCTGTGCCTTGGATGTCCGCTTCACTCGTTGCTGGTAGCAGCAGGAGAAACATCGTTAGACGATAAAGGTAAGCACGAAGCCGATCAAGGCTAGTGCCTCGACAAGCGAAGCGCCGATGATCATGTTCGTGAACAGACGTCCGGCTACCTCAGGCTGACGGGCTGTGGCTTCCTGAGTCTTGGAAACTAGCATCCCAATGCCGATGGCAGGGCCGAGTGCCGCGACACCGTAGCCCAATATTGCAATCGAACCGCTCATGTTTGCTCCTTATTACTTTCTTTTTCTTGGGTTTAGTGGGCCTCAACCGACATCTTGATGTACACGCCCGTGAGGATTGTGAAAACGTACGCCTGCAGGACCGCAACGAAGATCTCAAACAACGTGACGATGATGGATGCCACGACCGTCAGGGCTGCCATCGGTTTCACCCAAACGTCAATGGCCAGCATCAGTGACTGGGTCCCAAAGTAGGTGAGCGCCAGAAGCATGTGGCCGGCGATCATATTGGAAAGAAGACGAATGGCGAGCGTTGCGGGGCGAACAACAAAGGTTGAGACCAGCTCGATTGGGGTGAGCAGGAAGTAGACGGGCCAAGGGATTCCCGGAGGAAACAACTGTTCTTTGAAGAACTTCAGCCCACCGCGTGCTTTGATGCCGGCCACGATAAACGTGACGTAGCTGATGACTGCAAAGACCAGCGGGACACTCATGACTGATGACGCAGCGATGTTGATGCCGGGGACTATGCCCGTCAGGTTCATAGCGAGGACACCAAAGAAGACGAACCCCAGTATGGTTGCGTAGCGCTTTCCGCGCCTGGTCCCCAGAAGCTCGATCCCGACGTTGTCGCGCACGAAACTCACGAGCATCTCAGCGACCATCTGCGTGCGGCCGGGGCGGACCTTCAACTTCGCTGCAATGAGCACGAAAGCCACCATGACCACTGCGCCGGCGAAGAAACGTGCCAGGACCAGCCGGTTCACCTGGAAGTACGTGCCTTCCCAGATCATCGCCTCTGGGAAGAAGTCCATCAAGCCGGGTTCGTGCACCTCAATGCTGGGTTCCCGGAGGAAGCGGATTACGGCCTCTCCGAAGGTGGCGATAATGATGGCGACAATGATGGCAAGCCCAACCCACCACCAGGTCGGTGTCTTTGGTCGAACCGTATCGGCGTCCTGGGAGGCGGCCGCTTTAGTACCCGTGTCCTTGGACACGTCTGTCGCTTGCAGGGGGCACCTCCAGTCAAGTGTCGCTTCGCCATCGAGGCGACTTTGGCCAACGCTAACGCCAAAACACTTCGGACCAGCGATCCTTAGGTTTCAACGTGCCCATGCTACCAGCCGGCCGCACCTACGTCTGCTCAAGCGAGTCTGGACCCAAAGCAAAAACCCCCGCCTGGGCCACGACGCTTGCAACGACCGCAACGGCGACGATGATGGCGACGACCACAACGTCAAAGACCGCCAGGGTTTTTGCCAGGACCAAGGCAGCACCCACTAGGATCACCTTTGCTAGATAGTCCAGTGCAATCCAAAGAACGGTCGGATGCTTTGCGAGCGCTGTGCGCTTCGTGGTGAAGAGACTCACAGCGAACATGGCAAGTGAAGCAGCGAGTCCCAAGCCCGCCGACGGCCAGGGATGTCCGGGAACGAATAGGCCCAGCGCAAACGCCACGAGCGTCATGAAGGCCCCCGCAATGAGCAACGCCGACCCCATCTTTCGGACCTTTTTAACCAGGGTTAGGCTGGTCACTCTGCCTCGCCTTCATTCACCTGCCGTGCCCTCTCGATTGCCGACTCGTAGCCGGTGAGGGGGTACCAGGTCCTGTGGCCACCGTGAGAGATGACTTGGACGCCGTCGTCGACCACGACCGGCCCACCGGGGGTGCCTGCGCCTCGGCTGCGCCTGGAAGAGTGCGGGAACTGGTAGACCGTTGCGGCGATGATGGCCACGAAGAAAGGTAAGGACCAGAGGAACACGTTCTTTGGCGAGTACCAGATCAGCGAAACGGCAACCACAACGACCAGTGCGGTCCAACCGTAGAGGATGAAGACAACCCCTCGGTGAGAGTGCCCCTGAGTCAGCAGCCGGTCGTGCAGGTGGGTTCGGTCAGCCGTCACAGGGCTTTTGCCGTGCAGCATGCGGATAGCCGGAGTGATCACCAGGTCGGCGATCGGCACCACCAGCACCGCGACCGGCAGGATTAGGGGCATCCAGGTCGCGACAGCCGAACTGTCGGTGAGCAGCATCGGGTTCAGCTGTCCTGTCACAATGATGGCCGCAGATCCCAACACCAGACCGAGCACCATGGCGCCCGAGTCCCCCATGAAGATCGACGCGGGGTGAAAGTTGTACCAGAGGAACGCAATGCAGGCGCCCGCAAGCGCCATCGTGATGATCGCAGCCCCTGAAAGGTACAGGAGCTGGCCTGTGAGTCTGGTCAGAAAATAGGAGTAGGTGAAGAAACCGAGCGCCCCAATGGCGATGACACCTGCCGCTAGGCCGTCCAAGCCGTCCACAAAGTTAACCGCGTTCATGATCGCAACAAGGATCACGGTAGAGACAAGGACCGACAATCGCGCGGATCCGATGCTGACCCCGAACAAGGGGATGTTGATCAGCTGCACCCCGGCGGTTGCCATCCCTCCCGCGACCAGGAACTGCCCTGCCAGCTTCGCGAGCCAGTCGAGTTCCCAAATGTCATCAATCACGCCAAGCAAGCAGATCGCAACAGCCCCTAGGGCGACAGCCCAGAGAGCCGTCGATTCCTGGTACGCGGGACGAAAAAAGGGGATTGAGTAGCCGATCAGCAGCGTGAGGACAATACCGCCCATTAGCGCCACTCCCCCAAGACGAGGAATCGGGATCGCGTGGACGTCGCGCTCTCGCGGCGGAGTTAAGACGTTGAAACCCAAAGCAATGCGGCGGACAACGGGGACCAGAACCAATGTGGCCCCGGTGGACACGAAGAAGAGCAAGAGATAAAGCCTCATTGCCCTCCCTGTTCCGCCTCATCCAAGACTGCTTGCAGCTGTTCCAAGCCTAGGTCGCCTTCTCGAAGGATACGCAGGTCATCTCCAGTGATGTCCAGGATCGTCGAAACGGGGCCGGGCCCCAGCTTTCCCCCGTCCACGTAGCGTTCCACGCTCTCCCCAAAGTACTTCCTGGCTTCGTCAACCGAACGCGAGGGAGGGTTCCCAGTTGTGTTCGCAGACGTTAGTGCGAGGGGCCCCAGCCGGGCCAGTTCGGCTAGCGCTAGAGGGTGGTCTGGCACGCGCAGGGCGACCGTCCCTCCGGTTTTCGACAAGTCCCAACCGAAGGCCTGTTTGGTCCGCACGACCAGTGTGAGGGGGCCTGGCCAAAACGCTTCTGCGAGTTTTTGTGCCCGTTCACGCTCAGCTTCGGTGGCGAAGTGGGCAAGTCGGTCCAGCCAGGTGGAATCCGGGAGCACGACGGGGGGTGGCATGCGCTCGTCCCTCCCCTTGGTGTCCAGCAGGAGGGCGACAGCATGAGGATCAAAAGGGTCGGTGCCGATTCCGTAAACCGTGTCTGTGGGTAGCACTATCAGGCTCACCACCAATTCACTCCCCTTCCGATTCGGCCGCGCATCCGACACGCACCCAAATCACTCCCCGCCCGATTCGGCCGCGCATCGTGCTTCAGGCGCCTTTTGCGCGACGAGGAACCTCGGGGCCCCCGTCAGGTCCTCCTCAGTCCCCACTCCCGCGAACCCAACTGCCAAAGCGTGTTCGCGAAGGGCCTCCCCCTGTGTCTCCCCATGCTCCATCACTAGGAAGCCTCCGTGCCGAAGCAGCTGGTAAGCGCGGAGCACAATCCCGCGGGGAATAACCAACCCGTCCTCCCCGCCCCCATAGAGTGCCACGGCAGGGTCCGCCTGCGCTTCCGGCTGGGTAGGGGCGTCAAATAACCCCACATACGGTGGGTTCGAAACAACCAGGTCGACCTGCCCGACAAGCTCCGGCAGCGCGTTCAAAGCGCTCTGCTCCGCGACTTTCGCCGCACCTGACGCGTGCCGAAAAACGTTTGCCCGCAAGTAGGGTAGAGCCTCTGCGGAGTTCTCAACAAGCCAAACCTCCGCGCCCCCCAGCTCCGTAGCCATCGCCAGCCCGATGGCACCCGACCCAGCGCAGAGATCAACGACAGTGAGTGGGCCCCCACCAAGAGAACTGCCGACCCTCAGTGCGTGCTCAACCAAGAACTCCGTTTCAGGCCTTGTCGAGAAAACTCCGGGACCAGCTTTCAGCTCCAACCCCCGAAAGTTCATGGTTCCCATGATGTGCTGCAGGGGGATCCTGTTGCTGCGCTGAGCAATGGCACTGCGATAAGTTTCCACGGCTCGTCTACCGACGTCCTGCGGGGCAAACAGCAGTGAATCCTGGCCGAGCACCCACTCCAGAAGCCAGTTCGCCTCCTGCTTAGGCACGCCTGAACGAGAGAGCTGCCCTCTCCCCCACTCCAGTAGGTCGGCGAGTCTGACCGTTGCCTGGGGACTTCGCTGACGAGTCACGACCAGCCCGCCTTGTGGAGCGTCCGAGGCCCCACCTTGGCCCGGCGAGGTGTTACGCGCCGTCTTCACCGGCGAGACGCGCGGCCTCATCGGCGTCGATAGCGGACGCGATGACGGGCCCCAGGTTGCCTTCCAGAACCTGGTCCAAGTTGTAAGCCTTGTATCCGGTGCGGTGGTCTGCAATCCGGTTCTCCGGGAAATTGTACGTACGGATTCGCTCCGAGCGGTCCACCGTCCGCACCTGACTTTGACGCTGAGCCGAGGCTTCGGCCTCACGCTTCTCGCGGGCGTCAGCAACAAGCCGAGAATGCAAGACCCTCATCGCAGCCTCCCGGTTTTGGATCTGTGACTTCTCATTCTGCATCGAGACCACAATGCCGGTCGGCAGGTGGGTGATGCGGACCGCGGAGTCTGTGGTGTTCACCGACTGCCCGCCGGGACCCGAGGAACGGTAGACGTCGATACGAAGCTCGTTCGGGTCGATCACGACCTCGTCATCCTCGTCCATTTCCGGCATCACGAAGACACCTGCGGCAGACGTGTGAACGCGTCCCTGTGATTCGGTGACTGGGATCCGCTGGACTCGGTGCACCCCACCCTCGTACTTCATGTGTGCCCAAACGCCATCTTCAGGGGCAGGGTGTCCCTTCGCGCGGATCGCGAGCGTAACCTCTTTCAGGCCGCCCAAACCTGTGTGCGTTGTCGAAAGCTCGGTCGTGCTCCACCCCTTCATCTGCGCGAAACGTTCGTACATGCGCGCCAGATCGGCAGCGAACAGCGCGGACTCATCCCCGCCCTCGCCCGCTTTCACCTCCAAAATGACGTCGCGGGCGTCGTCGGGGTCCCTGGGGGCGAGGACGGCGACCAAGTCACGATAGGTTTCCTCGCGCTGGGCGTCGATGGCCTCAAGCTCAGAAGCGAAGTCTGGCTCTTCCTCGGCCAGCTCGCGAGCGGCTTCCAAGTCGGATTCAAGATCCGACAGCGCGTTCGCCAGTTTCACGATGCGACCGAGCTCCGCGTAGCGCCTACCAACCTTGCGTGCCCTGGCCTGGTCTGAGTGCAGCCCAGGATCCGCAAGAGCCTTCTCTAGCTCCTGGTATTCAGCAATCAAAGGCACTACGGCCTCTAGCCCTCCTGGCGCACTCATGTTGTCCTTTCGCTACGCATCTTTTTGAACAAACAAATGGGCACCGACGGGAGTCCGCCGGTGCCCACTTGCTGAAGCTATTTCTTGTCCGCCTTCTTGGCGCCCTTCTTACCGTAGCGGGCCTCGAAGCGGGCAACACGGCCGCCAGAGTCCAGAATCTTCTGCTTGCCCGTAAAGAAGGGGTGGCAAGCGGAGCAAACGTCGACGCGCATCACGCCATTGGCGACGGTTGATTTGGTAACGAACTCGTTCCCGCAGGTGCAGGTCACGGTCGTTTCTACGTACTCGGGGTGAATGCCTTGCTTCACTTAGGTCTCCTAAAGTTTTCTCAGTACCGGGTCCCAGGCGGATGCCAGGGTGAACCGGGACAGTGTCCCAGTCTGGCACCTGACCGGTGCCCGGTCCAGCTGCTGACAGCGAAGCGGACGTGAGATCCGCCCCGTTTCTAGTCTGCTGCAGTAGTCCGCTGAACCAGCATCAAGAACTCAGCGTTCTGCTGCGTGTCTTTCAGCTTGCCAAGCACGGATTCCAACGCCGCTTGCTGATCCAGGTTTCCAAGGACCCTGCGCAGCTTCCACATGACCGCGAGTTCTTCGGGCTTGAACAGCATCTCTTCACGGCGGGTGCCAGAAGCGTTGATGTCGATGGCCGGGAAAATGCGGCGGTCGGCGAGAGAGCGCGACAGGCGAAGCTCCATGTTGCCTGTGCCCTTGAACTCTTCAAAAATGACCTCGTCCATCTTCGACCCGGTCTCCACAAGCGCTGACGCGATGATAGTGAGGGACCCGCCTTCACGCAGGTTGCGTGCAGCGCCAAAGAACTTCTTGGGCGGGTAGAGCGCCGCAGCGTCAACACCGCCGGAAAGGATGCGGCCCGACGCTGGGGCAGCCAGGTTGTAAGCCCTGGAAAGACGTGTGATTGAGTCCAACAGAACGACGACGTCCTGACCCAGTTCAACCAGGCGCTTCGCGCGCTCTATCGCAAGCTCCGCGACTACCGTGTGGTCTGAGGCTGGGCGGTCGAACGTCGAAGCGATCACTTCGCCGTTCACGATGGAACGCATGTCCGTGACTTCTTCCGGACGTTCGTCAACCAGGACAACCATCAAGTGGACATCCGGGTCGTTGATCTCAATCGCCTTCGCGATCTGCTGGATGATCATCGTTTTGCCGGCCTTGGGCGGCGAAACAATGAGTCCGCGCTGGCCCTTGCCGACCGGCGCAACCAGGTCGATCATGCGGGGCGTGATTGCCTTTGGGGTGGTTTCCAAACGCAACTGCTCTTTGGGATACTCGGGAGTCAGCTTCGCGAACTCGCGGCGCTTCGCCGCGTCCTCGACACTCATCCCATTGATGGAATCAACTCGAACCAGCGCGTTGTACTTCTGGTTGCCACGACGCTCACCTTCACGGGTCGCGCGAACAGCACCAACGACAGCGTCACCTGGGCGCAGACCCCACCGGCGAACGTTGCCGAGGGTGACGTACACGTCGGAATCTCCGGGGAGGTAGCCGGAAGTGCGCACGAACGCGTGGTTCGACTGCACGTCGACAATGCCCGCGATCGGTACCAGCGACTCTTCATCAAGCGGTTCGTTGTCGTTCTCACGACGCTGCCCGCCCTGCTGCTGCTGGTTCCGGTTTTGGCCACCGCGGCCGCGCCTACGGGAATTCCGGTCGCGCCTGCTGCGTCCCCGGTTCTGGTCCCCACCTTCAGGCAACTCAATCTCTTCAAGAGACTTAGCTGCGTCGGGGACTCCGCCTTCCCTGCCTTTACTGCGGGTTTTCTCAAGCTGTTCTGCAACGGCCTCACGGGCCTTCTCGGCGGACTGCTGGTCGGGGCGCTCCCCACCGGACCCACCCTTCTTGCTGGAGGGGGCCT
>ERZ1031159.174-NODE-174-length-11331-cov-6.360944_pt1 | contig 11331 bp, 4 predicted proteins | sample MGYA00516706_ERZ1031159 | MGnify/ENA primary metagenome ERZ1031159 (study PRJEB33719, sample SAMN04262508) | wastewater metagenome | biome: rural village; feature: composting latrine chamber; material: composting feces with ash | place: El Salvador | collected... | reverse complement strand
TCCTGCTGAACCGCTCTTCCGATCTGCTCGATTTGGCGGGTTAGAACTGGCTCATTTGACTCCAAGCGCCCAGCGAGCCTGGAAGCAAGAGGTCCTGGCTGAACAGATCCAACGAATTGGCGGGCCTGCCCTCGTCGAAGAAGTTCAGGCTCTGTATCCCCAGGGCGTTGCTGTCGAAACACCAGGCGACGAATCCGAGGGAGGCGAGGGGACGCGCACGCGAATCCAGCTAACGGGCATGGATGGTGGTCGTTTGGGTGTCAAGCGCTACCGTTCCCACGATGTCGTTCCTGTGGACCGGGTCCCCGTCACGGTCTCACCGATAAATGATCTGCGGGCGATTCTGCGGGACCAGTCGGGGGTTTGGAAGAAGCGGTGGAAGGCAGGGGACCGCGTCGCCATCGAGGCGCCTTCGGAAAGCGACGCAGTGGTCGTGACACCCAAGGGGACATTCCGTTTTGCTGACGGTGCGCCAGTTGAGCCGGTAGGGATGTGGACGGTTGAGGTCGATGGCGAGCGTCGGGTTTTTGAGGTGACGTCCGGAGGATTCTGGCAGGCGCATAAACTGGCGCCGTCCACATTGGCGACCGCGGTTGTCCACGCGGCGCAAGCGAAGCCGGGGCAAATCATTTTCGAGCTGTATTCCGGCGCTGGCCTCTTTTCCCGGTTCCTGGCGGAAGCCGTGGCGCCCGATGGGCGACTGCTCACGTTAGAGGGCGACCGTCGTGCGGTAGCGAACGCACACCACAACCTGACCGGAGTCGCCGAGGGGGTGGTGGAGAACTACACCGGCAAGGTAGATCCGGAGGCAATTGGGGAACTCGTGGAGGCAGCAGATGCCCCCGTGGATACCATCGTGTTGGACCCACCGCGCAAGGGAGCGGCAAAGGGCGTGTTGGCGGCGATAGGGCGCACAGCGGCGAAACGAGTCGTCTTGGTTTCTTGCGATCCTGCAGCCGGCGCACGAGACATGCGTGTTTTGCTGGAATCGGGTTTCCACCTGGAAAGCCTGCGTGCATGGGATCTGTTCCCGCATTCGCATCACTTTGAGACGGTGGCGGCGCTGGTTCGCAAGTAACGGGTTGCGCCCCGCGCTCCGCCGGGGCCTGAACCGTTTAGAGTAGAGAAAGGTACGCCAACAAGTTGGTTGGCGTGATCACCGTCGATGAGAACCCAAGGAGACGATGTGAAGCATCTGGACACGTTTGGTGCCAAAGGCAAGCTCGCCGTCGAAGACAAGCAATACGACATATGGCGCCTAGACGCCGTTCCCGGGCTCAAGAAACTCCCGTATTCCCTCAAAGTTTTGGCAGAGAACCTTCTGCGCAATGAAGATGGGGAGAACGTTACTGCAGATCACGTGAAGGCCCTCGCCGCGTGGGATCCAAAGGCAGAACCGAACACGGAGATTCAGTTCACCCCCGCACGCGTGGTGCTTCAGGACTTCACGGGCGTCCCCTGTGTTGTCGATTTGGCGGTGATGCGCGAGGCATACAAGGACATGGGCGGCGATCCAGAAACGATCAACCCGCAGGTCCCCGCAGAGTTGGTGATTGACCATTCCGTCCAGATCGATGCGTTTGGGACAAAGAGCGCATTTCGTCGGAATGTTGAACGTGAATATGAGCGCAACGGGGAGCGCTATCAGTTCCTGCGCTGGGGGCAGGAAGCCTTCGATAACTTCCTGGTTGTCCCTCCGGGCACAGGAATCGTGCACCAGGTGAACTTGGAGTACCTGTCTCGCGGAGTCTTCACAAAGGAGATCGGCGACAGCGTCGAAGCGTATCCCGATACCTGCGTGGGAACAGATTCGCATACCACGATGGTCAATGGCATGGGTGTCCTCGGCTGGGGTGTTGGTGGTATTGAGGCCGAGGCTGCGATGCTGAACCAGCCCGTATCGATGTTGATTCCGAAGGTTGTTGGGTTCAAATTGTCGGGTTCGATCCCGGCAGGCGCCACGGCGACGGATGTGGTTTTGACCATTACGCAGTTACTCCGCGAGCACAAAGTGGTCGGAAAGCTCGTAGAGTTTTACGGCGAGGGCGTTGCCCAGGTTCCGCTCGCGAATCGCGCGACTATCGGCAATATGTCGCCCGAATTCGGTTCCACTGTGGCAATGTTCCCCATCGATGATGTGACGCTCGATTATCTCCGGTTGACGGGGCGTAGTGATCACCAGGTTGCCCTCGTCGAAAAATACGCTAAAGAACAGGGCATGTGGCTGGATCCCCAGGTGGTTCCGGAGTTCTCCGAGTACTTGGAGCTGGATCTTTCCACTGTGGTGCCCTCGATCGCTGGACCTAAGAGGCCTCAGGATCGCATTGAGCTCAGTGAGTCCAAGGAGGCGTTCCGGTTCATTCTTCCTGAGTACGTGGACGATGAAACGAAGGTGAAGGACACCGCGTTGGATCGTGCTTTGGAGGGGACGTTCCCGGCGTCGGACCCCGTCAAGTTCGATGACCTTGGTCCCGCGGGGGGAGCGCCGCCGGTTGTTGATCCGGGTGAGAGTGAGGAACGTCCTTACCGCAGTGTGCAAATCGAGTTGGAAGACGGCACCCATACGGAGATGGATCACGGCAAGGTTGTGATCGCTTCGATTACTTCTTGTACCAATACTTCGAATCCGTCGGTGATGATGGCAGCGGGCTTGTTGGCGCGTAATGCTAATCGGTTGGGTTTGAAGACGAAGCCGTGGGTGAAGACGTCGATGGCTCCGGGCTCGCCGGTGGTGACTGCTTATTACGAGAAGGCTGGCTTGTGGCCTGACCTGGAAGCGCTTGGCTTCTATCTGGTTGGGTATGGCTGCACCACGTGTATCGGGAACTCTGGTCCGCTGCTGGGGGCGGTGTCGGAGGCAGTGAATGAACACGACCTGTCGGTTGTTGCTGTCTTGTCGGGTAACCGCAACTTTGAAGGGCGTATCAACCCGGACGTGAAGATGAATTACTTGGCGTCTCCGCCGCTGGTCATCGCTTATGCGTTGGCCGGGACGATGGACTTCGACTTCGAGCAAGAGGCTCTGGGCACTGACAGTGAGGGCCATGCGGTTTACTTGCGTGACATCTGGCCGGATGCTGATGAGGTGCAGAAGACCATTGATGAGACCTTGAGTCGGGAGATGTTCGAGGAGGATTACAAGAACGTCTTTGACGGGGATGAGCATTGGAAGGCTCTTGATGTTCCCGAGGGTGCGACATTCACCTGGGAGGATGCTTCGACGTACATTCGTCGGGCGCCGTATTTCGATGACATGCCGGCCAAGCCGCACCCGATAGAGGACATTACCGATGCGCGGGTGTTGTTGAAGTTGGGCGACTCGGTGACCACGGATCATATTTCGCCGGCGGGGGCCTTCCGCGCCGATTCACCGGCGGGTCAGTACCTGTTGGATAACGGGGTTGAGGTGTCGGAGTTCAACTCCTATGGCTCTCGGCGTGGTAATCACGAGGTGATGATTCGCGGGACGTTTGCGAACATTCGTATTCGCAATGAAATGCTTCCGGGTGTCGAGGGTGGCTTCACGCGCGACTTCACTCAAGAAGGCGGCCCACAGGAGAGCGTTTACCAAGCGGCGCAGAACTATGTTGCTGCCGGTGTTCCGCTCGTTGTTTTGGCGGGCAAGGAATACGGTTCGGGGTCCTCGCGTGACTGGGCGGCCAAGGGTGTCGCTCTGCTTGGGGTGCGAGCCGTCATCACCGAGTCCTTTGAGCGCATCCACCGTTCCAACCTGATTGGCATGGGTGTGCTCCCGTTGGAGTTCCCGGAAGGGGAGGACCGTGACTCTCTGGGCTTGGATGGGACGGAAACCTTCACCATCACGGGTTTAACGGAGTTCAACGAGGGCAAAACCCCGTCAACCGTCCATGTCGTTGCCAAGCGCGACGCCGCGGATGGGGGAGCCGGTGACGCGACCATCGAGTTCGACGCGGTTGTCCGCGTGGATACGCCCGCCGAGCGCGAGTACTTCCGCAATGGCGGCATCCTGCAGTACGTGCTACGCCAATTGAAGGCGAAAGAGGACGCGTTGAGCGCCTAGAGCCGGAGCTTGGACAGCGATAGAGGGGGCTTGCCTGTGGGCAGGCCCCCTCTGCTTTGGAAGTGAGTCGATCCGAAGTCAGCAGTTCTCGATCTTCACCGCTACTTCGTCATCGACGGGGAATCCCCACACCTTGCCGTAGAAGGACAGTTCTGCTTTCCAGGCGATGCCGATGGAACGATCGTGTTGGAAGGTGTGGCCCTCATCGGGGAGAAGTTCAAGGGCGACAGGTTTACCCAGTTCCACTAGGCGCTCGTAGGCGGCGGTCACGGTACTGACCGGTGTGTATTCGTCATCGGTGCCGTGGATGAAGAGGACAGGAGCGTCGATCTGGTCAAGGTGCTCCATGGGGGCGCGGGCCTTCCACAGTTCGGAGTCTGGATCCGATGTTCCCATCAGACGCTCGGGGTAGTGCCTCTCGAACTTGTGGGTTGTACGGACGAACTGGCCAAGGTCCGTGATCCCAGAGATGACCGTGCCGGCGGTGAACGTGTCACAACGCTCCAGGGCAATCAGTGCGGTCATGCCGCCAAAGGACTCCCCGCGAATGGCGACGCGGGCTGGGTCCACCAGGCCCTCACCGATGAGGTACTTGGCACCATCGGAACAATCCTGCACGTCAAGGTCGCCCCAACGCCCATTGAGTTCTTCTCGGTATTCGCGTCCATAAGCGGTCGACCCACGTGGGTTCGGCTCCATGACAGCAAAGCCACGACTGGTCCAGTACTGCACAGAGACTTTCAACGCATCTGTCGTTGACGTCGTTGGTAGGGGACGTAATGACACCAACAGTGGAGGCAGATCCCCTTCAGCGCCCTCGAAGTTGGCGTTGTCGGGGGGATAGAACAATCCGTGACCGGGTGTCCCATCGCGGTTCTCCCACCGGATCCCGATGGGGTGAGAGATCTCCTCGCCGTCAACCTCGATTTCAGAAGAGGGGCGGATGACGTTGGTTTCCCCGTCTGCCAACTCGATGATGGCCGGCATCTTGTCTTCGGAACTTCCAAGGAAGACCACCCGGCCAAAGGCTGCAGCGACGTTGCCTGCGGGGGCCCAGCCGACGTCCCACTCTTCCAAGAGGCCGTTATCCAAGCGGATGGTCCCCAAGTGCCAACGCGAGCCCTGCGCCCATGAACACACCAGGTGGTCGTTATCCAAGTTGTCATACGTGTGCAGGCCCAGTTCCCAGTGTGGGCTGGAGAAGGCTTGGGCACTTGGGTGGAGTGCGCGGGTGCGAAGACGAGTTTGCCAGGCGTCTGAAGGTTCGTCGGGCCTGGTAGTGAATCCCTCGGTGCGGTAGAAGTTGGCCCACCCGGTGGAGTCATCGACGTGAACCAGATCGCCTTCAAGGGTCCAGCGTGGCTGGTAAGCGCAAACGCCGGGATGGTCAAGGAGGACAACATCGGAAGTTAGGTGGCCCCGCTCATCAAGGTCGCCAACGTGGATCTCGGATTTGGTCCAGGGCATTTCGGGATGATTCCAGGTGAGCCAAGCCAATTTGGTTCCATCGGGTGAAACCGTGGGGGAGGACACGAAATCGGTTCCGGAGAAAACATCCCTGATCCGGTCTTTGTCACGCGCCGCCGAGCCATCCAAGGGGATGGCGACCAGGGAGTTCTCCGGTTCGCCGCCGTCTTTGCCCTCGTACTCCCGAACCGCGAAAACCACGCCGCGGGGCAGATCCAGTTCGAAGTCACCAAAGTGCCCGGCGCCCAGGGGCGTTAGGGCAGTGAGTTTGCGTTGGCGGGCGGCGACTCGGGTCAGGTAGACGCGTCCGTCCAAACCATCGGAAAAGACGATGACGCCGTCTCTGGCGGTGTAGGCCTTGCCCCCGCGCCCGTGTACAAGCGTTTCCACGTGGGGAAGACGTGAACCTTCTAGGAGCGGCAGTGCTTCTCCCGTCTGTCGAAGAGCATTGCGGCGCAATAGGACGTTGCGTCCGGGACGACGCGGATTGTTTTCCACCCAGTAGATGTCGGGGCCGTCGACTCGCACCTGACTGAGCACCACTGTGCGCTCCGTGAGGGTCTCCGGTGTGATGTTAGAGTTCCAAGTTCCGTATGGGGCGACCGTGGGCGACATGGGACCTCGCTTGTCGTTGCTCAGAGTGCTTTATCCAGTCTAGCGGCGCGTCGGCATTACACTGGCAGCCATGAGCAAGTGGAACGCAGACTCTGGTTCATCCGAGGGGGATCGGCAGATTCTAGATCTCATCGACGGACCGGAGATGCTGGGTCGATTGACGTCCGCGGAACTCGTTGAATTGGCGCAAGAAATTCGGGAATACCTGATCCACTCGGTGGCGAAAACCGGGGGACACCTAGGTCCGAATCTAGGGGTTGTGGAACTTACGTTGGCCCTTCATCGCGTCTTCGACTCGCCGCGTAACACCATCGTGTGGGATACGGGACACCAGTCCTATGTCCACAAGTTGGTGACGGGTCGCAAAGAATTCGCCAGTCTGCGTCAGCCAGGGGGACTGTCGGGGTATCCCTCACGCGCGGAGTCCGCTCATGACGTCGTTGAGAACTCGCATGCCTCCACTGCACTGTCTTGGGCAGATGGGATCGCGCTGAGCAAAGCTGCCCAAGGGGACACCTCCAGCACAGTTGCCGTCATCGGCGATGGGGCAATGACAGGTGGCATGGCTTGGGAAGCAGTCAACAACATCGCCGACGGTCCCGAAGTTCCCCTGGTGATTGTCGTCAATGACAACGGGCGTTCCTACGCACCGACTGTCGGTGGTCTGGCCCATCACCTTGATGCTTTGCGCACATCCATCACGTATGAACAGACTCTTGCCCTGGGGAAGAAGCGCCTCTTGCAGAGGGGACCTGCTGGCCGCAAAGCCTATGAAGCCCTCCACGGCCTCAAGACGGGTCTCAAAGACATGCTGGTCCCGCACCCGATGTTTTCGGACCTGGGCCTGAAGTACATCGGCCCCGTCGATGGCCATGATTTGGTGGCGCTGGAACTGGCTCTCACCCGCGCGCGTGACTACGGTCGCCCCGTTTTGGTTCACACCATCACCCAGAAAGGCAGAGGCTACACCCCTGCAGAACAGGACATTGCTGATCGGTTCCACGCGGTAGGGAAGATCCATCCTGAGACGGGTCTGCCGGTGGCGCCGCAACGCTTCGGCTGGACCAAGGTGTTTGCGCACGCTCTGGAGGAGGCTGCGGCGGAGGACCAAAACCTGGTCGGCGTGACTGCCGCAATGCTGGCCCCGGTGGGGCTGCAACCCATGGCGGACCGCTTCCCCGACCGCGTGTTTGACGTGGGAATCGCTGAGCAGCACGCCTTCACGTTGGCTGCGGGGATGGCGTTTCAGGGCACCCACCCCGTCGTCTGCGTCTATGCGACGTTCATGAACCGCGCGTTTGACCAGCTCACCATGGACGTCGCCCTCCACAAGGCGCCGGTAACGGTGGTTCTGGACCGCGCAGGCTTCACAGGTGACGACGGCCCCTCCCACAACGGAGTTTGGGACCTGTCGCTGGCTGCCATGGTCCCGGGGCTGCGCGTTTACGCTCCCCGCGACGCGGAGACACTCAAACGTGGTCTTGCGGAAGCCTTGGAGTGGGACGAGGGCCCAACCCTTCTTCGCTATCCCAAAGGTGAACCGCCTGCAGAGATTCCGGCCGTGAAAACGGCCGAGGGGATGGACATCATCTTCGAGCGAACACGCGACGATGTGCCCTCGGAAGGAAACCTCCCGTCCGTTCTTCTGGTTGCGGTGGGTGCCATGGCATCTGCGACGCGCACAGCTGGCCAGCGCTTGGCGCAAGCAGGTTTCCCCGTCACGGTCGTGGATCCCGGATGGGTTCTTCCGATCAACCCGGCCTTGGTTGACATGGTGGCGCGCTTCGATGTGGCTGTGTCGGTTGAAGATGGCGTGGCCGTTGGAGGTGTGGGCTCTGAGCTCTCTCGTCTTAGCGTCGCCACTGGGGGCCCTGCGGTGACGGCGATTGGGGCACCGCGAGAATTCCTCCCGCTGGCAACTCGCGCGATGCTTCTCAAGAAATTCGGTATGGATGAGGACGGCATTTTCGCGACGGTAACCAGGGCCGTGAGCCATCTTGAGAACGCGAAAGGTTCTGCGCCCAATCGGGTGTGACAGGATGCATGAAGCCGCGCTCTGTGCCTGGGATTAGCCGCTGATTACACTGGTGGCACGGGGCATTGCCCCTGGATAATCCTGTTACTGATTGGGAGCGCCACAATGACGATGAGTGCCGTATCAGCCGCCAAGACAAACGAAAAAGGCGACAGCAAAGAATACGCTTGGCGAGGGTTTGCCCCCGGCCTGTGGCAGGACTTCATTGATGTCCGCGACTTTGTTCAGCTCAACTACACCCCCTATGACGGTGACTCGTCTTTCCTGGAGGGCCCAACGGAGCGCACCGAGGCTGTCTGGGAGACGCTGTCCTCGATGTTCCCCAAGGAACGCGAAGAGGGCGTCTACGACATCGACAACCACCGTCCGGGAACCATCACGTCCCACGGCCCCGGTTACATCGATGACAATGACAACCTGATTGTCGGGCTGCAGACGGACGCCCCGTTGAAGAGGGCAATGATGCCCAACGGCGGCTGGCGCATGGTCGAAGGTGCGCTGAATACCTACGGCTACGAAGTCGACCCCACCATCAAGGAAATCTTCACCACGTACCGGAAGACTCATAACCAGGGTGTTTTCGATGTTTACCCCTCGTCGGTACGCAAAGCGCGTTCATCTCACATCGTCACCGGTCTGCCCGACGCCTACGGTCGCGGTCGCATCATTGGTGACTACCGCCGCGTTGCCCTGTATGGCATCGACCGGCTGATCGCGGGCAAGCAGGCCGACAAAGCGGAACTGGACTCCAGGTTCTCCTCAGATGACGTGATCAAAGAGCGCGAGGAACTGGCAGAACAGATCCGGGCCCTCGGCGAACTCAAAGAGATGGCTGCTTCCTACGGCTTCGACATTTCCGGACCGGCATCGAATGCCCGCGAGGCCGTGCAGTGGCTTTACTTCGCGTACCTGGCCGCGGTGAAGGAGCAAAATGGCGCGGCAATGAGCCTTGGCCGTACTTCGACGTTCCTGGACACCTACTTCCAACGCGATTTGGACGAGGGCACCCTCACGGAAAAAGAAGCCCAGGAAATCATCGATGACTTCGTCATCAAGTTGCGGATCGTTCGCTTCCTGCGCACCCCCGAATACGATGAACTTTTCTCCGGCGATCCCACGTGGGTAACCGAGACCATCGGGGGCACCGGCCGTGACGGCCGCACCCTGGTCACCAAGAACTCCTTCCGCATGCTTCAGACTCTTTACAACTTGGGTCCGGCACCAGAACCGAACCTGACGGTTCTGTGGTCCGAAGATCTGCCCGAGGGCTTCAAGGATTTCTGCGCGAAGACCTCCATTGAGACCTCCGCCATCCAGTACGAATCCGATGCGCTGATCCGCGATTCCTGGGGGGACGACGCCGGGATCGCCTGCTGCGTTTCCGCCATGGAGATTGGCAAGCAGATGCAGTTCTTCGGGGCCCGCGTCAACCTGGCCAAGTCGTTGCTGTACGCGATCAATGGTGGCCGCGATGAGAACTCTGGCGTGCAGGTGGCTCCGCCCTCGGAACCCGTCACTGGAGACGTTCTGGACTTCGATGACGTCTGGCAGAAGTACGATCACCTGCTGGATTGGTTGGCCCGCACGTACGTCGACGCGTTGAACTGCATCCACTACATGCATGACAAGTACGCCTACGAGCGCATCGAGATGGCCCTGCATGACACCGAGATCCTGCGCACCATGGCCTGCGGCATCGCCGGGCTGTCGGTGGCCGCTGACTCCCTGTCTGCTATCAAGTACGCGACGGTGACGCCCATTCGTGATGACCGCGGCCTGGTCGTTGACTACAAGATCGAGGGTGACTTCCCCAAGTTTGGCAACGACGATGACCGCGTTGATGACATCGCGGTGGAACTGGTGCGTTCCTTCATGGACAAGATTCGCCAATACCCGACGTACCGCGATGCGACGCACACCCAGTCGGTTCTGACCATCACCTCTAACGTCGTTTACGGCAAGCACACCGGTAACACCCCGGATGGGCGCCGCGCGGGCGAACCGTTTGCTCCCGGGGCAAATCCGATGAACGGGCGCGACACCCACGGGATGCTGGCTTCTGCTCTGTCGGTGGCGAAGCTGCCCTACACCGAGTCTCAGGACGGGATTTCGCTGACGAACACGGTGGTGCCCTCCGGTCTTGGTCGCACCCTGGATGAGCAGGTGCACAACCTGGTAGGTCTGCTGGACTCCTACATGGGCGAACAGGGCTTCCACATGAATGTGAACGTCCTCAACCGCGACACGCTGTATGACGCGATGGAGCACCCGGAGAACTATCCGCAACTCACCATCCGCGTGTCGGGCTACGCCGTGAACTTTGTGCGGTTGACCCGTGAGCAGCAGATGGATGTCATTTCGCGCACCTTCCACGAGCGGGTGTGACCGCCCTACAGGAACACGTGAGTGCCGACGGAGTGACGGGCGAGTATGCCCCCGCCCCGTCGGCCACTCCCGTTGCACGCACTGCCGGTCAGGGCCTGACAGGTCTTGACTCCGTAGGTGAAATCGAGCGGCGGGAGCAGGCACGGAAGATTCACGAGGGTGAAATCGTCTCTGTCCACTCCTGGGAACTGGTGACGGCTGTCGACGGTCCCGGCACCCGCATGACCACGTTCTTTGCGGGATGCCCGCTGCGATGCCTTTATTGCCACAACCCCGACACGTTGGAGATGCGCCGGGGAACTATGGTGCCCACCCAGGAACTGTGCGATCGGATCCTGCGTTATAAGCGCATTTTTGCTCGCACTGGTGGCGGGGTGACCTTCTCTGGTGGGGAGCCGCTGATGCAGCCTGCAGGCCTTGCGCGTCTTCTGCGGTTTTCTCACCAAAATGGGATCCACACGGCCATAGATACTTCCGGGTTTCTCGGCTGGCGCTGCACCGATGAGATGCTGAGCAACCTGGATTTGGTCCTGCTGGATCTGAAATCGGGGTTGAAGTCAACGTACGAGATGATCACGGGCCAGCAACTTGAGCCGACACTGGAGTTTGCACGCCGCTTAGCGGAGGCAGGCATTCCGATCTGGGCCCGCTTCGTTCTGGTCCCGGGCTACACAGACGCCGTGGAGAACGTCGAGGAAGTTGCGCGGCTCGCTGCTCTGTATCCCAACATTGAGCGCGTCGAGGTTCTCCCGTTCCACCAGATGGGGCGCGACAAGTGGGATGCGCTGAG
>ERZ1031159.172-NODE-172-length-11353-cov-3.259426_pt1 | contig 11353 bp, 7 predicted proteins | sample MGYA00516706_ERZ1031159 | MGnify/ENA primary metagenome ERZ1031159 (study PRJEB33719, sample SAMN04262508) | wastewater metagenome | biome: rural village; feature: composting latrine chamber; material: composting feces with ash | place: El Salvador | collected... | reverse complement strand
ACGTGGTCTCAACCGACCCTAAGACGAACACGGTCTTGGTGGGTCCCTCCGCACTGCTGACGGTCGGCCGACTGACCGCAGAAGACCCCGTCTACTACATCGACCCGCAGGAAGACACCCGGGGCCTAGTCGTCGACGTTGCGGCTCAGCAGGCCTTTGGCTCAACCATGGAAGGCCGCGGCCTGAACGAGGTCCCGGACGACGTCTTCACAGCACAGATCAGGGCGCACGGAACCCCAAGCGTGGTCACGGCAATCCGTGCTACGAAGGATGGGCTTGAGGTCGATCTAGCTGAGCCAATCAGGGGAGTCGCAACCGGCCAGGCGCTAGTCCTCTACAAAGGTTCCCGGGTTGTTGACGAAGCAACCTTGCTCTCCGCCTCCCGCCCCTAGCCCCGTGAGCGTCGCGCGTTTCACCCGGCCCAGGTGCCATAATCTCAGCGCCTCGCGCTAAACTTTGTTGTCGGCAACAGCTCAAGCACCCTTGACTTTGCGACGAAGCGCTCGTGGCGGAATTGGCAGACGCGCTGGATTTAGGTTCCAGTGTCTTACGACGTGGGGGTTCAAGTCCCCCCGAGCGCACTTTTGTGAAGTGTCGGGACATCGTTTACAGGTGTCCCGACTTTTTTGTTTGGTGATGTGTCGTGTCATCGTTGACGTTTTTGGGTCCCTGTCTCGGTGAAGCGGTCCAGGTTTGGTTCCGTCACCAGCGGAACAAAACCTGGACAGCTTCAAAACTGTTCACGGACCTGGACAAGGTGGGGGCAGGGGACCAATTCGTCCTCGAGGTTCCAGGGGACGTCTGACCTATCAGGTTGACATGGTACGGATCGCTCCTCCTGGTGAAACGGAATGGCTGCCAGTTGGCCCGGGTCGCGGCCCTGTCACCCTGACCGCCTGTGTTCCTTTGGGAATCAACACAGCGTGGTTGCTGGTCACCGGGTACCGCCTCGAACCGGCCCCGAAGTAGACGTTGAGAGTGCTGGGGCGCCTTCAGAGCAACCGCGATTCCCGTAGTGGATGGCGGTCGCTGCGGCGGGCTTGGGACCGATGTGGGCCTTGTGGTCTGGTCCAGAAAGCCTCCGGCCTGCGCGAAGAAGAGGCAGGGGAAGGGCGAAGGTCCTTCCAGCCTTGAAGAACTAGCAGAAGAGGGGGACCTGGGCGCCCGTCACTGCGTTCCTTGGTGAAAGTGGTGATGCTCTGGGGGCTGAAGCTGGTCATCGAGTGAGTGCGAACGCCCCTCTCGACCTGACCGATCTCCTAAAGACCACTGGTCCACTGCCTAGCAAAGTCTGAAGGCGAGGGGAGCCGACGCTTGCTTCAGCGAACCACGGTGCCCCCATCATCGGCTTTCAGCCAGCTACGTACTCTGGGACACCCCCGGTGTGCGCGGCTATGGCCTCCTGCGCGGCTACGTCCCCGGCTACAAGCCGGATAGCCGGGGAAGGGACGCCCCATTGCGCTGCCAGATCGGTCGCCATCTCTGAGACCTCCATCAGGTCCTGACCTTGCGTTCCCGGTTCTTCGCCATCGACAGTGATCCACGCAAGCCACCAGTTGCCATCGCGTTCTAACCTGGCATCCACCTGTGTCATTGTGTCTCCCTTGCCTTCTTCAAGATGGCTTGAGCTAGGCGCTCACTAACTTCGGTGTGGCGCGGCACCTCGGTCCGGAATTTTCCGAACTGGACATGCGTGTGCCTGCTGCCCTCCGTCAGCAGGAAGTCTAGGCCGCAGGCCTTGGCCTCAAGCTCCAGCTGCTTAATCAGGTCTCGCCTTTTCATTCTTATTCTACCGACTGTCCAGAAAAACGTTGTGCTCCGCCTCCCAAGTCGAAGGAGACGAGGGGTGGGGCGACGGCCCCAACCCCCCACAGTGAAGGCTGCGTCCTACAGCGGACGCAGATTCTATGAGTCAGACCGACTCAACAGACACTAAACATGCCTCAATGAAGTGGCGGCCCAAAGGGGAGGCATGCGTTGTATTGGGCTGAGTCCATCCTAGCTTCATAAGGAGTCGTTACATGTTTAGTGTTTGATGTGTCAGAAAGCTCTGTGATGAGTTGCATAAACCCGGTTTTCTGCTAGGGTCATGACACGCTTTTCTTTGGGAAAACCCAAAGGTTTGCACGCGGCCAGCGTAAGACAACGCTCCGACAACTGAGATGCACTGATAACAGAGATTGCACTAAGGAGTTCAGGATGGAAGACCTAACACTCGATACGTTGCTTCGAGCCTCACGACCAGGCGGCCCAACCGCGCTTGGAAGTGTCGGGCAGTTGCGACCTGCGGCTGGCGAGCACGCGCTTGTAGCTCCAGCCAAGTACACGGACTCCGCCGGGGCTGTCTACGTGTACGAAGATCGCTTCATTGAGGGAGCGTTCCGGGAGGTTGTGTTGCTGGACTCCCGTTCTTCCACGGCAAACAGGATGGAAGACGCCATCGCGCTGGCGATCGAGGACGGCGATGAGCTCTTGGCGCGGATGCCCCACATTACAGTCTCCTACACCGACAAAGAGGGCCAGATTCATCGGTATCGGGACTACACGCTGCCGCACCGAGCTTTTGATGCACACGTCCGACTGGGCACCGTAGACGGGAAGCCCGTCTCGCAGGTGCCCGAGTTCCGTGCCGCGCGCGACGCGTCACCTCACGATGCGTGGCCGCTGTTTGCTCTGAGCCCAGTAACAGTCCTGCTCGGAGGCTGGGACTCTTCGCGCCGCACCAACCAGGCTCGTTTCCCCTCGGCCATCACCGGCGAGATCATCGGAGTGATCGAGGCAGAGGGGCGCACAGCCCAAGCCGCTCAACGTTCGGGGGCGCGACTGGACCCCGTGGGAGCCAGCGTCCAGCTCGACAGTGCCGTGGCCGTTGAACTCGCTGAAGGACAGGCGGACGAAATCAGCCCCAAGCTCCTCCAGAAGATCAGCAAACAGAAGGGCACCGTGAGCGCTTCGAACTTGGGCTTAGGTGCGATTCCCCCAGGTACGGAGGCACTGGACGGTATCGCGGTGGCAACAGCCATCCGCTCCTATTCGTTGAGTTTCTCGACACTTCGCAGGCTGCGGTTTGGTAAAGGGGCAGAGGGAGACGCAGCAATCAGAGCGTTGCTAGCCGCATTGGGGCTCGTCGCCATGGTGCGTAACGACGCCGAGACCTTCCTACGCGCAAACTGTCATCTGGTTGAGAGCGCGCCAACGCAGATGGTCCTAGACAAGCGTCAAGGAAACCTCGCCGCAGTGAAGCCTCCAACGATTGCGGAAGCCGATGCCCTATTGCAAGCCGCTTACGACCACGCCGCACAGGCTGCGGGGATCGATTGGCGCGGACAGTCCTTTGACGTCATCGGTAACCCTGCTGTTATTGCTGGTGCGGAAGCCAAAGACGCTGGCGAAGAGTAAAAGATGGCTTTCGCAGTCACGATCGACTTCCCGCATGGCTACTACCAGGGGAGGGACGCTTCTGGCGAGCCTGAGCTGTTTCCAACGCCCACGCGCCTGTACTCTGCGTTGGTCAGCGCGGCTTTTGAAGCCGACATTCCCGAGCCATCGCTTGGACGTCTACTAGCCGCCCTCGCCTGGTTGGAGGGGAACCCTCCTGACGCGGTGACCCTTCCGGAGGCGAGAATGTCTTGGGCGGAGTCCGCAACTGCTTACCGCAAAACCGGTCTGGCGAGGCCGGGCAAAGGGAAGACTATTGACACGGGTTACGCTGCGTCCGGGCTCGCCAGCCGAGTCAGTAGCGTCGACGGTCCTGTCGTTTACTGGTGGGAGAAGAACCCAACAGAAGCTGAGTCTCAGATTCTTGCATCACTAAGCGATGAGGTTGCGTACATCGGGGAGCGTCCGTCGTTAGCACGCGTTCAGGCCAGCAGGGTCGATGAAATCGGAGATGGTGCTCTCCCAATTTCGAAGAACTTCCTTCTCCCTGATAGCCAGGCTGTGCGCTTGGACTACCCGGAGGTCGGCAGACTCAAGGAGCTGAGTGACGCGCACGCGAGTCGCAGACCCGACAAATCGCCAACCATCGCTCAAGACAGGCCCAAGACGAAAGAAGACGAGGTCTTGGCTCCTGTGCCGCGCATCTGTGTCGGGGCGGCTCGCTACCTGCTACCACGCCAAGAAATGGGCAGCACACCCTGGACACGGGGGCTTCTGGTCCCGGTCCTGACGCGTAGAAGCACAGCGGGCATCGAACCTTCTGAGTACGTTGCCTGGAGCGTGGCACTGCACCGCGCAATCGTGAAACGCATTGGCTGGGGTGCGCCGCCCATCGTGACAGGAAAATACGCCCAAGGCATGCCGCAGCCCGCGAATCACATGGCCATCCAGCTTCTTCCGGCCCAGGCCAACCCAGCCTTTGAACCTTCTTTTGATGGCCCCGCCTTCGCGGTCCTGTTCCCTCCCGAAGCAACCGCTCAAGAGATTGGAGCAGTTCGTGGTGCACTACGCGCAACCCACAGCCTGTACAGGGGCCGAGCCGGTCAGCTGAGGTTGGGTCGAGCAATCGACTTCGATCCCACTCGTTACTGGGGGTCGCCACCCGAAGGACACGAATACTGGTGGCAACCTCAGCCAGGAGCAGTCGTAGAGATTCGTGGTGATCAGGAAGGTCCATCTGGAAAGCCGTGGTCGGTTGCTGATGCTTTGAAGCTGGCCGTCGGTTTTGTGTTTCGGCAAGAGTTCGGCGATCCCGAGCTACGAGGCCTTTCTTTGTATCAGCAAGTGGTGAGAAATGTGAGTGATGCGGGCGTTCGGGTCGAGTGCGCTCACAAGCTACACCCGAGACGCAAGAAAGACTTTGTTCATAGGCATCAGGTGCCGGGTGCGTTGACCGTTGTCTCTGGACATCTGTTCATGAAACCCCTGGGGATCGACAGACAGCTTGTGGCGGTCGGACAGAGTCGACATCTCGGTGGTGGCCTGTTGGTTCCAGTTGCGGTTCCCAAAGGACAGCTACCGGCAACACTGGAGGGAGAGTTTTGAAGACATTGGAGGATCTGGAAGACGGTTTCGCGTCGTTCTACCAGCAGGTTCACGCGGCTCAGCAACCGCAACCCAATGTGGGCGCAAGCGAGGCAGGCGACTCACAAGACGGGGACGCGGAGCTGTATCCCTATCCTTGGCAGTTGCGGTTGCTTCGCGAAATCGTGGAGCGAGGTTGCTGGCCTGACCGGATCTCCGCACCCACCGGGGCCGGAAAGACGTCAGTCATCGACATCCACGTTTATCTGAATGCTCTGGCTGGAGAGAGCCTGACCGACCCCGACTACAGCCCAGACCTTGCTAAGCGACTGAATGCCCTGCCCAGGCGTCTTGCGCTACTTGCTCCCAGACGGGGATTAGTCGATGACCAGAGTGACGTCTCGGCTCGCATTCAGGAGGTTGTGGAAGCAGCCGCCTCTCCCGTAACGGAGCGCGTCAGAGAAGGGCTACTTCAACGCGCAGGTGCGGACGTCCTCCAGGAGGGGCTACGGCCACCCGCGTTACTTGTTGACACAGTGCGGGGCGGACAGATTCGAAGACGGTTCCTCGATGACGACGCGTGGCAAACCCATCCCTCGTACTGCGCGTTGATCCATATGACCCCCGAGATGTTCGGTAGCGCGCTGCTGTTTCGGCACTATGGGGCTGGCGTCAAACGGCGCCCGCAAGACGCCGGCCTGCTAGCGATCGACACGGTCGCAGTGGTCGACGAGGGACATTTGCAGCGTCAGCTTCTTCTGACCGCTCAGCGGGTCGCCCATCTTGACGGGCTTGCCCCTGAAAGTTCTGGGCGGCCAGCTTTAGAAGTCGTGGCAACCACTGCGACGCCGGATAGGAGCATCTCGGATCAGCACGTCGTCGAGGTTGAGGAGCAAGACCTGGTTGCCGATTCAGAACTGTCCCGCCGGTTGCTCGCAACAAAGACCGTGGAGCTTGTGGATCTGGCTTCTTCATTGCAACGTGCCGCAGGGACAAAAGAGGTGGTTCAACTGCTGGTTGAGCTTGGAAAGCAGGCCGAGCAGGCCTCCAAGCGGAACGTTGCATCGAATGGGCGGGTGCCTGCCGTTGGGTTCGCTGCTAACACTGTCCGCACAGCTCTGAGCGTTGCGACAGAGCTACGCAACGCGCTGGGCGACAGTGGCGAGCGCTCAGTGTTCTCTGTGGTGGGTCGCATGCGCCCCGTGGACCGCATGCTGGACCTGCAGCGTTGGCCGGGTGTCCTCACGCCGCAAGGCAATCCTGACGTCCGCTTCATCGTTTCGACTCAGGTCTTGGAGGTCGGGGTCGACCTTGACCTGTTTGCGCTTGTTACTGAGCTCGCCTCACCGACCGCACTTGCTCAGCGGGCTGGCCGCGTGAACCGCCGAGGCCTGTGGGAGGGGTCGCGAGTTCTGGTTATTGACGGGGCGGCAGGCAAGGTAGGACCGTACACAGAAACGGAGCTGGAACAGGGACGGGAGTGGTTGACCTCTCTTGGTGGAGACATCAGTCCCTGGGCTGTTCACGCCCACCCCGCACCGCAGTCGGAACTCCGTCGCAGGGCTCTGCAACGGTTGGAGATATGGGACGCGGAGTTTTTCTCAGCCTCCAGTGAGCGTCTTGTTGCCGAGCGTGGTGGGAGTGGGGTCGAGCTCTGGACGAAAGATGCCTTTGACGAAGGGCTTGACGTGTCGTTGCTCGTTCGGGGCTTACCTCCCGACGACGCGATGGCGGCAGAGGTGATGGAGCTGATGCCTCCAGAGCAACTAGAGGTGCTACCAGTGAGTGTTTCACTGGCACGTAAGGCGCTCGCAAGGTACTTGGAGTCAGATTCGACACCTAACACTTTTCGAAGGTTCTTCATCTGGGACCCTGTGTCCAAACGGGCTGAACTGCGACGCCCCACAGCTACGGCTGTTGAAGAGTCTTTGCGTGGCCTGGTTCCTGGATCAACAGTGGTCATCGACAACTCGGCAGCCATGTTCACCGACGGCGTTCTGGTGGAAGTTGGGTCAGAACGGCTACGCGATCGTTGGTTTGAGTCCCAGCAAATGCGGTCCCAGAGTTTGGGGCTGGAAGGCGTTACCAGACCTGTGCTTGCTCAGAGGAACAGGCCAGGCGGTCTGGAATCTTGGCAGGAGCCGTACACGATCTTGAGCGAGACGCAGTCGGATCAGGTGATCAAGGTTTTCGCTGGCGACGCAGAGCCTCACGCAACTGGTGAACAGCGCGAAGACGAAGGTATCGACACCAGCGAGACGGTGCAGGCGCAACTTCGCGAAGTCCTCGAGACCGCTGGTGAGGGGGGAGTCTCCTCGGCCACCCCAACGTATGAGGCGGTCATGGATGACGTGGCTGAACCTAACCAGGCAATCATCGTGGCCACTGCGTCACGTTGGGACGGCTCTGAGTCTGTCTACGAGGTGAGATCACGAAAGTCTGTGTTGCTAGCTGACCACAGTCGCCAAGTGCAGACGAGGGCACGCTCTCTGGGGAAGGTGCAGCGATTGCCCGAGCCATTTGTGGATGTGCTGGGTCTGGCAGGACTCTTCCATGACAGGGGCAAGGAGGACCTAAGGTTCCAAGCTGTTCTCCGGCTACAGAAGACGTTGGCGCCCGATGCGGAGCCCTTGGCGAAGTCTCGCCGCCGGTCCAAGCGGGAAGAGAAACAGATCCGCTCAATGTACAACTTGGGTGGCTGGCGGCACGAACAGCTATCCGCGGCCTTTGCGGAAGCGGAGCTACCTGACATGTGTCACCGAGATTTGACTGTCCGCCTGGTTGGGACCAGTCATGGCTGGGGGAGAAACAGTTTTGCAGACAACGCAGATGGACTTCTCCATGAACTTTCTGGCATCAACCCGGTGGTAGAGGGACAGGCCCGCGCGTTGTACAACCGCGGCCTGTGGGAGTCGTTGGTAGAACGTACGAATCGGCGGTACGGAGCTTGGACGGCCGCCTATCTGGAAGCGCTACTTCGCGCTGCCGACGTGACCGTGTCGGCGGAGGGAGATTTCTGATGATCACTGTAGATTCCGACCCGCGGGACTTCCTTCAAGTCTTCATGGCATTCGGCCTCGCAGCGGTCTTGGAACAGGAAAGGGACGAGGTCTCAGAAGTCTGGTGGGACAGCGAAGGGCACGTCAACATCCAGTGCGGCGACGCCACTCTGGAGGACGCAGCGAAAGCCGTCAAAGAACACGCGGAGCGGGCGACGAAGAGCGGCTGGATGAATGCTCGCTCAAGGGTCGGAACCCAAACGCGTGCAACGCTCAGCCCCCGCATCGGTAGGTTTGACAACACGGCGGCTTACAGGTCGCTCCAACGCGAACGCTGGACTGCCGTCAGGGATGTAGAAACAGCTGACTCCGTTGATGCTGCACTGGTGGGCGCTCTTGGAGAGCCCGCGTATTGGTTCGTTGGAAAGACCCCAATCAATCCGGACATGGGAGCGTCGGTTTGGGAGATGAAGACCAGGAACCGCGGGCAGGAGTTCGTCGGGGATAGGCTCTCGCTACTCGCCAAAGCTGTGGCGCTACGTGACTGGATTCAGATCGAAAAAGGGCTCGATGGTAGCTCCTCGACTGACGAAGTCGGGAAAGATGCACTCGACAGTAGGACCCCTACGGGGCTTCGTCGTCCGGGATCCGCCGACAACGCAGTAGCGTGGTGCGCGCTCCTTGGTCTGGGCGTTACTGGTGTGCGGCCAACTGCGCCTAGCTCAACGAATCAGAGGCCTCGTTCAACTACGTACGGCGCCACCCGAATGGTGACACCTGTTGGCCCTAAACGGTCGGTGTCTTGGCTCTACGTACCTATCCCCACCCGGCCAATTACCCTTTCGCGTTTGAAGGCTGTGTATCGCAGCGAGTCGCTGTCAGGATTCGTGGAAGGACAGCTACGCGCAGCGGGCCTGGCAGAGAACGGGGCTGACACTGAGTCAGTCCACGTGGCCGCCGAGCGTTTGCGGAGAAAGGGGATCGGTGCGGTGAGCATTGCGAGAAAACACTACTCGGACAACCCGAACGCGCCTGAGTCGTGGGCGATTCCCGCGTTACTCGCCTCGACCGTCGAGGGAGATTGAGATGGGTGTGGGATCGTCTCCCGTGTTGCTTCCTTCCGAGTTTGTCACGATCTCGTTGGTGGCTCATCAGGCTTTCTGTCCTCGTAGAGCTTGGCTCGAATCTGTGGGAGAGCGAGTGGACTCAGCCCCGATGCAAGTTGGTGCGAGCGCTCACAAGAGCGTCGATGACGCGAAGTCAGGAAGGGAGGGTCGGCGCACAGCTATCGACGTGTTCCACGACCAATGGGGTGTCACGGGAAGACTTGACGTGTTGCAGGGCACAGAAGGTTCCCTAGTCATCCGGGAGCACAAGTCGACTCCTATTCGTCTCCGAGCCGAGGTTACTCCGGCCATGCGCGTTCAACTCGCACTTCAGCGAGAGTGCCTCGAGCAGATGGGGCACAGGCACGTTGAGACGGAAGTGTTTTTCACAACCCACAACAAGGTGGTCCCGGTCGAACTGGATGGGGAAGACGTCCAGAACGCTCGTGACTTGGTGTGGGAGACGCGGAGGACAGTGTCTTCTGACTGCGCTCCTGCTCCCTTGGAGGACGATCCTCGTTGCATGCGATGTTCCCACGCCTCCGTCTGCCTCCCTGATGAGAGGCGCTTGCGTTCCCCAGCACGCAAGGTTTTGGTCGGTGACCCGGACGCGCAAGTGGTCCATCTGGCAACTCCGGGTAGCAGGGCGCGCGTTCGCAGTGGGCGTCTGATCGTGGAAAAGGGCGGCGAGAAGTTATGCGAAGTCCCACTGGAGCTCATACAGGGCTTGCAGGTTCACGGTAACGTTGATCTCTCTTCGGGCCTGTTGCGTGAGCTCTTCTGGCGGGACGTCTCAGTCGCCTGGTGCTCGGGCACGGGGCGCCTCTACGGAGTATCGAAAAGTCTTCACAGTCCCAACGGACACCAACGCGTTCAACAGCATGTCGCATCAGCTGAGGGGCGCCTTGGGCTGGCACGTGAGTTTGTCTCTGCCAAGATCTCGAATCAGCGTACCAAATTCAGGCGTGCCGGGGCCCCGAAAGCACTATTGGAGGCGCTTAAAAGCGCAAACAAGGCCGCCGACGTGGCGCCGACGTGGCAGCAACTCATTGGAGCGGAAGGGGAAGCAGCATCGGCCTACTTTTCCAACTGGTCCTTACTGATCACCGATACGAAGAGGAATGAGTGGCCCTGGTCTGGTCGCTCTGGCCGACCTGCAACGGACCCTCCCAACGCTTTACTGAACTACGTTTATGCCTTACTTACGGCGGACGCTGTGAAGGCTTTGGCGTCTTGCGGGCTGGATCCCCACGCAGGATTTTTGCATTCCAGTCGCCGGAATAAGCCTGCTCTCGCCCTTGACCTTATTGAGGAGTTTCGCGCGCCCATCGCAGATTCCGTAGTCCAGACGGTGATCAACAATGGTGAGATCACACCGGATCAGTTTCGAGCCGTGATGGGAACGTATCGTCTTAACGACGGCGCGAGACGGTCTTTGATCTCCGCCTATGAACGCAGGATGGCGACCGAGATTCGACACCCAGTCTTCGGGTATCGCGCATCCTGGCGGAGAACCTTAGAGGTCCAGGCACGACAGATCTTGGGATTCTTGGACGGTAGCCAGGAGAGGTACGTTGGTGTTCGCGTCCGATGAGTGAAGAGGTCAGCCGCTACGTCATTGCCTACGACATAACTGACGATCGACGTCGCACCCGTGTGCACAACTATTTAATGTCCTTCGGCACCCGCGTCCAGTACAGCGTTTTCTTGGTAGATCTGAAGGCCGCGCGTCTGTTGCGTCTCAAGGCAAAGTTGGCCACCATGATTGCTGCCGATGAAGACTCGGTGTTGGTCTGTCGGGTCGGGCCGTCTGCCAGGTTGCATCCCAGAGCTTTTGAGTACTTGGGGCAGAGTGGCCCCGAGCCGCCGTCCACGGCTGTCATTCTCTGAAGGGTGCCGCCCGAGCGCCGTGTTCAATCCGATGAGGGAGACCCGTGCGCGGGCTCTGTCTCGACGAGAAAGGCGGCGAGCCTGCGCATCGGTGTAGTCACAGGTCAAAGCGCCTTTGGCGCTTGGCTTTGTGTCCAGCTAGGGGGACTTCTGCCGCGAGTGGATCGAGCCCGCGAAAAAGCTCGAAGTGGCCCAGCTGTTGCACCCCTTGTAGGATGGGCTACGGCCGGTCCTCTGGGCCGGCCCCTTCATTGAGGTCTGACGCCATGAGCGAAGCAGATGTGTGCGATGATAAACGGCCGGTCCTCTGGGCCGGCCCCTTCATTGAGGTGCCCGAAACAAGGAGGCCATTGTGGCTAGTCTTATCCCACGGCCGGTCCTCTGGGCCGGCCCCTT
>ERZ1031159.171-NODE-171-length-11355-cov-6.152478_pt1 | contig 11355 bp, 8 predicted proteins | sample MGYA00516706_ERZ1031159 | MGnify/ENA primary metagenome ERZ1031159 (study PRJEB33719, sample SAMN04262508) | wastewater metagenome | biome: rural village; feature: composting latrine chamber; material: composting feces with ash | place: El Salvador | collected... | reverse complement strand
GGGGTTTACCTAGCCGGACCGGTCACCCGGCCCGCTGGTGCGCTCTTACCGCACCCTTTCACCCTTACCGCTTTCGCGGCGGTTTGCTTTCTGTTGCACTTTCCCGCGGGTCGCCCCGGGTGGCTGTTAGCCACCACCATGCCCTGAGGAGCCCGGACGTTCCTCGACGCTAGAAGCGCCGCGACTGCCTGGCCGACTCACCCGTCACCCATGTTACGACACGGCGTTCTTGATTACGACAGAGCGTTGGCTGCGTGAACGGCAGCTCCCACAATCCCCGCGGTGTTAAAGAGCTGAGCGGGGACCAATTCCGTATTGGGCACGCTGATGAAGGGGAGGAACTTCTCATGGTTCTTGGAGACCCCGCCGCCGACAACGATGAGGTTCGGAGAAAACAGCATCGCAACGTGGCGGTAGTAGCGCTCCAGGCGTGCCGCCCACTGCTCCCAAGACAGACCCTGGGCGACGCGTTGACTGGCGGCTGCCTGGCTTTCGGCGTTGTGGCCATCAAGTTCAAGGTGGCCCAGTTCCGTATTGGGGACCAACACTCCGTTGTAGAGAAGGGCGGAGCCGATTCCAGTGCCCAAAGTGGTGACAATTACGGTGCCATCGGCTTCGCTCGCAGCCCCAAACGCATCTTCGGCAACTCCGGCGGCATCAGCGTCATTCAAGACGACGACTTGCCTATCCATGTGCTTTTCAAAGATCTTGGTGGCGTTTTTTCCTACCCATTTCTGATCCAAGTTGGCCATGAAAGACACAACTCCGTCACGCAGGGGTGCGGGCATGGCGATGCCGACGGGAATATCCTGGGGAGCCTCAAGTGCGTCGGCGACCATTCGTGCCGTCTCCGCAACCGCCTTGGGGGTCGCCGGTTTTGGTGTCGCAATCCGGACGCGGTCACCAATGAACACGCCGGCGTCTAGGTCGACGAGGGCCCCTTTGATTCCGGATCCGCCAATGTCAATTCCAAGTCCAACGTGTGTCATCAGTTTCACTGACCTTTCAGGTCCTAGGCTGCGGCAAGAAAACGAAAACGGAGTCCGCACTACGGAAGGGTGAGGATGTCAGCGCCTTCCTCGGTAACCACAATAGTGTGTTCAAACTGTGCTGTACGTGATTTGTCTGCGGTCACGACGGTCCAGTCATCGTCCCACTGTTCCCATTCGTAGGTCCCCAGGGTGAGCATTGGTTCAATGGTGAATACCATGCCCACTTCCATGGTTTCTCCATGGAGTGGGGCCGCATCGTAATGGGGGATGATCAGGCCCGAGTGGAATGCTTCGCCCACGCCGTGCCCCGTGTAATCCCGCACCACGCCGTAGCCAAAGCGCTTGGCATAAGAAGAAATGACTCGCCCGATGACGTTGATGGCTCTACCTGGTTTCACGGCTTTGATGCCGCGGTAAAGCGCTTCGCGCGTGTGATCGATGAGGGCTTGGCTTTCCGGATCGGTAGTGCCCGCAACGAACATGGCGCAGGTGTCACCGTGAACACCGTCCTTGTAAACGGTGATGTCGATGTTGATGATGTCGCCCTCTTCAAGGGGACGGTCGTCGGGGATGCCGTGACAGATGACCTCGTTCACGGACGTGCAGATCGACTTGGGGAACCCCATGTATCCCAGAGGCGAGGGGTAAGCGCCATGAGAGACGATGAACTCGTGGGTCGCGCGATCAATCTGGTCGGTGGTGACCCCCGGGGCGACCAAGGAGCCGGCGAACTCCAAGGCTTGGGCAGCCAGTCGGCCTGCTTCGCGGATCTTCTCGATTACCGGGGCAGTCTTGATCTCCGAAGCGGTGACAACTTCTGGACCACTATGGAAAAGATATTCCGGGTGCTCAATGGTTGAATCCACGCTTAGGGGCGGGGAGACATGGCCGGGGCGCAGATCGCCGCGAGGCCCTCGGAAAGAAGGCGCAGGCGTGTCATTGGAACGGAAGAAGAAACTTGAACTGGCAGACATATCGGCTAGCTTACGCTCAACTAAGTGAGGCTCTTCTCTGGCTGGGTCCTGGCCGACGGGTCAGGAGTTCTTATAGTTCTTGGTCGTCGGGAAGGATCCATCTTCAACGGCGCGTGCGTAATCGCGGGCCGCATCTTCCAACGCCGCGCCCAATTCTGCGAAGCGTTTGACGAACGAGGGCGTCCACTCGGTCATCCCCGCCATGTCAGACCAGACCAAAACCTGGCCGTCACAGTGAGGGCCAGCGCCAATGCCGATGGTCAGGAGCTCGGTTTGCGCAGTGACCATCTGTGCGACGTCCGCCGGAACCATTTCCAGGACCAGCGCGAAAGCGCCGGCGGCTTCAAGGGCGTGAGCATCCTCCAATATCTTGGCGGCGTCAGTTCCGCGACCTTGTAAACGAGGGCCGCCAAGTACGTGTTCGGACTGCGGGGTATAGCCCAGGTGCCCGACGACAGGGATGCCTCCGGAGACAAGCAGACGGACGGTGTCGGCTCGGTCTGCACCGCCCTCGAGCTTGACTGCTTGTGCGCCTTCCTTAATCAGGCGCACGGAGGAAGAGAAGGCTTGGAGCGGGTCGGCCTCATACGTCCCGAACGGCAGATCGGCAACGATGAATGGGCGACGAGTAGAGCGGGCGACGGCTGCGGTCGCGGTGGCGATGTCTTCCAGCGACGTCTGGTGAGTTCCGTTGTAACCCAGCATGACGTTACCGATGGAATCGCCGATGAGGAGCATGTCCAGGCCCGCGCGGTCGAATATGGCGGCCGTGAGACTGTCGTAAGCGGTGAGCATGGTCAGCGGAGTCCCTGAGGCCACCTTCTTCCGAAGATCTGGCAAGCGAAGACGACGTGGAGAGGAATCAGCGGTCACTGCTCTTCCTTTCAGGGAGGATTTTGCGGGCGGATTTGGGCTCTATCGTAGTGTGAAGAGGTTGCGTGAGCGCCCGCAGGTTAGGTTGTGCTATCCGTCGGAGGCTCGCGTTAGAGTTGTATTCGCAAAAGTGACGAGGTTGCCGACGACGTCGGCGAGTTAGGACAGACATGTCTCCCACGGGCTACGCGTTGAATGCGGCGACCCTGGACCCCTTGGATGAGGTGGCCGTAGCGAACTGGGTTGAGTCGGCGGCGGCGCTGATTGCTGAGGCCGACACCAAGGCTGAGCTACAGAAGGTCAAGTCAGCTGTTTTGGGTGACCATTCGGCGCTGACGAAGGCGTTGCGTTCTATGGGATCGGTGGATCCTGCTGATCGCGCCGCCGCAGGACGGAATCTGGGAGGCGCACATAAGAAGGTGCAAAAGCTCCTGGAGGATCGCCGTGTAGAGGTTGAGGAGCAGGAACAGTGGAACGCCATTGCGACCGAGGGCGTGGACGTTACCTTGCCCACGCAACGCACACCGATTGGGGCGCGTCACCCGCTGTCTCTGCTGATCGAAGAGGTTGAAGACTTCTTCCTAGCCATGGGATGGCAGATCGCGGAGGGGCCGGAGATCGAACATGAATGGTTCAACTTCGATTCCCTGAACTTCGACGCTGACCACCCGGCACGACAGATGCAGGACACCCTTTACATCGATGATGAGAGCGTCGGGGGATCGCCGGAGTCGCCCGCACACCTGGTGCTGCGGACCCACACTTCACCCGTTCAGGCCCGCGAGCTGCTTGATAAGGGCGCCCCCCTTTACGTTGCGTGTCCGGGCAAGGTGTTCCGTTCAGACGCCCTGGACGCCACCCACACTCCCGTTTTCCATCAGGTCGAGGGCCTTGCGGTCGATCGCGGGCTCACCATGGAAGACCTGAAGGGCACCCTGGATCACTTCGCCAAAGCAATGTTTGGCGATGAGGCGAAGACACGTCTGCGGCCCTCGTTCTTCCCTTTCACGGAACCCAGTGCGGAGATGGACCTGTGGTTCCCCCAGAAGAAGGGGGGCGCAGGCTGGATTGAGTGGGGTGGCTGCGGCATGGTCAACCCCAACGTGCTGATTGCGTGCGGGATCGACCCTGACGAATACACCGGGTTTGCGTTCGGAATGGGGCTGGAGCGCACGATCATGCTTCAACATGGCATCGCCGACATGCATGACATTGTCGAAGGCGATCTGCGTTTTTCTCGACAGTTCGGTCTATATGGAAGGGGCCGCTGAAATGCCACACGTTTCCGCGAGCTGGCTGCGTGATCACCTCTCGCTGCCGGAGGATATTTCGGGCGAAGAAATCGCCGCAGCCCTAGTCAAAGTCGGCATTGAAGAAGAAGAGATCATCCCTGCCGCCGTAACTGGCCCTCTGGTTGCCGGCAAGGTATTGAGTTTCGTTGACGAAGACCATTCAAACGGCAAGGTGGTCCGCTACTGCCGCGTTGATGTGGGGCCCTACAACGACGCCCCGGGGACGGGGGCAGAGCCCTCCAAGCTTCCCAGCCGTGGGATTATCTGCGGCGCTGACAACTTTGCGGTTGGCGACACCGTTACAACCGTGCTGCCGGGTGCTATTTTGCCGGGGCCGTTCCCGATCTCGGCGCGTAAGACCTATGGTCACATCTCAGACGGCATGATTTGTTCGGAGCGGGAGTTGCGGCTGGGTGACGACCACGACGGCATCATGGTGCTGGACAGGATCTTCCCCGCCGATGAGTTGCCTGAGCCTGGAACTGACTTGATCCCGCTGCTTGGCCTGGGTGAAGAAGTCGTGGAAGTCAACGTCACCCCGGATCGTGGTTACTGCTTTGCAGTGCGAGGGCTAGCACGCGAGTTGGCGCTCTCAACGGGATACGACTACGTGGACCTGGGACTTCCAGAGGCGATTTCCCAGGGCATTCCCGGTGGCGGAGACAGCGATGATGACGTCTTCCTGGTGGAGGTTGATCCAGAATCTGTGCTTGAAGGCAGAGCAGCTAGCGATCGGTTTGTAACCCGCGTTGTGCGTGGCATCGATCCGCAGGCTGAAACTCCGCAGTGGATGGTGACCCGCCTGGAGCAAGCAGGTATGCGACCGCTATCTTTGCCAGTCGACGTCACCAACTACGTCATGTTGGACCTGGGTCAGCCTCTGCATGCCTATGACTTGGATTTCGCCGAAGCCCCGTTTGTGGTGCGTCGCGCTGAACCAGAGGAAGCCTTCCAAGCACTTGATGGCACCGAATTGGTCCTTTCGGAACAGGACATTTTGATCACGGACTCCCCGGACGGTAAGCGGGGGAGCCGGGTGGTTGGTCTGGCCGGCGTCATGGGAGGCCTGAACTCGGAAGTCCAGCCCGACACGACAGATGTTGTCATTGAGGCTGCGCATTTTGATCCGGTATCGGTGGCGCGAACTGCACGGCGTCATCGTTTGCACTCGGAATCCTCAAAGCGGTTTGAGCGCGGCGTCGATCCGGCCCTCGCGCCAGTTGCCGCTGCCCGCGCTGCCGAGTTGATCGCTGAATATGGCGGCGGCACCATCGACCCGGTGCAGTTTGATTACAACGAAGTCCCAAGCCCCAGCCCGATCCCCATGAATGTCGGAGAGGTTGCGCGGATTGCTGGTTTGGATCTGAGCACCGATCAGATCACTGACATCCTGGTTTCCATTGGCTGCGATGTGAGCGTTGAGGGTAACAATCTGCTGATCACGCCGCCGTCGTGGCGTCCTGATCTGGTGGGGCCCGCTCACTTCGTTGAAGAGGTCGCGCGCCTTTACGGGTATGACCAGATTGGGTCACGCGTGCCCTCGGCTCCAGGAAGCGCTGGCTTGTCTGCGGGGCAGCGACTGCGGCGTCATACATCAACGGTTCTTGCATCGTCCGGGTTGGTTGAGGTTTTGTCCTACCCGTTTGTGGGGGAAACCCATGATAAGCAACTGCTTCCTCAGGGCGACGCGCGGCGCAACACCGTGAAGTTGTCCAACCCGTTGACCGGTGACACGACAGGGCTTCGAACCACGATTCTTGACGGGCTCCTGCAAACTGCTGAGCGAAATGCGGCGCGCGGAGTTACGCCGTTGGCACTGTTCGAAATGGGGCAGGTCGCGACGGTTCCCACCGTCGTTACCGCCGAAATCCCTGGGGTGAGCGAGCGTCCCTCGGATGAGGAACTCAGCGCTTTGTTCGCTGGCGTTCCCAATCAGCCTTGGCGGGTAGCCGGCGTAATGGGCGGTCCTCTCGCTCCCCGATCCGGTGCGCAGATGGAGGCAGGAGCCGCTGGGTTGGGCCCGTGGGATTGGTCTGATGCGCTTGAAGCCGCACGCATGGTCTGCAACGCTGCGGGGGTCAACTTGGAGGCCGCCCGCACATGGAATCCCGCCGTCGATGTCAGCGGCAAGCGTTTTGGGCCGCCGGTACCACCTTTGGTTGCGGAGCCAGAGCAGACAGCGCCTTGGCATCCCAGCCGCTGTGCGACGCTGTTTGTTCGCCAGGGCAGGAAGATGGTCGTCCTGGGTCGCGCTGGCGAGTTGCACCCAAAGGTGGTGGAGAACTTCGGCCTTCCCGCACGTAGCGTTGCCTTTGAATTGGATCTGAAAGCACTGGAGTCAGTGTTGCCGCAGGGGTTCTTGAAGAGCAAACGGGTTTCCGTGTTCCCTCCAGCCAAGGAAGACTTCGCCTTTGTGGTCGCCGATAGCGTTCCGGAAGAGGATGTGGCGATGACCATCAAACGTGCTGCACGTGATGTGCTGGAATCGGTGACTTTGTTCGATATTTACCGAGGCGACCAAGTCCCAGAGGGGCATCGTTCAGTTGCGTACGCCCTCACCCTGCGGGCACCCGACCGAACTTTGTCGGCAGCCGATGTGGAACAAGTGCGCCAGAAGGTCATCACCGAGGTCGAAAAGCGATTGGGAGCGAAGCTCCGGGCATAGGGGAAACAAGGGCGTGCCGCTCGGGCGGCTGTTACAGAACTGCAATGATTAGTGGCCAAAAGGCGGCCGATTTGGCCACCACTGGGCAATGAGCACTAACCTAACTCGCATGTCTGTAGCCAAGCCCGAGGGGAGCGCCCTCGACGTCGGGGCGTTCCGCCGACGAAGCTTCGCGTCGCGTCCCCGAAGGTGACCCGCGCTGGGCCCATTGTTGAAATTTGGAGCCCAAATCGTGAGCGGCACAGACCAGACCTCTATAGGAGCAAGAAATGGCGTCAGAGAAAGACCGCGTGGTCCTTGCCTATTCGGGCGGTCTTGATACGTCCGTGGCGATCGGATGGATCGGGGAGCAAACGGGGGCGGAAGTCGTTGCCGTTGCAGTGGACGTGGGACAAGGCGGCGAAGATCTTGAAGTGATTCGCCAAAGAGCCTTGGACTGTGGCGCAGTGGAGGCTTACGTTGCGGATGCTCGCGAGGAATTCGCTGAAGAGTACTGCGTTCCCGCATTGAAGGCAAATGCCCTCTACCAGGGTTCCTACCCGCTGGCGTCGGCATTGTCGCGCCCTCTGATTTCGAAACACTTGGTCAGGGCCGCACGCGAGTCGAGCGCAAGCACGGTGGCTCACGGTTGCACGGGGAAGGGGAACGACCAGGTCCGGTTCGAGGTCTCTATTACCTCGATCGCTCCCGACCTAAAGTGCATTGCCCCCGTGCGTGACCTGGCCCTGACGCGCGCCGTAGCGATTGACTACGCGGGCCGCAACATGCTTCCCATTGAGGCAACCCATAACAACCCGTTCTCCATTGATCAAAATGTTTGGGGGCGCGCCGTTGAAAGTGGCTACCTTGAGGATGTCTGGAATTCTCCGACAAAAGACATTTACAGCTACACGGATGATCCGACCTATCCGCCATTGCCTGATGAAGTGATCATTTCCTTCAAGGAGGGCGTGCCCACGGCCATCGACGGTCGGGAACTCTCCGTTTTGGACATCATTCAGGAGCTCAACCGACGCGGAGGGGCCCAGGGGATCGGGCGCATTGACGTGGTTGAGGACCGTCTGGTGGGGATCAAGTCCCGCGAAATCTACGAAGCTCCCGGGGCCATGGTTCTGATCACCGCCCACAAGGCCTTGGAAGACCTCACTTTGGAACGTGAGCAAGCTCGTTTCAAGAGGCGCGTTGATGAGCGTTGGGCAGAGCTTGTCTACGACGGCCAGTGGTTCTCCCCGCTGAAGAAGTCGCTGGATGCCTTTATTGATGAGACCCAACGTTACGTTTCTGGCGATATCCGTCTGACGCTTCACGGTGGGCGCATCGACGTCACGGGGCGCCGTTCAGATACGTCGCTGTATGACTTCGGTCTGGCAACTTACGACGAGGGCGATACCTTCGACCAATCCATGGCCCGCGGGTTCATTGACATTTATGGGCTCTCAGCCAAGCAGGCCGCAGCCCGGGACGCTAAGTTCAAGAATGGGACCACTCTTTAGTGGCCCGGCCTTCAGGGGTTCTGGCCTCTAAAGGCTTTGACGTAACTTTGGGAGATGAAACCCAGCGTGAAACCGACTGATCCAGGTTCTGCTTCTACAGACGACGCTCCAACGACGCGACAACGCGGTTTGTGGGGCGGCCGCTTCAGCGGGGGCCCTTCAGACGTGCTGGCTGCGTTGGGAGTGTCAACGCATTTTGATTGGCGTCTCGCGCCAGACGATTTGGCGGGTTCAAGAGCTCACGCGCGGGCTTTGAACCGAGCAGGCCTCCTCACCGACGAACAGTTGGAAGCCATGATCGCCGCACTGGAGCAGATGGAAGAGGACTTGGCTGCAGGCAACCTGCATCCAGACGCGGAAGACGAAGATGTTCACAGTGCCCTCGAACGGATTCTCATTGAGAGGGTGGGGCCGGACTTGGGCGGACGCCTCCGGGCAGGTCGGTCAAGAAACGACCAGGTCGTCACTTTGACGCGCCGCTATTTGCGGCGGTCATCGCGCCAGATCATAGATGGCGTGATTGGAGTCATTGATGCGTTGGTGGCACAGGCGAAAGCCGCCGGCGTCGGGGTCATGCCGGGACGCACCCACATGCAGCACGCGCAGCCGGTGTTAGTAGCACATCACCTGTTGGCGCATGCTTGGGCTCTGCTGCGTGACTTGGAGCGAATCGAAGAATGGGATGCTCGTGCCGCGATCTCCGGATACGGGGCCGGCGCCCTTGCGGGTAACACTTTGGGGTTAGATCCAGAACTCATCGCTGAGGAGCTGGGATTCACCGGAAGCTTCGAAAACTCCATTGATGCCACGGCAGCGCGTGACGTTCTGGCGGAGCTGGCGTTCATCTATGCCCTCATCGGCGTTGATCTTTCCCAGCTCAGTGAAGAGATCGTCATCTGGAACACTCACGAATTTGGGTACGTCCGTCTAGACGACGCGTTCTCCACGGGTTCATCGATCATGCCGCAGAAGAAAAACCCCGACATCGCGGAGCTGGCGCGCGGCAAAGCCGGACGCATCATCGGCGATCTGGCCGCACTCCTCACCATGCTTAAGGGCTTGCCCCTGGCTTACAACCGTGACTTACAAGAAGACAAGGAACCGCTCTTTGACCAGATCGACACTCTCGATCTGCTTCTGCCCGCAATCGCGGGGATGGTCAACACCATGACGTTGGACCTTGAGCGCATGGAATCCTTGGCACCACAGGGATTCTCTTTGGCAACTGACGTTGCCGAATGGCTGGTCCGCCAGGGAGTGGCTTTCCGGGACGCACACGAAATTGCGGGCGCCTGCGTCCAGTACTGCGAGGAACGCGAAACCCGTCTGGAGGATCTCAACGCTGAAGATTTGGCAGCGATTTCGCCGCATCTGCGTCCCGAAGTCCTTGACGTTCTCAGCGTTCACGGTTCCGTGGCAGCTCGTGACGGGAAGGGCGGGACAGCACCTGTTCGGGTCGCCGAGCAAATGCAAACGCTTCTGGAATCCGTGGAACGTTTCCGAGCGGGCGATAACTAGGCTTGTCAAGGTGCTCGGCTGGACCTCAGGGTCTACGCCGCAGATGCAATTGCAGACACACAGTAGAACTAACTCAAGAGCGAGGAGAAAAACGGTGACTGACTTGATCGAAGAGCTGGAATGGCGTGGGTTGATCCAACAGCACACTGACTTGGACGAACTGCGCAAAGCCTTCGCTGAGGGTCCCATCACCTATTACTGCGGTTTTGATCCCACTGCTCCGTCTTTACATCACGGTCACCTGGTGCAGCTGGTCTTGATGCGGCATTTGCAACTGGCGGGAAATAAGCCGCTTGCCCTCGTCGGAGGAGCGACAGGGCTGATTGGCGACCCTCGCGATGTGGGGGAGCGGTCTTTGAACTCGACCGAGGTTGTCGAGGAGTGGGCCAGCCGGTTGCGCGGCCAGATCGAGTCCTTCTTGGATTTCGACGGTGACAACCCGGCGCAGATGGTCAACAACCTGGAGTGGATTGGTTCCATGTCCGCCATTGATCTGTTGCGCGAAATCGGCAAGTACTTCCGCGTGGGAACCATGCTTAGTAAGGATGTGGTTGCGCGCCGTTTGGCTTCCGACGAGGGCATTTCCTACACCGAATTCTCCTACCAAGTGCTACAGGGCACCGACTACTTGGAATTGTTCCGCCGCAGGGGCTGCACTCTGCAGACCGGAGGAAATGACCAGTGGGGGAACCTAGTGGCAGGAGCCGATCTGATCAGGAAGGTCGAGGGCAAGTCGGTTCACCTGCTGACCACCCCAATCGTGACGAAAGCGGACGGAACTAAGTTCGGTAAGACTTCGGGCGGTGCGATCTGGTTGGACCCGAAGATGATGAGCCCATACGACTTCTACCAGTTCTGGCTGCGCACCGATGATGCCGACGTCGTCAAGATGCTGAAGATTTTCACCTTCCTTGATCGTCGCACCATCGGTGAACTCGAGGTTTCCTCACTGGAACGTCCCCACCTGCGTGAAGCGCAGAAAGCACTGGCCGCACAGGTCACGAAGATGGTTCATGGAGAAGATGCTTACGAACAGGTGGTTCTTGCATCTCAGGCCCTTTGGGGTTCGGGGGATCTTCGCTCTGTTGACGGATCCACGCTTCGCGCGGCTGCAGCACACCTTCCTTCGGCAACTGTTGAGTTGGGCCAGTCCACCGTTGTAGACGCAATGCTTGACAGCGGGCTTGAACGTGGCAGGCAGGCTGCACTGAGGACCGTCAAACAGGGCGGGGTCTACCTCAACAACGAAAAGGTCCAAGATCCCGACCGGGTTATTGCTGAGACCGACCTGCTCCCCGGCGGATTCGCGCTCTTGCGCAAGGGGAAGAAGACGCTGGCGGCGCTCAACCCGTCACAACCTCAATAGTCGAAACTTCGGTAAGAAAGTGCCCGGCCAGGTCACAGCCAAATACCGGTTGTGACTGGTCTTTTGGTGCCTTTTTATCTCCGGTCGCCTGCGCTCATTTCTGTGCGCTGATTCAAAAGTCGGCGGACATTGCCACCCCGCCAACCAGTTGGATCTTCGGTCAAGAAGTCGCGCCGAAAACC
>ERZ1031159.170-NODE-170-length-11369-cov-3.473838_pt1 | contig 11369 bp, 7 predicted proteins | sample MGYA00516706_ERZ1031159 | MGnify/ENA primary metagenome ERZ1031159 (study PRJEB33719, sample SAMN04262508) | wastewater metagenome | biome: rural village; feature: composting latrine chamber; material: composting feces with ash | place: El Salvador | collected... | reverse complement strand
TACGTCCTGTTCCGCCAGACGATCGACGACGGTTTCCAGAACGAGCACCCGGATGCGTGGATGGAAGAGGGCTACCCGTTCGTCATCCGCCGCGAAGAGCAGACGAAGATTGTTCGTTTCGCCGACATGGACGTGCGTGCGGTCCCCTACGACATGCCGATCATCGGTTACGACACCAGTAACGTCAACACGTTGCGTCTGTGGAAGTCCGAACCGATGGAAGAGTTCGACTACGACGCCTTCAACTCGCAGCGCTTCACCGATGCAATCGTTGAACGCGAGCGCGTCGCGGACCTTTGCCGCGTTCTTTACCCGAACGACACGACGTACGAGGGCAAGGTTCTGCGCGTGCGTCAGCAGTACTTCTTCGTTTCAGCTTCGTTGCAGGCCATCATTGAGAGCTACAAAGCTGTCCACGGCAGCGACCTCAGCAAGTTCAGCGAATACAACTCGATTCAGCTGAACGACACACACCCTGTTCTGGCGATCCCGGAGCTCATGCGCCTTCTGATGGACCAGGAAGGCCTGGGTTGGAACGACGCCTGGAAGATTGTCGAAAAGACGTTTGGTTACACCAACCACACGGTTCTAGCCGAGGCTCTCGAAACCTGGGACATCCGCATTTTCCAGCAGCTGTTCCCACGCATCCTTGAAATCATCGAGGAAATCGACCGTCGCTTCCGTAAGGAAATGAAGAAGCTCGGCCTCTCCAAGGAAACCATCGAGTACATGGCTCCGATCTCCGGGGGCAAGGTGCACATGGCTTGGATCGCCGTCTACGCCTCGTACTCCGTGAACGGCGTGGCAGCGCTTCACACGGAAATCTTGAAGCGCGACACGCTCAAAGACTGGTACGCAGTTTGGCCCGAACGTTTCAACAACAAGACGAACGGCGTGACGCAGCGCCGCTGGCTGAACGGCTGCAACCCCCCGCTTGCCGACCTACTCACGCGCGAACTCGGTTCAGACGAATGGGTTACGAACCTGCCTGCTCTGGAAAAACTGGTGTTCCGCATGGATGACGACGATCTGATGAGGGAACTCATGGAGATCAAGCGGCAGAACAAGGTTCGCTTTGCCACCTGGCTTGAGGGACGTCAGGGTGACGTGATACCCGTTGACGCCATTTACGACGTCCAGATCAAACGTCTGCACGAGTACAAGCGTCAGCTCCTGAACGCCATGTACATCCTTGACCTTTACTACAGGCTGAAAGAGAACCCGAAGCTGGACATCCCCCCGCGGGTCTTCATTTTCGGTGCCAAGTCCGCGCCCGGTTACAAGCGCGCGAAGGCGATCATCAAGCTGATCAACGAGGTTGGTCGCCTGGTGAACAACGACCCCGTGACGAAGGACATCCTCCGCGTTGTCTTTATCGAGAACTACAACGTGACTCCAGCCGAGTACGTGATTCCTGCAACCGACGTCTCCGAGCAGATCTCGACCGCCGGTAAGGAAGCGTCCGGCACGGGCAACATGAAGTTCATGATGAACGGTGCGCTTACGCTGGGCACACTCGACGGCGCGAACGTTGAGATCGTTGAGGCCGTCGGCGACGACAACGCCTACATCTTCGGTGCGAAGGAAGAGGAACTCGACGAGCTCCGCAAAACCTACCGTCCGCGCGAGCTCTATGAGACGGTCCCGGGACTGAAGAAGGTGCTGGACGCCTTCACCGACGGGACTCTCGACGACGGCGGTAGCGGAGACTTCCACGATCTGTCGGTGTCCCTGCTAGACGGGTCCTCTTGGGAGCCCGCAGACGTCTACTACCTGCTAGGAGACTTCGACTCCTACCGTGAGGCACGCGACCGGATGGCGCAGGACTACCGCGACCAGCTGTCGTGGGCCAGGAAGTGCTGGATCAACATTTGCGAGTCCGGCCGCTTCTCTTCTGACCGCACCATCGCGGACTACGCAAAGGAAGTTTGGAAGGTGCACTCCGAACCGATTGCGCAGTAGCTTAGTACGCGCCAGTATCACTGACACAAGAGGGCCGCTGGGGTTTCCTGGCGGCCCTCTTGCTACGTTAACGCCATGGCACTGATCATCTCCTTCGGCGGCAAGACCCCAACCATCCACCCCACGGCCTTCGTCGCACCAAACGCGACCCTGATCGGGGATGTGCACGTCGGCCCAAGGGCTTCTATCTGGTTCGGTGCCGTCTTACGTGGGGACATGGACCGGATCGAAGTTGGTGAGGGTAGCAACCTGCAAGACGGTGTCGTCGCGCACACGGACACTGGAGTCCCTACAAGGCTCGGCAAGAACGTTGGGGTCGGCCACCTTGCCCTGGTTCATGGGACGACGGTTGAAGACGGCTGCCTGATCGGCATGGGTGCGAAGCTCCTCAACAACTCACTGGTTGAGACAGGTGCCTTCGTGGCAGCCAGCGCGTTGGTCCTAGAGGGCCAGATCGTCCCAGCCGGTCACTTGGTTGCTGGCGTCCCCGCAAGGGACCGCGGACTGATGGACTCCGAGCTGCAAGAGCGCGTGCGAATCAACGCCTTCCGCTATCAGGAGCTGTCCTGGGCCTACCTATCCCAGGGCATCGGCGCTCAAAACTAGCCTCCGGCGGATGGAGTCTGAGACCTGAGAGAACAGGGTCACCCTGCAAACCCTCGGCTCCCTGGATCACTAAAGGGCGTGCTGCGCGAGGAACCTAAGTCCGACGGTCCTCAAACGTGATTCACCTACCATGAAGACGTCGGTAGTCCATCGCGCTGACGATGCCCCTGGGCGGCGCCACTTTGCGGAACGCATAGGGGGAGCTTTCTCCCTCTTGAGACAAGACCTGGGACAAGAGCTACCTTCAGTGGTGCCCGCCCGGAACAGGTGAGCCTGCTCAGGGACGTGGGCAGCGAGTTTGCTCCCAGTTCCTTGATGGGCTTCACAGGCTGGGCTGCGTGTAGCCCAGGCCACGACACAATCGGGCGACATGACCTTTGCGGCTCAGTGGTCGAAGATCCTGCTTGTTCTCCCAGAGAAACCTGCTGGGACAACCCCGCCCACCCCGGATAAGCCGACGACTGGGTCGGCTACCTTTCAGCTTCGCCTACGAGCTCCGGCAGCTGACGCCAGACCAACCCCGCGGATCAGGAACAGGGGGACCAGCAAAACCAGAGGAAGTAGGTCGGCACCGGTTGTAGGCAACGTCCCAGCGGGGGTGCCAGAATCCGTAGAGGTTCCCGCACCGCTACCCTAGGCTCCACCTCCAGGAGCCGGTTTCTCAGGTTCGATAGGAACTTTCTTCCACTGCGCCGACAGGGTCGCGTCCTCACTCGGGATAGTGAACGTCGCTCCGGCCTCAAACACCTCGTCGCCAAGCTTCCAGCCTGCAAAGGTGTAGCCGTCCTTGGTAGGAATGGTGGTCGGCAACGTCACTTCGTCGCCCCCACCACCTGTGATGGCAGGGAAGGTTCCACTGCCGCCGTTCAAGTCGAACGACACCGTGGTCGTGGGACAGGGAGTCACGCTCAAGGGAAAGGTCCACTCCGTCTCAGCGCCCGCAGCCCAAACCACAAAGGGCTCGTTCCGGGTTGCAGTAACCGTCAGCTGGTCTCCAGCGGTCTGTGGGTCAAACTCGGCAGGGTCGTAAGAGTACAGGTCGTTGCCGCCCGGAATGGTCACCGTCGGCTTCAGCCCGCACTGCTCAGCAGGCACCAGTTGAGGCGCTTCAGGGCTCACTTCCCACCCTGCAGAAAACACTGTGCCCGTGCTGCCCTCATCAAGAGTGACCTCTTCACCGGCCTCGTAAGGGCCGTCGCCTGCCCCATTCCTCCCCAGAGTTCCGTAAGGGTTGACGCACTGACCGTCTTCCCAGTCACCGCTGCACCACCCGGCAAGAGAAGCCTCAGGGGGCGCAGGCCACGTCGCTCCTGGCATTTTCACCAAGTACTCAGAGCCATCCAGGAATCCTGCGGGGTTCAGACTTGCCGCGTTTTCCAACGTCGTTGCTTGGGGCTCTCTGTCCACAGGCGGCAGAACCCACAGTTCCTCCGGCCCGCCCACGGTGCCGCCGCTCGCGTTAAAGCTGGCCGTCTTAGCCCCTTTCAGGACGTAGCCCCCGTGTCGTTGCCCCAGGAGCTGGTGCTGGCACCGTCAAGACCGAGCCACGCCCAAGGCGCGTTCTCTGCCGTGATGGTTGCCCCGAGCGTGACGGTGTCGGGGATGCCCCCCGCGCTGAAGGGGAAGAACACGACCGGCGCAGCATAGTCCGCATCACCGGTCAGCCTGAAAGCGTATTGGTCAACGTCCAAGCTCTCCAGCCCGCTTGGGAAGGTGACGGTGGCAAGCGAATTAGCCCCGCCACCAGCTGAGCTTTGAGAGAACGCCGAGGCTCCACCCGTCAACTCTTCCAGCCCATTTGGGAAGATAACTCTACCGAGGGGGTTACTCCCTTCATGCGCGTACTGGTGGAACGCAGCCGGCCCGATCGTAAGGGTCTTCAGTCCGTCAGGGAAATCGATGCTTGCCAGCGCGTTGCTTGCGCCCGGGCGCGACGACTGCATCAGGGCGTACTTGCCTATCGTCAGAGTTTCCAAGCTGTCAGGGAAGCCGACCCGCTCCAGCGCGACCCCGGCGCTGGACTGGTCAAAGGACCACTCACCCAGGGTCAGCGTCTTCAGGCCTTCGGGGAAGGCGACCTCTGTGAGCGTGTTCTGAACGAGGCTACTCTGCTGAAACGCCTTGTCCGCGACCTCCAGTGTTTCCAGGCCTGCGGGAAAGGACACGCTGTTCAGCGCGTTGGTGTTGCCGCCCCACGCCTCTTGGCGGAACGCAGACGCCCCCATCGTCAGAGTCTCGAGGCCGTCAGGGAACGTGACGCTCGCAAGTGCGTTGTCACCGCTGTACGGGAGGGTGTCCTGGGAACTCGTGACTTGTTGGAAGGCTTCGCTTCCGATGCTCAAAGTTTTCAGCCCGGCTGGAAAAGCGACGCTTGCCAGAGCGTTGCTGCCGCCGCCCACCGCGCTCTGCCCAAAGGCCTTCTCCCCGATCGTGAGAGTTTCCAGCCCATCGGGGAACGTCACGGTTGCAAGCGTGTTGGGGTAGCCGTTCTGCCGGCCGTTGTAGAACGTGTAGGTCCCGATTTCCAGGTTGGTCGGCCCGGTGCCGACGAACTTGACCCCGTAGACCATCCGGATGCTGGTTTCGACCACGCCTCCGTTCCCTACAACCAGGGTCTCACAGTGGCTGAAGTCTGCCATGTCGATCTCTACTATCCCTGTGTCGGTGTCAAAGTAGTCCTGACGTATGACTCCCGCACTCAGCTCACAAGGGAGTGAACGCGGACCCGCAGACGTCCCAGCCATTGGGGAGGCCGTGGAAGTCTTGCCCAGGCCTTCACCGCCAAAAGAGTCACCATCGACACCCTCGGTCTCGGCGCCACTTTGTTGGTCGGCCAGGGCCTCGCCGCCCAGAGTATTGTCGCTCTCTTCATCGAGCAAGCCGAACACTTCCTGACCAGGAACGCCCGCTTCGCCAACATCTAGTTACTCTGAACCCAACTGTTCTGCGGATGGTAGCGGAGAGACGACCGCCTCAGCAATCCCACCAACGCCGACCAAAGCGATCGCAGCAACCACCGCAGATCCCAACCGAACGATTCCACAGCGCGCCACTTCTACTCCCGCAGGTAACCCGACTTCCAGTTTAAGACTCTCGGCTCACAGTACCTATATGCAGCCTTGACTTTTGAGGGACTTTGGGTCGCTCATTCGGAGCGGAGGGCCTCCACCGGGTCCTTACGGGACGCTGCAGAAGAGGGGATCAAGCCCGCAATGTAGGTGAGCCCCATGCTGATTAGGACAAGAATTACGCCAGCCTGCCAGGGAAGGATGGCAACAGGGTAGATGCCCCACTTAGCGTTAACGAAGGTGTTCACCGGGATCGTGAGCAGCAAAGTGCCACCTATCCCCATCAGGCCGGCGACTAGGCCGATGATCAGCGTCTCAGCGTTAAACACGCGCTTGATGTCTTTCTTCGACGCGCCGATCGAACGCAGAATCCCGATCTCTTTCCTGCGCTCAAGCACCGAAATGTAGGTGATGACTCCGATCATGATCGAAGAAACCACCAGGGAAATAGCGACGAAAGCGACCAGGACATATGAGACCACGTTGATGATTGTGGTCACTGAAGACATTAGGACGCCGACCAGGTCCGTGTAAGTGATGACCTTTCCTTCCTGGCCGGCGTCAACAGCGTCCTGGTTGTACTGATCCAAGATCTCGATGACGTTGTCCTTCGACTCAAAGTCCAGAGGGTAAATGTCGATCGAGGCAGGCTTCGCAACGTTCGCCCAGCCAAACTTCGCCATATTGCCCTCGAACGAACTCCCTTCCGAAGACATCACGCTCATCACGATGGCCGCCAGCTCTTCCTCATCAAGGTTGAAGCTGAACGCCTCTTGGAAGGCTTCCTGGTCGATGCTCATTGCAGAAGCCATGTTGTCGGCCAGTGAACTCATCGCCGACCCGATGGAACCCGCGATCTGCGTCTGGATTGCGGGCATTAGCTGAGCCTGGATCTGCTGAGTCATCACAGACATCACCTGGGTCATGTAGGATGACATCGCCTTTTGAATCTGGGCTTCCATCGCGCCCGCATTTGCTTGGATCTGCTTGCTGATCGCGTCGGTGATGGCGGTGACCAGCTGTTTGGTGAGTTCTTCCTGAGCTGCTTGAAGGCCGGACTCGACGTTCTCAGTGAGATCCTCGAAGCCAGCCACAATTTCTTGCCCCTCGGGCGTCTCAAGAAATGCCGGGAAGGAGTCTTCCGAAGTCAGACAGGTGATGATTTCTGCGGGGTCGGCGCTGGTCTCCTGGCAGTAAGTGACGAAGCCTCTCATTAGGTTTTCGCCCAGCTCAGCAGCTGCCTCAACATCGATTTCAAGATCCAGATCAGACAAGTCGATTCGGTCGATGATCTCCTTGAAATCAATGTTGTCCAGCCCCATGTCCAAGTCACCCATGACGTCCCCGAGGGCAAGTTCCGGGAAGGCGGACGCGTCTAAGTTCATGGAAGGCAGAGACATGGTGCTGAAGTCCAACTGGCTCGCGTCGAAGGAAAGCACCGACTCATCAAACTGGAAGGCAGCCGCAACCTGTTCTTCGTCGATCTGGAACAGCTTGTCCATCTCGAAACCGCCTCGGGGATCGGCTTCCTCTTCTGCGAAAGTGCGGCCCGTCAAGACGTTCGTTCGCGGAGTCTCCAGTTGGGCCTTCACGACCTCGCTGTCCGAGGCCAGTTCGATCAGGTGCTCAGTAAGGCCGGGCGTGTAGTAGAGGCCCGGGTTCAGGGCAACAGCAGTTGAGCCGCTCTTGGCCTGGACGATCCCACTAATCACCAGATCTTCCCCCTGATCGACCAGCTCCTTCACAAAGACCTTGTCATCGGAGTGGTTCGTCCACACCTCATAGGTCTCGTCAAACTTGTAGAAAGAGGACGCGGGTACCAGCTTGAAAGTGGTGTCCATGATCTGCTGGTAGGTGACAATCATCGGATCGCCGACGTCGACTTCAACCTCCTCCTCGTTCATAAACGACTTGATCATGGAGTCAAGCTGTGCGGAGTCGCGCAATCCCAGGGTGTACAGGAGGTAGTCGGAGATCTTGCCCGTCGGGGTGAGACCCAGAACGACGTCGTTGTACTCTTTAGGCCAATGGCCCGTAAGAACGTCGTACTGGTCCTGCACCAGCGCCGTGTCGTCGACCATCTCGTTGAAAGCACCCGTCGGCATGGAGGCAGCCAGCGGGTTATCGCTGCCCATGCCAAGCGCCGCGTAAGTCCCGTCCGGACTCACTTGGCGGACCTTGTCCTTCGGGCCGACCGTGAAGATTTGTGGCGTCACGTTATAGGAGTACTGGATCAGGCTGGTGTACTGCTCGATGTCCCCACCGTTTGCGTCAAAGAAACGTTTGAGCGCGGCAAGGTCATTCGAACCGACGGAGCCGAACATCTTAGACATCGCCTGGGCTTCCGCGATCTCACCTTCACCAGGCTCTATCGTCACGGTATCGCTGATCTCCTCCCCCGCACTCACCGAACCCGCGAGCAAGCTAGCCATGTCCATGCCGGTGCTGAAAACCGTGAGTGGATAGACAGAAAGCGTGTCTTCTTCAACGCCCCTGATGTAGTCACTTACGCCGTTTGCAAGCGACAGGATTGCAGCGATCCCGATGATCCCGATGGAGCCGGCAAACGCGGTCATCAGCGTGCGGCCCTTCTTGGTCATCAGGTTGTTGAAGGACAGCGCGATCGCGGTGAGGAACGACATCGACGTCTTCACCGGGGCTTTTGCGTCGTCCTTTACCGAGCTCGGGTCAAAGGGATCCGAGTCCGCGGCGACACGCCCATCACGCAGATCCACGATCCTGGTGGCGTAGGCGTCCGCGAGTTCAGGGTTGTGTGTGACCATGACGACCAGGCGATCCTTAGCAATGTCACTAAGGAGGTCCATGATCTGGGTCGAGGTGACGGAGTCCAGCGCGCCTGTCGGTTCGTCAGCAAGCAGGATCTCGGGGTCGTTGACCAGTGCCCTCGCAATGGCTACCCGCTGCATCTGACCGCCCGAAAGCTGGGACGGTTTCTTGTCCACGTGCTCGGACAGCCCGACCTCATCGAGTGCCGCGAGCGCGCGGGCTCTCCGCTCAGCTTTCGAGACCCCCGCGAGCGTTAGCGCCAGCTCGACATTAGCCAAGACAGTCTGGTGTGGGATCAGGTTATAGCTTTGGAAGACAAACCCGATCCTGTTGTTTCTGTAGGTGTCCCAGTCGCGGTCGGTGTACTTGGACGTGTTGATGCCGTCGATGATGAGCTCACCGGAGTCGTAGCGGTCAAGGCCGCCCACAATATTGAGCATGGTCGTCTTGCCGCTGCCCGAGGGACCAAGGATCGCAACGAACTCGTTGTCCCGGAAAGAAATCGAAACATCGTCGAGGGCAACCTGCGTGAAGTCGCCTACCGTGTAGGCCTTGCGAATATCTACGAGTTCAAGCACTAGTCCCCTTTTTCAAGCCTACGCGCCCCAGAAGGGGCAACCGAGGGCACAGGGGTAACTCCCAGTAAGCTGTAAGGGAAACGGAGGGTAAGTGAGGCTAGACGTTTGGCTCTGGACCACCAGGGCATTTAGGTCCAGGAGCCTGGCAACTGCCGCTGTTCGCGCCGGGCACGTGCGCGTGAACGGATCCCCTGCGAAACCCTCGTACAAACTTGCAGCCGGCGACACTGTCCGGATTCGTGACCGCGGGCATGAGCGAGTCTGGGAAGTTGTGTCGCTACCTCCAAAGCGCTTAGGCGCTCCTTTAGCCCGGAAGTGCTACGTCGACCACTCACTACCGAAGCCCAATATCTACGGCTCGCTACCGGTTCGCGAGCCCGGGACGGGCAGGCCCACGAAGAAAGAGCGACGCCAACTGGAGAAGCTCCGGGGCGAGGAGTGGGCTAGGCACTCCAGACGGTGAAAGATCTTAGTGCTTGATCCAGTGAACCATCACGGGAGGAACCGCGGAGTTGTAGTCAGCTACGGTTCCGCGGTAGTAGGAACCAAACTCCCAGTGCCAGGCCTCGGGGTTCACCCCGCCTGTGCCCGCCCAAAACGGGTGGAACCAGCCGTAGGCTGGAGCGTTCTGGAGCAGCCAGTGGTACTGCGGGTCGCCGAACCCTAAAGTCCCACCGCTTGGCCCGGCTAGGTCCATTGCTAAGCCCCAGCCGTGGAAGCTGCGTCCCGCATAGCCGGCGCGGTACCCCGAAGCGAACTGAAGGTTGCTTCCGAAGACCTGACGGTATTGTTCGTTCAACGCGGTCAGAGGCTCTATCACGGGACAATAGAGGGAAAAACTAGGTGACCACGGGATAGGACAAAGGAGTCCAGCGGGCATGGACCCATTCGTGACTCCCTGTAGTGGCCCACCCATGCCGGCGATCCGCGTCAGCATTTCGATGTTGTCGCCTGAAGCGGTGCCGCGGGCTGCTGCACTGAGGTCAAGGCCATCGAAGGACACATCGTCCTCAAGAACAACTTCGGGTTCTTCCTTAGGGGCTTCCGCGATGAGGCCGACTTCCAAGTCCCCGCCGTCCCAGCTGACCGAGGATGAAGTGAGGATCGCCCCGCTGGGATTTCGCAGCTGGTCGTCCAACCTTCCGCCGTCCACGGGGGGTGGAAGGAACGCGACACTGAGCAACAGTGCTACCACGCCAAAGCTTGCCAAGACTAGTCCCTTCCCTCAATAACTTGCCCAGTCTTTCAAAAGTGGCGGGCTTTGTCAGCGCGAGATCGCGTTCGTGGAAAGAACTGACCTAGATCAGTAGGTCCTTGTCCGTTAGCTCGGCACCCTTCACTTTCTCGAACTCAGCAAGCAGGTCTGGAACCGTCATTTCCGTCTTGTCCTGACCCGTAACGTCCAGGATAATCCGACCCTGGTGCATCATGATCAGACGCGTCCCCAGTCTGAGTGCCTGCTCCATGTTGTGAGTGACCATCAGGGTGGTCAGGTGATGTTCCGTGACCAGCTCGTCCGTGAGCGAGGTGACCGCTTTGGCTCGCTCGGGGTCTAGTGCCGCGGTGTGCTCATCCAGCAGCAGGATGTCGGGAGCCGTGAAGGTTGCCATGAGCAAAGAGAGCGCCTGGCGTTGCCCGCCCGAAAGCAACCCGACCCAGTCGCGCAACCGCCCCTCGAGTCCCTGATGCAGAGTCTCAAGCTGTCGGCGGTACTCGGCCCTTTTGCGTCTTGTGACACCCAAACCCAAGGTGCGTCGCTTTCCGCGTTCCCAGGCGATCGAGAGGTTCTCTTCGATCGACATGTGCGGAGCGGTACCCAGAGAGGGGTTTTGGAAAACGCGACCGATGTACTTTGCGCGCTGGTAGTCGTTCAGCTTCGTTACATCTTTACCGGCGATCTCTATTGAACCCGTGTCGGGTTTAAGCGAACCAGCAACAACGTTCAGCAAAGTGGACTTGCCGGCGCCGTTGGAAACGATGACCGTGACGAACTCGCTGGGAGCTAGTTCAAGGTTGATGTCAACCAGCGCCCGGCGCTCATTGACGGTTCCACGCATGAATGTTTTCGAGACATTGTCGAGTTTCAGCATGGGTTTATTCCTCATCATCCAGCGCCGCGTTTTCCATGACGAGCCTGTGTGTCATGCGCTCATCCGGAGTTCGCTTCCGGAAACCAAACAGCTTGTTGAGGCGTCCCACGATCTTCCACTGAGGCACCAAGAGTGCCAACACCACCAGTACCGCGGACACGAGCTTCATGTAGTTCGGGTCCAGACCCAACATCAAGGCAAGCTGCAACACGACTCGGTAAATAACCGCCCCTAGAACGGCAGCGGTAGCGGCACGCCAGATGGTGAGTCGCCCCAAG
>ERZ1031159.169-NODE-169-length-11471-cov-6.339611_pt1 | contig 11471 bp, 8 predicted proteins | sample MGYA00516706_ERZ1031159 | MGnify/ENA primary metagenome ERZ1031159 (study PRJEB33719, sample SAMN04262508) | wastewater metagenome | biome: rural village; feature: composting latrine chamber; material: composting feces with ash | place: El Salvador | collected... | reverse complement strand
CCAGAGACAGTCCCCAGGAACAACTGTGTGAGCCTGGTCGAAGGCTTTCCCTTCCACAACTTCCAGGCGCAGCTCTCCGGGCCTTAGAGACTGCCGCAGGTAGCGTTTTGCTAGCTGGGGAGCAGTAAGGGGCTGAAGGTCAATGTCCCTTGAGTGGTGGGTGCTCGCTGATGCGCGCGGGGGCTGCGCAGCGCTCAAGGGCTCGGGGGTTGCGGGTTCTTGGGTTGCGGGTGGGGGGAGAGGCTCTTCCGCAGGCGCGATACCAGGCTCCAAGGCTAGGTCTTCCTCAGTCTCCGGTTCCGCTTCCTCTGGGGCGGGCTCCTCCGCAGCCTCTGGAATCTCCGGAGAGGCCGGCCACAGCGCTTCTTCGTCATCCACCGGGACACCCGTGGACTCCTCTACCGTGGCGCCAGGGAAAAGTAGGGGATCCGGTGGTTCGGCTAGCGCTACGGCACCAAGACCCAGGGTCATGCTGCCGGCAAGTGTGGTGGAAACTAGCGTTCGGGCTGCGAGTCTCTTCGCGCTCTTCGGCGCCAGCGAGTTGATCGCAGCCTTCAAGACGGACCCTGCCTTTGAAGATGGGGAGGCAAGAGTCGACAACCATGCGAGTGACAACCACGTGAGGTGCCAAAGTAAGGTCGCTTCAACCAAGCCCACTACGATCAGCGTCGCTCCAGGTAGAGATGCGAGGCCTGCGCTGTCGGTCGTCGGCACTAGCCAGTGCGCGGCTAGAGATGTCAACACTAAGCCTGCTAGCAGGAGTGCCACTGTGTCCTTGACTTGTCGACGTTTTGGGCTGCCGGTTTCGTCCTTGCCGTAGGTGCTCACGGTCTTTCCTTTCAATCAGTAAGGGGGATCGTGTCCACTGTTCCCCGGCGCCCAACGAAAAATAACGCTAGCAAGACGCTCCGAGGAGAACTCCTTCGCGTCCTTCCTGTGGAGAGTCTTCCGGACAAGGTGAGCTGGGACTGGCACGCTTGGACTATGCGCCTCTATTTGCCACTCACGCTCACTGAACTTTCTGCCGATTCGCCCCCGACTCGCGACGGGCTTACAGCAAGCACCGACGTCCCAGAAAGTGAGGGTTCCTTACTTGAGGAGGTGCTGGAAGAGACCCTCCAGGAGGCCGCTTTCGTCTCTCTTGAGCTGGCCCGCTCTCTGAACGCGCCCCCTTGTCGCGTCGTTGCTGTGGGCGACGTTCCGGCTGGTCGGACTCAGTTCTCCGACTGGGGTGAAGTTCAGTCTCTGATGCGAGACGGCAGCGAAGGGCAAGAGCTTGCCCGGCAGGTCTTTACGGCGACGCAGCAGGAGTCGGCTGACAGTCTCCTTGAGCAGCTCTTTGAGGAAGACCTGGAGTGGTTTGACGGATCTGAGCGCAACCAGATTGGTGAATGCTAGATTTGCGTGAATAGCAGCGCTGTTACTGGTGTTGCAGGAGTGACACGCGTCTAAGGGCTTTTTCTCTAAAAGAGGCCTACTTTGTGCGGCATTTCCTAGGCTGCCTGCCGCCTCGACGAAAACCGGCGAACGAAGTTCGCGATTATCTTGTGAGAGGGAGACACGTCGACGCCGCTTACGCGAGCCTCTACGGACTCGCGCTCCTCTGGTGGGTAGTAGCCAAGGTCAGAGAAGAGTTCAATGCGAAGGCGGATCCCCTCATAGTCCAACTCTGGGTGAAACTGGGTCAGGTACATGTTGGGACCGACCCGGGCCATCTGTAGTGGGGCGACAGCTCCGGTCACCAGAGGCACCATCTCTTCAGGAGGGGTAATGACCGATTCGTGGTGCCCAACATAGGCTCGGAACCGTTCGGGGACGCCTTCTAGGATCGGGTCCGCGCGTCCCTCGGACGTCAGCGTCAGCTCGGGTGCCGTAATGTCCTCGGAGATCTCTGGCCCGACGCTCCCACCCAACTGGCGGGCGACGACGCCAAGTCCGTAGCAGATGCCAAGCAGTGGGAACCCGGTCTTCAACGCTTCGTCAGCTAGTCTGGCCAGCCCGCGTTCCACTTCCTTCTGCTTCGCCGACTTTGATTCTTCCGGGGCGGAGACGTCGAACGAGGAGCCGCAGAGGATCACGCCGTCCCAGTGAGCAAAATCGATTTTTGGAAATGCTACGCGCTCCAACCTCACGTTCACCAACTGGTCTGGTTCCAAACCTGAGAAGCGAAGGAGTGCTTCGCGTTCCGAGCGTGCTATCTCTTCTACGTCCCGCGTAGTCATCATTAAGAACCGGCCACCCATGGCCCGATCGTAGCAACGCTTCTCTTCTTCTCCGTGGAAGCGAAGGTGGCTTAGCCTTAGCGAATGGATACTTCGACCACCCAGACGGCTGCCGACCTTGAACTGGCACTCTCTCTTGCAGATCTTGCGGACCAGGCCACGATGTCAAGGTTCCTCTCCAGTGACCTCCGGGTCAGTACGAAACCGGATATGACCTTGGTATCTGACGCTGACAGGGACACCGAACGGGTCTTGAGGGAGGCACTGCGCCAGGCTAGGCCACACGACGGCATCCTTGGTGAAGAGCACGGACTTGAGCATGCTGAGAGTTCCCGCCAGTGGGTTATCGACCCCATCGACGGCACCCACAACTATGTCCGCCAGGTGCCGATCTGGGCCACCCTCATCGGTTTGGTTGACGGTGGGGAACCGGTGGTCGGCGTGGTTTCAGCGCCCGCCCTTTCCAGGCGCTGGTGGGCCGGAAGTGGCCACGGTGCCTACCGACAAGTGCTGGGTGGAGACCCGCAGCGGATCCGGGTTTCGGGGGTTGCGGATTTGTCTGCAGCGTTCCTGTCCTACTCCTCCCTTACCGGTTGGGAAGAGGCAGGGTTGGGAGAGCAGATGGCAACTCTGATGTCCTCTTGCTGGCGCACCCGCGGGTTCGGAGACTTCTGGAACTACATGCTGGTCGCAGAAGGTGCGGTAGATGTCGGGCTAGAACCCTCCCTTGCGCTGCACGACATGGCGGCGCTAGTTCCCATCGTTACTGAGGCAGGCGGGACCTTCACGAACCTTGAGGGCAGGCCGGGACCCTGGGGCCCCGGGGGCCTGGCCACCAACGGCCTGCTGGAGCAAGCCGTGCTGCGGACCCTGAAGCGTCCTAGTTAGAGACGGCTTCCAGAAGAACCCTCAAGCGTTCCATGCGGTCGGCGCGGCTCCCCGGTCCCGGACTTGGGTCTTCGGCAACCCACTGTTCCAGGGCGCAGTCAACTTCGTCTTGCGCGTGAGAACAGTTTGGAAGACAGGCCTTAGTCGCCTGCGCTACGCCGGGAATAGCTTTCAGAGCGTGTTCTTCACCTGCGTGCTGCAGCCCGAATGAGCGCACCCCTGGCGTGTCCACGACCCATCCTCCGTCTTCGATCGGCAGAGCAACTGCCGAGGTTGACGTGTGGCGTCCCTTTCCAGTGTGCGCGTTCACTTCTCCGACAGCGCGGTCAGCTCCCGACACAAGTGCGTTGATGAGCGTTGATTTTCCAACCCCTGAGTGGCCAACCAGAACGGAGAAGCGGCCGTCGACTAGCGCTTCCAGATCTTCCAAGCCGCTTGTGTGCCCGTCTTGGGTAGAGGTCAGCACAGTCTCTAGGTCGAAGCCTTTGAAGTTCGCTAAGAAGTCTTCTGGGTCTTGCAGGTCTGTTTTTGTCACGCAAAGCACGGCGGGGATCTCCGCTTCGGCTGCTGCGACCAGGCAGCGGTCAACCATGCCCACCCGGGGAGGGGGGTCGGCTGCGGCAACAACGACGACCATCAGGTCAGCGTTCGCCACTATCGTTTTCTCCCCGCGACCTTCGGCTGCCTCCTCCAGGCTGCGCCTAAGTGCGTTTGTGCGAGGCTCAACGAACGCGATTCGGGCTAAAGAGCCGGGATCTCCGCTCAGGTCGGACGTGAGCCGCACGAAATCGCCAATCACGACCGCACTCTTCGGGATCTCCCGTGCCTTCACTGCAGTGAGGAGCCGTCCGTCAGCCTCTAAGGAAACGACGTAACGACCACGGTCAATCCCCACGACGCGTCCCAGCTCAGCTTTCGAATAGTCGGGGCGTCGCTTCGTTCGGGGGCGGGACCCTTTGCGGGCGCGGACCCGCACGCGTTCATCATCGGTCCCAGTGTCGTACCTACTCAAGGGGCTCCGCTCCGCTAAGCAAGCTGGGATTGGCTTGGACTTCACTAGGCCAGAGCGGCTCTGGGGAAGGGGCGCTGTTCAGCATCGCTTCCCAGCGAGCAGGAAAGTGGGGAAGCGTTTTTGCGGTCGTGTCGATATTGCTGACTCTGCACCCCGGGATGCGTAGGCCCACGACGGCCCCGAAGGTTGCCATCCGGTGATCCTCGTAGCTTTCCAGGTCAGCCGGTTGGTAGGTGCCGGGCGTGATCCGAAGGCCGTCCCGCAGCACTCGTGCCTTACCACCCAGCTTCCTAATTTCTTTTGCGAGGGCTTCTAGGCGGTCCGTTTCGTGTCCGCGCAGGTGTCCAATCCCAAGGATGGTAGACGGGGAAGAAGCGAATAGGCAGAGGGCTGCAACCGTTGGTGCAAGCTCCCCGCAGGGAGCCAAGTCGAACTCCATTCCGGGCCAAGACAAGTCTTCCGGCGCCGAAACCGTGAGCCCCGCTGAGGAAAAGGCAAGGGTCGCCCCAAAGCGCGGTAGTAGCTCTAACCAGTATTTTCCGACCTGGTCGGTGCGGCGCGGCCAGTGCGCGATCGTCACCGAGCCTCCTGCAAGGAGCGCGGCAGCAAGGAAAGGTCCTGCGTTCGACAGGTCTGGCTCGACGTCGATTGGAACGCCCTTTGGCCTGACTGGGGAGGTGAGCCAGCTTGAGGAAGATTTTGCAGTTATTTCAACGCCCTGGTCGGCAAGCATCTTCAGGGACATCGCAACGTAGGGCCAGGAAGGAAGACGGCCTTCGGCGCGAAGTAGCGCGGGCCTGCCGAAGAGGGGAGAAGCAAGCAGAAGTGCTGAGAGGTACTGGGAAGAACTGGTCGTGTCGATAACGACGCTCTTCGCAGGTTCATCCTGCGGTGAGGATTCCGGATACTTCGACCTTGTGTATGCGCCGCGAACCTTGAGCGGTAAGTGGCCTTTGGCGCCTTTGAAACGAACCTTTGCCCCCAGGGTCTTCAGAGCGTCAGTCAGGGGACCCAGCGGACGTTTTTCAGCTGCCGGGTCCCCGACGAAACGGGTGGTGCCGTCAGCAAACGCTGCCAGGGCAGGACCGAAACGCATCACGGTCCCGGCGAGCCCGCAGTCGACAGTGCCCCACCCACGCAACTGCTTAGGGGGAGTGATCAGGATCTGGTTCTGGTCCGGCGCGAAGTCGAACTTAGCGCCAAAGTGCTGCATTGCAGTTCCTGCAAGGTAGGAATCCCGCGAAGCAAGTGCCCCACGCACCACGGTTGGCCGCGCCGCAATGGTCCCCAACACTAAAGCCCTGCTGGTTTGTGACTTGGAGCCTGGAAGCGCCACCGTCGCACGTAGCGGTCCGTTTGCGCGCGGTGCGTCCCAATATCTGTTCACCTTCCCATTGTCAGCTTTCCGCGCGGCCTTTGCTAGAGGTGCCAAAAAAACACCTGTGGGAGACCTGCGGGGAGGGGAGTAGCCTGGAGCTGATGGAGCAGGTGGAGACAGATGCGGGAGCGCTTAGCGCTGAGCTTGAGGCTCGGTTTGAAGCAGAGGCGCTACCTCACCTTGACCGAATGTACGCGGCAGCACTGGGGCTCACCAGGAACGCTGAAGACGCAGAAGACCTTGTCCAAGAGGTGTTCCTGCGTGCCTTTTCAAGCTTCGGTCAGTTTCAGGAGGGCACCAACGTTCGCGCGTGGCTCTACCGAATCCTCACTAACACGTTCATTTCTGAATATCGCTCCGGCAAGCACGATCCCCGCAAGATGGGGCAACCGCTCCCGGCGGACTGGCAGCTGTCAGAGACGGACTTGCGCGCGCCTTCTTCCGGGGGGTTCAAGCTCCCGTCTCCCGTGTCGCCCTCGGCAGAAAGTGAAGCGATGCCAGGGCTGGAGGCAGCGGAAGTGCTGGATATGCTGGGCAAGCTGCCTGAGCCGCAACAGGAAGCCGTTTACCTCTCAGACGTGATGGGATTCAGTTACAAAGAAGTCGCGGAGATCCTGGAGATCCCTATTGGGACTGTGACCAGTCGCCTCCATCGGGGTCGGGAGAACCTCCGGAAGTCTTTGCGGAGCCAGGCAGCGGGGCGCGGCTTGGAGGTGACTTGATGGACGCCAGTTTTTATGAGGGCGGGCCGGATGCGGAGGCCCCTTGCGACTGTCCGGTCTGCAACCCTGAAGCAGCGGAGGGGGCTTATTTGCGGGCGGTGTTGCGGGCTTGCAGCACACCGCCGGCGCCTCCCCACTTGAGGGCACGAATTGTTTCTCAAGTGAGGATCATCGCTAGGCTGTCTCAGGCAGACCAGCCCCCTTCTCTTTAGGTTTCGGCTGCGTGTCCTCCCCCACCGTTTTGGCTGCGCATCGTGCTGGATTACCGTTCGACAACGGCGTGATCGGCGCACGACACGCAGCCAAAACGTGAAGGTGCCGCGGGGGGCAGGCGTGGATGCGCGGCCGAATCGTTCTGGATGCGCGGCCGAATCGGTGGGGGCGACGCGCGTTAGGCTTTGTGTCGAAGTGATCACGTCCCCTGTTCGACTAACCAGGGTCGCCCTGGTATTTTTCACGGGTAGAGCCAACTGTCCCGCGATAGCGGGAAGCACGGAGGAAACCATGAGCACCAGAGGACGCAAGCGCAAGGATCGCCGGAAGAAGAAGGCGAACCACGGCAAACGCCCCAACAGTTAACACCTGTTTTTCTGCTTTGGCTGCGACACGCAGCCAAAGCAGAAATGCTCTCTAGCTAAAGGCGCGCTCCAGGATCGAAGCGACCTCCTCCTGATGACGCCACGTGAGACCCGTTGAAGGCGAGGCGGCTGCCTCCCTGGAAATCACCGTGATCGTTGCGCCGTCTGGGATCCGCCCAGCTTCCACCATCGCCTGACTCACCGGGATCATCCCGAGCAACGGGAACAGGTTCAGTGCCAGGAACGGCCAAGCTCCCTGGTTCTCGGGCTCATCCTGCACCCAGCTCACCTGAGCACCCTGGAACGGCTGCAACGCTTCCGCCAGTTCGCTAACCGGGAGTGGGTACAAAAGCTCCTGGCGGATGATAGCCACGTCGCTTCTCCCCAGCTTGTTCCGCTCTTTCACCAGGTCATAGTAGATACGGCCGCTGCAGACCAACACCTTCGTGACACTCGCTGCGCCTTGTGCGACCTGCGCATCCACTTCACCTATCACCGGTTGGAACTCACCGCTGGTGAAGTCTTCCAGTGGCGAGGTTGCCGCCGACAACCGAAGCAGCTGCTTCGGCGTGATCTCAATCAGGGGTGTCCTGGGCCTGCGGTAGGCCTGCTTGCGAAGCAGATGGAAGTGGTTCGCGGGCGTTGACGGCTGAGCCACCCAAAGGTTGTCCTCGGCTGCCAACTGCAAATACCTTTCCATGCGCGCCGAAGAATGATCGGGCCCCTGGCCCTCGTACCCGTGCGGGAGCATCATGGTGAGGGACGACCTTTGTCCCCACTTCACCTGCGCCGACGAGATGAACTCGTCGACCACGGTCTGCGCGCCGTTCGCGAAGTCGCCAAACTGTGCTTCCCAAGCCACAAACATGTCCGGGCGTTCGACCGAGTACCCGTATTCGAACGCGAGGGGCGCGTACTCAGAAAGTGGGGAGTCATAGATCTGGAAACGAGCCTGGTCCTCGGTCAAGAAGTCCAGTGGGGTGAACTCGCGGCCGTCCTTCTGGTCGTGGAGCACCGCGTGCCGCTGAACAAACGTGGCGCGGCGCGCGTCTTGGCCCGTGACGCGTACGGGTGTCCCGTCCATGAGCATGGTTCCCCACGCCAGGAGTTCCGCAAACCCCCAGTCGACCGGGACCTCCCCCTTCGACATGGCAAGACGCTTCTCAGAAAGCTGGCGGAGCTTTTTGTGAGGTGAGAAGCCCTCAGGGAACGCGTTGTACGCTTCACCGACCCGCTCAATCTCTGCGGGAGAAACCGCGCTGCTCCAACCAATCATCATCCCTGAGCCCGGCAGCTGAGATTCGGGAACCTCCAGGCCGTGCCGCAGCTGGGGATCCCCGCACGCTTCCGGCGCCAAACTCGCGCCCGTGGTGCGATCAGGAATACCCCCACGCTCCCGGGTTTCCTCCAGGATTTTCTGCAATTCGCCCTCGTACTCCTGGTGGAACAGGTCCGCCTCTTCCTGGCTGAAGTCACCGCGCCCAATCAGGTTCTTCGTGTAAACCTCGCGGGTTGAGGGGAGCCCGTGGATCAGCTGGTACATGAGCGGCTGCGTCATCGACGGGTCGTCGCCCTCATTGTGACCGCGGCGGCGGTAGCAGACCAGGTCAATGATGACGTCCTTGTTAAACTCTTCCCGGTAGCGGAAAGCGAGGGAGGCGACGCGAACCACCGCTTCAGGGTCGTCCCCGTTCACGTGGAAAATCGGGACCTGGAGGCCCTTCGCCAGGTCCGTCGCGTAGCGGGTGGAGCGCCCGGACGTGGGGCCCGTAGTGAACCCGATCTGGTTGTTGACAACGACGTGCAGCGTCCCGCCGGTGCGGAAACCTTCAAGCTGGCTCATGTTGAAGCATTCGTAGACCACGCCCTGACCAATGAAGGCCGCATCTCCGTGGATGAGAATCGGCAGGATAGGCCAGGTTGGGTCGTCAAGGAGGTCATCCTTCGCTCTGGTGATACCAAGCAGGACTCCGTCAACGGCTTCCAAGTGCGAGGGGTTCGCGGCGAGGTAAACCTTGGTTGCCATCCCGTCCCCGGCGGAGTAAACACCCTCGGTTCCCAGGTGGTACTTGACGTCCCCGGACCCTTTTTCGCCACGCATGTGTTTGCTGCCCTCAAACTCAGAGAAAATCTGAGAGTAGGACTTCCCAGCGATGTTCGCGAGCACGTTGAGGCGCCCGCGGTGAGCCATTCCGATCGTGACCTCACTCAAACCCGACTCGGCTGCGCCATGGAGGACGGTGTCGAGCAACGGGATTAGAGACTCGCCGCCTTCTAGCGAGAAGCGTTTTTGACCGACGAACTTGGTTTGCAGGAAGTCTTCGAAAGCCTCCGCGTGAACCAGCGTAGACAGGATGTGCTCCTGCTCTTCGTGAGTCGGCTTGCGGTACGGGGACTCAACCTGATCCTGCACCCAAAGGCGCTGGGCCGGGTCCTGAATGTGCATGTACTCAATCCCGATGCTGCGCGTGTAAGTGTCGCGCAAACGCTGAAGCAGGTCACGCAGCATCATCTGCGAGGTCCCACCAAAGCCGCCGGTGGGGAACGTGCGGTCGAGGTCCCAGACGGTCAACCCGTAACGTCCCAGCTCAAGGTCGGGGTGCCTCCGGATGCGGTAGGCGAGGGGGTCCGTGTCAGCGGCAAGGTGACCGCGGGACCGGTAAGCGTGGATCAGCTCAACCGTGCGGGACGCCTTCCCCTTTTCCTGGGCGCTGTCGTACACCAGGTCCTTCTCCCACCGGTACGGCGGGTAAGGGATTTCCATGGAATCGAAGACCCGGTCGTAGAAGTCATCCATGCCTGCGAGCTTTTCCGAGAAGCTCTTCAACAAGAGTCCCGACTCAGCACCCTGGATAACCCTGTGGTCGTAGGTTGACGTCGCGTACATCGTCTTGCCGATGCCAAGATCGGCTAGTCGCGGCACCGGAACCCCGGCCCATTCGGACGGGTAGTCGGTTGCGCCGATGCCAATGATCACGCCCTGCCCAGGCATCAGACGCGGCACCGAGTGCGTCGTCCCGATTGTTCCCGGGTTTGTTAGCGACACGGTTGCGCCCTGAAAGTCCCCGGGGGTTAGCGTCCCTTGCCGAGCTCTGCTGATCAGGTCATTCATCGCCTCGACAAACTGCGGGAACGTTAGCGTGTCCGCCTCTTGGACCACGGGGACCATTAGCGAACGCGTCCCGTCGGGCCGCGGCACGTCAATAGCTATGCCCAGGCCGATGTGCGCCATCTGCTCGACCGCAGGTTTCCCGTTCACTTCCGTGTAACGCACGTTCACGTTCGGCTGTTCAGCCAAGGCTTCAACTAGCGCGTAGCCAAGCAAATGCGTGAAAGAGACTTTGCCCCCCACGGTATGAGCTAAATGAGAGTTGATGACCAGACGGTTCTCAATCATCAGCTTCGCAGGGATTTCGCGCGCAGAGGTCGCTGTAGGAACCGAAAGCGAAGCCTCCATGTTCTTCGCGATGGCCCGCGCTGCGCCCTTCAACGGCACCGTCACGTTCTGTTCAAGCCCGCTGCCGTCCTTCTTACTCACCCCGCGATGCGCGCGCACGTAAGGAGAGGTAGCTTCAGAAATCCGTGGGATTGGGGCGGGCGGCAGGTCAGAGCGAGTCACGACCTCTTCATTCGGGCGTGATTCAACCGCTTCCTCTTCAGGGGCGCGGAATGCTCTTTCGGTCGCAGGTTCCGCTTCACCCAGAACCGTTACATTCGAGTCCCCCTTGTCTAGGCTCCGCAAAGCTGCTGGACCCACTTCAGGGTTCGCGGTGAAATACTCCCGCCAGGAACCATCGACGCTTGTGGGGCTCTCCTGGAACCGCTCAAACATTTCGGCGATGTACCAGTCGTTCGGTCCCAGTTCTGATGCGCCGCCCCGGGCCTCTTCGCTCATCTTCAGCTCCCTTGCTGCCGCGGGCCAGACGGCCCACCACCTAAGTCTAAGGAGGATCACCGACTAATTCTCATCATCCTTCCGGCCCGGGCGTTCGCGACTCCTCATCTTTCGCGGCGGCGTTCTTTCGCGTAGATCGCTATAGTTGACGCACTATGGCCATGCCCCCGCGCGAGTCCCCTCAGCCAATGGTTCCTGGGGGCGCCCACCCGTGACCTACAACATCGTGATGATCCTTTTGGGTGTGCTGCTCACCCTGGGGACAGCGATATTTGTTGCGGCAGAGTTCTCCTTCGTTTCCCTAGACCAAGCTTCTGTTGAGCGAAAAGCAAATGAGGGTGACCAGGGTGCAAGCCGCGTGCTGCGGGCGCTCAAGCACCTGTCAACGCAGCTGTCCGGCGCCCAGGTCGGCATCACCCTCACGACAATCCTGCTGGGTTACACCACCCAGGTTGCGCTCTCAAACCTGTTCCAAGAGCTCTTTGATTCCCGTGGTCTGAGCCTGGCTCTTAGCGTGGGCCTGGGGGCCGCGTTGGCACTGATCCTGGTGAACCTGTTCTCCATGCTGTTCGGCGAACTGGTCCCGAAAAACATGGCGCTCGCGGACCCGATGAAGACAGCGCGCCTCACCTCGGGCGTGCAAATGGCGTTCACCTGGCTGTTTTCACCCATCATCAAAGCACTAAACGGGACTGCGAACTGGATTCTGCGCCGCTTCGGAATAGAACCCAAAGAAGAGCTGTCCTCGGCCCGTTCGGCCTCTGAACTCGCGTTCC
>ERZ1031159.168-NODE-168-length-11483-cov-14.824991_pt1 | contig 11483 bp, 18 predicted proteins | sample MGYA00516706_ERZ1031159 | MGnify/ENA primary metagenome ERZ1031159 (study PRJEB33719, sample SAMN04262508) | wastewater metagenome | biome: rural village; feature: composting latrine chamber; material: composting feces with ash | place: El Salvador | collected... | reverse complement strand
GGTTGACATCCTCCCCCTCCTGAAGGAGGGGGATTCCTGTTGCATAAACAGTCAAGCTATCTATGCAGAGCAGGGGTTAACGTTTCATCGGCTGTGCTGTTGTCTTTTGACACCAGTCTTACCTCGCCTCCACGTCCTAGGCCATAGTCCTGGCCCGTCTCATCTAAGGTCTCTAGACCCTTGATGAGAATGTTCTGTGCAGCGTTAACGTCCGCGTTCTGTTTATGTCCACACTCTACACACTCAAAAATCGCTTGACTCTCACGGTTTTGAGCGGAGGTGTGTCCGCACTGTGAACACTGCTGGCTTGTAAATGCCGGGTTAACCGGCACCAAAATCTTGTCGGCTAGTTGGGTCTTATATTCCAACATCTCCCGGAATCGTCCCCAGTTTTGCTCAAGTATTGATCGGTTTAGACCGGCCTTTTGGCGAACCCTCTTACCTGGTTTTTCCTTAGTGCCCCTAGCACTCTTGGTCATGCCCTCTACGTTGAGGTCTTCGAGAGCGATCACGTCATACTCACGTACTAGACGGGTGGTTTGCTTATGTTGCCAGTCCTCACGACGGCGAGCTTCATGTCCCTTGATCCTAGCCATTTCAGAGACTGTTTTTGTACGACGGTTGGAACGGTATTTTGCTGACTTGTCCCCATCGGCCTTAGCTCCATTGGTGCGATCTTGTCTAGCGAGCTTCCTCTCTAGTTCAAGATACCGTTGCTGAGTACTAGGTGACTCAGTGGGAATATGGGCGGTTTCGCCATCTGAAGTTGTAAAGGTGTTTGCCACACCCATATCTATACCCACTACCGCTCCGGTGTGAGTGTCAGTAACTGGTAAAGGCTCATTTACAAAAACCAGTTCCTTCTTAGTCCAGTTCACCTCGACAGAAGTGTACGGACGGATCGGTTGGCTGGTCCTTACCCGAATGTTGATCTTCCAGTGGGAGGGTTCGCCGGGTTTCTGAAGCTTCCTAGGGGTCATGCCGGTTATGGTCACTACCCCAGACTTACGACCCGTTTGGTGGAAGTTGGCGTTTTCTCCACCATTGAACCAGCAGGTAAATCGTTGTCCGTTTTGGTGAAAAGACTTGAATTCTGGTGGCTCTCCGGCTTCTTTTCTACTCTTACCTTGTTTTAGGAGTGTCTTGATTCGTTTGAGAGCAGAAAACCACTCGGTTTCCTCTCTTACGCGAGCCGAAGAGATAACGGCTGTCGGAAGAACAGATAGCCAAGAACACTCTTTACGTGCTTGAGCATCGGTTCGCTCTTCTGATAAATCTGTTCCTCCTAGGGGCACATCTACCCAAAGCTTTTCTTCGGTTTTGGGATCAAGCAGCAATCGTCTCTTTGTTCGGTACTGGCGGTGTTGATTGAAGCGGGAGCGCCAACCGTCTGACAGGTAGTCCATGATTTTGTCAGGGTTCTTAGTCCACATTGGGTTGCCGCGATCTTCTCCAAGGTACACAGAACCCCCGGAGTGCTTTACTCCAACGATTCGTACCTTCTGCGACATCTCGCTCCTCTACATGTAAAACTATTTTACCATGGTCTTCTTGGTTTTACCACCATAGTTTCCGCGATTCACCTCCACCCTGAAGGGTGGAGCACTCTCGCGGATTTTAGGTAGAAAGTGCCGCTGAGCAAGCCATCAAGGCATACAAGAAGGAAGTCAAGGAGCTAATCAAGAGTACTGATGATCTTGGGCAAGATGGGATAAGCACCCTGAGATCAATCATGGCTAGTCAAGATGTTGATGCCTGGTTTGCTGATGCTCACCTAGACTTTCTCATCAGATTCACAGAATACGAGGAACTAGAGCTAAACAGGCTCATCGCTCGCACCACTGACGCGACGCAGAATGAAGATGAGTACCAGACCAAGATTCTGGTTGAGAATGTCGCTAAAGAAAAAGCTGAGGCAGACAAGCGAGTCGAAGAGGTTACCCACAGGGTTGGACACTCCCTAGAAAGAGACGCTAGAGGGGCAGCTAAAAATCTCGCTTATGGTCTGAAGCGTGCTGGCTGCGATGCGAAAGAGTTCAAGAAGAAGATGAACGAAAGCGTTGCTCAGGTAGAGATCACGATTGCTAAAGCTCTTGACGAGATTTATGGTGGGGACTGGTAAAACCACAGACGGGTGAGGATGACCAAACTCAAGACCATGAAAAATCCGAAGGGATGGTCTAGTATGTAATAGGAGCCTCTTAACTCCGTGTGCTTGGTCTGTGGTGGTCCAAGCGTCTTGTGGTTTGTTGTTACTACTCCTGATGGCAGACTGTAACCCCCAGCGAGATAAGCTCCCTGGGGGTTACGTTTTCCTAATAACTTCAGGACAGATCAAACTCTCTTCCGGTAAGCCTCTCCCAGACCCCTGTTAGCGCCACTGCCGCTCCAGTGTGGGCATAGGCAGAGGCTTGATTGCGAATGACCCTGGCGTACTTGTTGGCCTCTTCTCGATGGGCCTCGATCTCAACAAGTATTACCCCTAGTAGAAGGCGTGCCCTTAGAGCCAGTTCCTCATCGCTAAGGCCTTCGACTGACTCTAAGTTCTTGATGACTGTGCCAATCTTAGTTCCCTCTAGTAAGGCAACAAGCAACTGACTTACTTCTGCGCTTTGCTCTTTGCTGTCCATTCGCTCCTCGATCTATTTGGTTTTTCTAAGGGGTTCACTTAGAGGACTTCTCGGACTTCCTCTTCGGTGTCTATGATCTCCTGAATGTGATCTTGTCCTTCTTTCCTGCGTATCAGGTAGTCACCTAGATCAGAAAGACTAACCTCACCGTTCTCATCGACCTCTAAATGACCTCTCTCGATGATTCGTCTCATTGCCCACGGCTTAGTCTTTAGTGTCTCTACGATCTCCTCGATGGTGAATGTCTTCTCCAAGACTCCTCCTCATATTTAGCTCTACCCTACCTTCGAGTTGGGAGATTTTTGATAGGAACGCCCTGCATCCATGCTTGATAGAACCATTCGTAAGAGGTTCCATAGTACTCAGCGGCTACATCGAACATGGACTCTCTGGTCCAGCTATCTTCAAGGATGCCGTTTTCATTCATGTAGTCATAGATTCGGTGAGCGTTGTTCTTGGTATCCTCTGCGATCTCTTCAATGCTTTTGTCAGCTAGTAGTGGCTCGGCAACAGAGAGAGTCTCGTAGGCCTTTCTAGTAGCCGGGTTGTGCTCCCCCTCGGGCCAAGGCTGAGCCATCGGGGTTCTTTCCGTGGTGGCGTTGTAGTAGTCATCGTAGTCATTGCCGAAGTAAGCGGCGGCTAGCTCAAACATCGCCTCTCTAGTGGCACTATCAGCCACAACCCCTAGGTCTTGCTCCATGGAGTCATAGATCCTGTGAGCATTTGCAGCGGTTACGGTAACGATCTTCTCGACACTAGTGGTTTTGAGATTAGGCTCTAAGGCTATTAGGTTGTCGCGGGCTTCCCTGACAGCCGGTGTGTAGGGGTCTTCTTTTTTCTTAGGCGGGTTAATCTGGGTAGATGTCCCTCCATCTGTCGTGTAAACGTAAGTCTTTGGCAGGTTCGGACACTCTGGAGATCGGTGTCGCTTGTTAGGGCACCTGGGGTTGGTGCATAGGTACATTGCCATAAGAGATCCCTTCTTTGGTTTTTCCTAGAGATTAGCCCAGAACCGGATGCGCCTATTTAATGTTCACTCTTGTTGGTGAGACAATGGTAGTAGATCACTATCCGAAAGAGACGTTATGGCTAAACCGAAACCCCAATACCGACTGGTTCCCACGCCGGAATCAAACTGGCCTGCTATTGCCCTAGTGGCATCTTTGGTGGTGTTTTTTCTAGGAAGCAGTCTCCCAGCCTTCTTTGAGGACCTACAGAACTACAGTTTTGCTCGCATGGCTCCAGAGATCACCGTTGCTCCTGTATCCCTTTTAGGTTTAGCAACCCCTTTACTAGCAGCTGTCCTTCCTAAACTGAGAAAGGCTGTTGGGGTTATCTCTTTGGCCGTTAGCCTGGTCTATGGGGGTTTCTTCGGGTTCATGGCTTTGATGATGGTTAACATGACCCCAGGGGTGATGAGGGCAGGGTTTGTTGTCTACCTAGTCGGGATCATCGGTATTGGGATGTCAGGGATATTCCTACTAGCAGTTGATCAAAAGCCAATCGGATTAGCGCCTATGACTAGACAAAAGCCCCCTGCTCCGAGGGGTAAACCAAACGAACTGGTACCAGCAATACAGCGAGTACAAGAAGTACGGGCTGAAGATAGCAGCGAAAACAAGCTAGTTTTCGTTAAGACAGTAGAGGAAACCTTTGAGCCATCTAAGGAGGACCTTTTAGCCCCTCCTCTCCCGGAACCCTGTGATCCAGAAACACAAAAGCATCTAGACTACTAACAGCAACAAAAAACTTGAGCCTACTCGACTCAAGTTTTGTGTTAGCCCCGAAACCTTCAAACAAGTGCATCGGCTTCGGGGCTATAGCTTTGGAGGCTTAGTCCTCGGACCCAAAGAAGTCAGCCATTTTTTCTAGGTCTTCTTCTAGCCACTTACCGGCCTCTCTGAGAACCTCTTGGGCATCGTCGGGCTCAACTTCCCCGCTATTGTTGTCTAGTTCAAGGTTGTGGAACACCCCGTCCTCTTCGTTGTAGAAGGTTGCTACCTCAACCCTAGGGAACCCTGGGTAAGTCTCTTGGATTCGCTTGGCGATACGGCTTTCCAGCAGGAAACTCAAACCCCTGTAGTGAATCTCCATCTCTTTTTCTTCATCAAGCGGAGCGTCACCTTCTCTACCTCGGTCCTCTACGTAGCGAACTGTCTTGTCTACCCAGAACTGAGACATATCGAGGAGGTCTGCCACCTCTTGCTCATCTAGCCCTTCAGGCTCTTCAGCGAGCTGGGCGGTAAAGAAGTAGATGTCGTGATCTATGGAAGCGACTACCTCAACCTTGGGTAGCCCCGGCTTGGATGCCTGTAGAACCTGGTTGAGGTTTTCTTGAACAGCCTCAGCAAACTCGTTGGCTAGCTCTTTTCTGAGAGTTCCTTGTGGAACCTTCTCTCCAGATAGACTCTCCATCGCCCACTCGACCCACATATGACCTTCAGCAATGACCCGCTCTAAGACCTCTTGGTCTACTTCTTGATCTTTGTTTTCCAGTTGTATCTCCAGCACAACCCTCTCCTCGTCAGGGAAAGCTGGGACCACCGCTAGGTCTGGAAACCCTGGATGTCCTTCCTGGATAAAGTCGTTCAGCCCGCTGGTAAGTATCTCAGCGATAGGCTGCATAGCTTCTCTAGTGTCGTTCATTGGTCTTCTTTCTTCGGTGTTGCTTTGATTCTAACGCTGCTTTGTATGTTCTCCGAGGATTACTCAGCGTCTCCCTCTATGCTCTCTAGCATGTTGGTTTCTAACCACTCTTCAGCCTGAGCTAGGGTATCTTCGGCCAAGGCTGGGTCTACCCCCTCATCGCTCTCTAGCTCAAGATCAAACGTGTAGGCTTTTTCCTCAACAAAGATTCTTGGAGTGACAATGACCGTTGGGAATCCAGGATAAACCTCTTGGATAGTTTGGTTGATCTCATTCATGTAGATCTCGGCTAGTTCCTCTAGGTTCTCTTGTAGCTCTAAGAACTCGTCGGCTACTTGTTCAGCGATCAAGGGTGTCCCTTTCGTCGTGTTCGTCGCTTCAGTCTAGCAGCGGGAACTGATATAGAGAAAACCCATTCATGTCTCAGATAGTGAGACTAAATCATTGTTTGTAAGAGAGTTTTGAGTTGTCTGTGTTAGCCTGTTTCTACCTAGAAGGAAAGAGAGAAGAAAATATGGACATACAAGAGCAGATGGTACAAGACGTTGCTGGAGAAACCATTGGGGATGTCGTTGCCAAGATCCTAACGGACCAGGTTTCCCCTTACGTCAAGCAGTCCTACCCATCCCTTCCAGCCGTAGAGATCACCTTTGCTGATGACGAAGAGGGCATGGGCTTTGACGTTAGGTTTCCACAAGAAGAGGGGCACGACCCCAAAGAGATCCTTTTGGCAAAAGGCCACGTCTTACTTTGGGTTCGTAGGATGCTTGAGCAGATGGAACTGTCGGAAGAGTTTTACGAACTTGTGGTAGTTGCACTGATCGACTAAACCTTAACCAAAAACTCCCTGTCTCAAAACCAAAAGACAGGGAGTTTTTGATGTCCTGTTGGGCTAAAACCCAATAGGACTTAAGGACTTACTCAGAGCGAAGGCCTAGTGCATTCCTTCTGGACAGAACCGCAGCTGCTGTTAGTGCGGTACCAGCGGTACCTAGAGTAAGAACTAGTGGGAGGTTAGCACCAGTCTTGGCTAGCTGAGAGCCTTGGTCTCCAGTACCTGTAGTTGCTTCACCGCCAGATTGAGCGCCTTCTTCACCGCCAGATTGAGCGCCTTCTTCACCGCCAGATTGAGCGCCTTCTTCTTCACCGCCAGATTGTGCTGGCTCGCTGTCGGTCAGGACTGCTTCGATGGTGGCAATAACATCTCCATCTTGATCCTGAGTTGCACGCTCTTTCACGATGACCGTAGTTCCTACTTCTTTGGCAACAGGCCATGTGTAGGACCACGTTCCGTCTTCTTCAACAACGGTGTTCCCGTAGTCGAGGTCACCCTCGTAGAAAAAGATGTAGTTACCAGGGGTAGCAGTACCTGAGATCTCGTACTCGGTTGCAGAGGTGATCGTCAGTGGCGACTCAGCCTCTTCCCCGCTTTGAGCTGTTTCATCTGCGAAGGTTGTTACCTCCTCAGATACAACTACCTCGTCGGTAGTGGTTGGGGTGCTTTCAGTTGCCATCGCCATGGTTGGTGCAGCAATCATTGAAAGACCCAGGGCTGTAGAGAAGAGAATCTTCCTTACCTTCATTGGGACTCCTTAGTGTATTTTGTTCGTCCGGGCTATAAGCTAGCACAAAAAAACTGCTATTTTGCATTTGTAGTGTAACACCTAACTCTCAGATAGCTCAGGTATTGCCATTTAGGCACAGCGTCAGGTAAAGCAAACGCAAAAACCCTTACTAACAAAAAATGTGGCATAGGGGATAGCCCCGTATAGGGTTGGTGTAACGGCTTGGTTGTAGAGCCAGAAAAGGAAAACATGGACAAAGAGACAATCATGGACAAGATGAAGGCGTTTGCAAAAGACCTCGAAGAGAGGGTGAACGTCAAGGTTCAAGAGCACTACTCAGATATCCCACCTGTATCGGTAGACCCATCTGAGAGGCCCTTTGAGTTCACTATCCGAGTTGGTAGTGGCAAAGAAGAAGAGGAGTTTGCACTTACCCCAGAGATGGCAGCAGAGATTGATGGGTGGATCAACGAGGCTGTCAATGAGATTCAAGCCGAGCACCAAGAGACCGGTGAAGATGATGAGCTGCTAGAGGCGGTTCAAGAGATGACAAACCAGTTTGAGTTTGAGGTCACTCTAGCCCTCGCCCTAACTTCTGCCCTGAACGGTTACATGGGTGAGAGGCGACCAGACTTCCCGTCTCTGACTGTCTTCCCGGTGATTGAGGAAGATGGCTTCAAGGGACTTGGCATTCAACTCACTGAAGACAACCGGGACATCGACTCGGATCTTCTAGAGGAGGTCTTTGAGGAGTCAGCGGCGTTCATCACCGACATGATCGTCAAGTTGGAAGAGTCCTGGCCCACCGATGAGGTAGAAGAAGTAGACGTAGAGATCGTAGAGGACTAAGCGTCCATTAACTGTCTAAACCCCCGAATCAACATTCGGGGGTTTAGTGTTTCTAGGTGAAAACCTCTTGGATAACCGTGTCAACTGCGTTATGCAGGACCTTGGGGTTGGTGTCCAAGATCTTTCCTTCGTGTAGTGGTACCCACCTTCTGTCTCGAAGTATGCACTGCGTGTAGGTGAGTCCAGAAAAAACTTCATTACCCTCTTCAAGAGCAAATTCGTTTTGAATGATTGCTTTTGAGCGCCCCTTGGTGATCGAAACACTTCCATCTGGATTTAGGTTCCAACTAAAGCCGGGATGGGTTTTCTCAACGATGTCAACGGCGACTCGTGTGGCACCCTTTAGTCGATCTTGAAAAAATGGGTGATCGTGTAGGTTCATCTCCTCTCTCCTTTCTTTTCTCTTTCAACCTGAGACTAACACAGCATTGGAGGTGGCAACAGTTTGTCTCACATAGTGGACACCTAGTTTCCAAGTTGTTCGTCACAGGCCTTGGAGTAGGATTCTCATTGAAAGGAGGTTCCATTGGATCACTATCTAGAAGAGCACCGTCACTGCGAAAAGAGACACCACCGTATTGGGTCTTTCATCTCCCTTATGGCTGTCGTTAGCGCTGTTGTGATGTTTGTTCATCACCTTCACGAACACGACCGTAAGTAAAGAAGAAACAACCACCCAGCCAATCCTTATTCAGGGATTGGCTGGGTTCCTTTTGGTTAAAGCAAAATCCCTAGCTATCGCTAACTAGGGATTGATTGGGTTTAGTCCCAAAGGTAAGGAAGAACCTTCAGGAATCTTTCACGAGCCTTGACCTTCTTCTTCTCGTTACGCTTTTCCCTTTGACGAGACTTCTCGTAGTAGCCCCGGCAGAGATCGCAGTGACAACCAATAGCAGCCAAAATGTCATCGCTTTCGAGTAGCTCTTTTTGGTGGGCTATCTCTTCCTCGGTGCCAATGTCTTTGAATTGGTCTTCTAAGTGCTTACCGGACAGTTCATCAATCACCGCCTGATACTCATCTCGCATCTCCGACTCATCCGTGTAGCTGTACTCGCTTTGGTACTTCAAAGCCGAAACAGCTAGATGGTTGAATGTCTCTTCTAGGGCTGCGATGAGATCGTCTACATCAACGTTGTACGGAAACCCCGTCAAGTGAGATGTCCGGTTGTCTCTGGAAACATTGACTTTGATCCCGAAAGGAAGCTGAAGTATCCCGTACCTTCCCCCAGTTGGGGTGGTGGATGAGAAGAACCTTTTGTGTAGGTCCATCTCGCTATCATCCCGATAGGCCCGTAGGGAGTACTGACGCTTTCTGTTCTTGAACCCGAGACGGAATCCTGAGTATTTGTCCGGGTCCCAAGAATCCTGGACCAAGGACGAACTGAAGCTAATGTTCATAAAACCTCTCTCAAATTGTTCGCTAGTGCTACCCAAGAGAGTAGCACTCAGAGTTTACCGTATTGACTGACACTACAGTTAGCTCTGGAGTGTTTTAGGTGGAATCACTAGGCACTAAGAAGTCAGCCAAAGAGTCGTCTAGGTCTTCAGGTCAGATGCGGAAGGTTGAGGTATTCTCGTGAATAGGAGGGATCAATGGCTACTACAAAGCACGCACCTATTGAGAGATACTCGGATCGAGTCATCAAGAGACTCAAAGACCCGGCTAGCCATAGGAGCTTTACTCTGACCAACGAGGTGTATACAGATACCACCAGAGAGCAATCTGGAAGAATGGTGGTGCATGGCAGGGATAAGGTGATCGCCTACTTCGATTACAAGTTTGTCCCTATCTCCAATAACGTGTTCTACCTACACTCGTATGCGAAGGAGGCCGACCCATCTATTCGACTACAGCACTCTTTCACCTCTCTAGAGCGTGAAAAAGAGGATCTGTTGGTCAAAAGTTGGCATGATCTCCTTCAAGGAATTGACGAAGAGATAAAGCCAGTAAAAATCACACCTTGGACTGAACAAGATTCCTAATTTGGCTTTTGCGTGGGGAAAAGTGTGTTATCTTTGCTCCAGTCGCCTCTATAGCTCAGTTGGTAGAGCAACGGCCTTTTAAGCCGTGGGTCCCAGGTTCGAGCCCTGGTGGGGGCACTGGTTAAACCAAAAGCCTTCTCCTAGTAGGAGGCGGCAATAGCCTAGAGACTGTTCGGAACGGTATAAGCAAGTGTGTCTTTGGTTTAGCCACCATCTCATCCCGAGAGCTTGTGGCTACTGGGTGAGAACAAGAGAAAAGCAACAGAGAGAAAACAGAGAAAGAAAAGACCGATGACTCGTCATTTAGTCACAGCACAAGAGATAGAGAACCTAACCCCAATCCCGGACGCAGATCGAATTGAGACTGCCCGGATCAAGGGGTGGAACGTTGTAGTTCCCAAAGGACAGTACAACGTGGGAGATGTTGTCGGTTACTTTGAAACAGACAGCTTCCTTCCTGCTACCGATGAGAGATACCAACAGTTCCTGCCGAGAGGTACTACTAAGTTCATCATTGACGGTGAAGAGGTAGAAGGACACGTACTTAGGACCGCCAAGCTTCGAGGTCAGATTAGTCAAGGGCTCATCATGTCTCTAGATGAGATTGGGGTTCCTAATGACACTCCGATTGGAACGGACATTACTAAGGAAGCTGGCGTGGTCAAGTACGAGGCTCCGTTGCCGGTTGGTAATGGGGATATCATCGGAGCCTTCGATACGCTCTTTGCTCCCAAGACGGATGCTGAGCGGCTACAAAACCTCAGTGATCACTGGGACGAGATCAAGGAGCTAGAATGGACTCCGACCTTAAAGGTGGACGGCACTAGCCAGACACTGATCAACGACAATGGGAAGCTCCGTATCTTTAGCCGGAACTGGGAGCTGGACCCCGAGGGTTCGGTTGGGTTCAAGGTGGCAACAGAGAGCGGTATTGCTGAAGCCCTTGAGCCAGGAATGGCTGTTCAGTTTGAGCTTTGTGGGCCTGGTATCCAAAGCAACCGCTTACGACTATCTAACCAACGCCCATTCGTGTTCTCGCTTTACAACAACGGGGAGCGGGTACCGCGAGATGAGTATCCTTCCAAATTGGCAGAGCTAAGTGTCCCAGTTCTTTCCAATGAGTCAGTAGGACTCTTGGACACGATTGATGAGTCTATTGATCAAGTGGACGGGCTTCGTGAGACGGTTACTAAGGGAGCTGTCGATGAAGGCGTTGTGTACCACCTAGCCGATCCAACTAAGTCTGTTGGGTGGTTGGACCGCAACCAGTCCTTCAAGATCATCAACAACAAGTACCTGCTCAAATACGGTCTTTGACATCCTCCCCCTCCTGAAGGAGGGGGATTCCTACTGCGTCTAGAATGATGGCCTCTAGGCCACCAGCTCTAAATCACTTCGGCGGGTTCTTGCTTCACCGCAGACTGCAAAAGCTAGGGTCTCTAGCTTTTGTCTAACATCCGCTCCACAAGCGTTTTGAGTCTCCAGCTGTCCACCGGCGACAAGTATGTTCACGGCTGCGTTGTAGATCGTTTTGATTGGACCACAGTGGGTTTTCACTGTGGTCCTTTTGCTTTCTAGTACTCGATTTTCACCCCTCTGCGAGGACATAAATCTACTCAAAATAGGTGTCCATAATGCGAGACAAATGGCGTAATATCAACGAAAAGTGGACATTGGATGGTACTATCGGTAGTACGAAAGAGAGAGAAGAAGGGGAAGAAAATGACTAATGTGATTACAGAAGAGACCCTTACGATCCAGTCCCCAAGAGAGAGGGTGGAAGAGATCTATCGTCGTAATGGATTCAAGC
>ERZ1031159.167-NODE-167-length-11523-cov-7.485699_pt1 | contig 11523 bp, 10 predicted proteins | sample MGYA00516706_ERZ1031159 | MGnify/ENA primary metagenome ERZ1031159 (study PRJEB33719, sample SAMN04262508) | wastewater metagenome | biome: rural village; feature: composting latrine chamber; material: composting feces with ash | place: El Salvador | collected... | reverse complement strand
TAGAGCACCGCTCTCCTAAAGCGGGTGTCGGCCGTTCGAATCGGCTCGAGGGCACCGAAATCGACGCATCGAGGTGCTTTGGTTATGACGTCCTCAATCCATCCGGTCACTCAAGAGGTCATGAGTGAGAGACCGTCCTGGCTTGAAGATTTCGAGCTTCGCTTGGACGGTTGGGCCAGCAGAGAATCACACTCGATCGTCCTGGTGAAGGATGGAGAGCCCCTCGGCGTAGGGATGCTGTGGCACGAGCAGCTGCATTGTTCCCATTACAGCCTCGAACTGCGGCTGGCCCCAGAGTCGGAAACCGAACGAGTGGCCACCGAAATCGTTGGCGCACTGCTTGCTCGACGGCAACAGAGTCTCCCTGTTACGGCAAGTGCGTTTGTGGGCTCGCAACAGGATCTCTTGCTAAGCATGATGGGCGCAAAGACCATCCAGATGGTCCCTCCTCCAACCATCCGCATATCGGCTGTCACCGAGTCGGCCCATAGTGGACGTTTCGTTGCACTACCAGCATCGGTCGTGGCAGCGGAGAAAGTTGTGGAGGCGGCGCGGCAGATGTATCTCTGGACTCATGAGAAATGGGCTCCGGTCCAAGAGGAAGAGTCTGCTCTGATTGCCGAAGCGCTGGGTGTCAGGGAGGCTGATTTCGAGGCATCGTCCGTGGTCGTAACCGACATGGGAGAGGTCCGGGCACTGAGCTTGGTCTGGACTGATGGCTCGACGGCCGAACTGATCGCGGAGACCACTGATCTTGATGAGCCCTACGGTGAACTCATGGTCGAGTCGTGCGTTATACGGTCTCTCGACCGGCTCCGGGCACGATCCTTTGAGGCAGTGGAGTTCGACGGGCACGTCACTGACATACACTTCTTTCCCTCCTGGATTCGGCTAGAGCCACAGGGAAGATGGTTCCGTATCGTCGAGCTGCCAGAGCTCACTCCCTAGCTCCTGCGGGGCTCCGCTGGTGTGGCAAAGGGGCCTACACAGGATGCAATTCGTTGGGGAGGGGAGATCAACGTTGTTCGTTGCCGGAAGTTAGCGGGGCCTTCGCAATTTTGGAGGTGCGTGGAAAGTGGCTTGCCTCGTGTAGCCAGTGGCGAGTGGTCAGTGGTCGGCGGCCAGTGCCCAGTGGCGAGTGTTCAATGCTAACCAGGAAGAACCACAAACCTTCCTAAGTCTCAGTTAGCTTCAGGCTGGTCGAGCCAAGAACGCAAGAGCGCAGGCGAACCCAGAGCTCCACCGGTCGGAAGATGTCTGTTCGACCCCAAAGTGTAGGCAGGCACCGCCTCTTGACCCTGACGCAAGTGGGGAGTTTCCCTGCCGGAACCGTTAAAAAACAAGTGAAGTAAGACAGGTGCTGCCCGCCGTTCAAGGCCATCACCATTCGATCTGACTGTGGCCGCGGAGCAGGCGGCGCCAACGTTTCCTTTAGCAGCGACATATTTCGCTATACGTTAATCTCATGGAGACGATGACCGGCGAGCCTGTTAGTGAGGAACAGATCCAGACCTGGGCCGATGAGGCTGAGCGCGGATACGATTTTGCTGCCATGAAAAAGCGTGGCAGGGGTCGTCCTGGACGTGGTGCTTTGCCATCTCAAGTCGTTGCGTTGCGTCTTAGCGAAGAAGAGCTCGAGGCGCTGGACGCACTCGCGAAAGCTACGGGCCAAACTCGTTCTGGTTTCATTCGCGAGGCTCTCCAGCTGGCCATAGCGTGAAAATCCATCAACCTGCGCGTAAGCATGGAATCTCAGACGAAGACCCCATTTACGCAGCCACGTGGACCTTATGGATTAACGACATTGATGAGGACAATCCCTTCAGGCAGTTTCGCCTTGGCTTCGATACAAGAGGGCGCCTGCAGGAGTTAGTGGTGTTGGTATTCGATAGCGGCAATGAGCTGATTATCCATTCGGTGAAGGCACGTCCCGAAGCTATCGACTTGCTGCCCTAAACAAGAAGTCTCACTTGTCGATTGAACCAGATCGACCGCTCTCCTAAAGCGGGTGTCGGCCGTTCGAATCGGCTCGAGGGCACAAATCGTTCTAGTGAGTGCAGCCATGCCCCATACATGGCTCAACCGCTACCCTGGTTATAGGGCCAAGGCTTCCGCGACATCAGAGACTCTCGCAGTGCGCGAGTTGATCAAGGTGCGCCGTGAAGACTTCGAGAAGCTGCTTGAGAAGTACGGTGCGTCCAATCCGTTGTTGTTTGGTTCTGTTGCACGCGGAACGACCGGCCCCAGAAGCGACGTCGATATCCTTGTCGAGATGGATCCGAGCGAGGGCAATCTCCTGTTGCGTGCGTCTGGACATATGGAAGAAACTCGCGAGTTGTTCGGAAGAGACGACGTCGATATCTTTCCAGCACAGCTTCTTCGGAAGCCAATTTCTGATTCGGCCATTCAAGAGGCAGTCGCACTATGAGCCGCGGTCCGGATCAAAGAATCAATGACATTCGGGCAGCGATCGACCGCTGTTAGAGGTATCTTCCCCTGCTCATCGGCGAGGATAAGACCTTGGCAGAGATGGCTGGAGACGCCATTGAACGCAACCTACAAATCATCGGTGAGGCTGCGAAAGCTTTTCCTGCGGAAGTTACTGAGCAAAAATCAGATGTGCCGTGGCCACAAATCCGTGGTCTCCGAAACATTTTGGTTCATCAATACTTCGGTATCGATGTGGATGCAATCCGCGAGGTCGTTGGGGTTCATCTTCCACTCCTGGCTGATGCTCTAAGACAGCCCTGATCATCCGCTCTCCTAAAGCGCGTGCCCAGAAGCTAACCAGCCTACGGGGCCTGTCGCCTATGTCAGCAGTAGAGTTCTCTGGTGAGCGATAAGCAGAGGACGTTGCGCTCACCGTCTGCCTCTGACAACCCGGCTCGAATGCCAGAAGGTGCGCCCAAATTGTCTGATCAGTATGTTTTGCCCGCCGAATCTGAACGCGTTCGTGAGTTGCTAGCACAGGGCTGGTCCGCGCGTTGGAGGTCCTTCGGCGCGTCGCTTCCAGCGGGTGAGGTGTCCGCTGACCAGTTCGATCGTTTTTTCGAGGGCGTACCTGAGACTCTCCGATTCCGCCCCCTTACCGTTGACGACGTCGACTGCGTATTGGACCTGGACGGCAGGACCGCAGGCGACTATCCAGGTGGGCCGGCCACCACACCCGTGCCGTTAGCGCCGGAATCTGCCGTGACTACAGATAGTCGGTTCGGCTTTGGAGCATTCGAGGACCGCGATGGCCTGGTCGCGATGACATTCATGGACGTTCTCTCCGGCGGTGCGGTGGAAACAGACTTCACCGTTGTTGCGCCGCAGTGGCGCGGCAGGGGAATAGGCACAGCCCTCAAGGCCTATTCGATACAGAAGATGGTCGATGAGGGAGTGCGAGAGTTCAGGACTGGAGGAGCGGCGGAGAACCTGGCGATATGGGCGACCAACAAGGCCCTCGGATACAAGATCGATGAAGAGTAGGTGACCATGACCAAGCGCTGACGGAGCCAAGCACAGTCGCATTGACGCCGGAGTAGATCAGGAGGCCAAGGAAGGCTCCTTGGCGCTCGTTATGGCTCCCGTCAAGGGCAGCGAGGCGGACGTGACCGACGGCGGTGATCCAACCTGATACTCAAGCGGGGAGCGGGGCCAAAAGGGCCTGCTCCTCACCGCTTTATCCAATATCTTTTCGGAGACAGCACCCTAAGCTGGAGAAGTGGAAAACCTGGTTGTCTCCGTCGCCGCCCTCTTCCTAGGGGGCGCGTTCTTGGCCGCAATCATGTGTCTTCGGTCCAAGGACCACACCCACCACTTGGTTTGGTCCATAGTCGGCACGGTCAGTTACGCCATCGGAGCAACCGCGGCAGTCATGGCGCTGCGGACACTCCCCGTTGACTACCCGCTGATTACGTGGGCTGGGCTCCTTCTGCTTGTCTTGGGCTGCCTGTTCTGGATCGCTCTGCTCATTACCAGTGTGGGGGAGCGTCGCGCTCATGGACGCAGTCTGGGGGAGCGTCTTCGCTTCCTGTCAAAGGTTGCACTTCCTGGGTGGAAAAGCCTGGATACCAGCGAGTTCAAGGCCATTGATAGACGCGAGGCTTCCCGGATCAGCGTGATTCTGAACATCGGCGCGGCCCTCGTCGTAATCCCCGGGGTCGTTGGGGTCCTCGCAGTTGCGATCATCATGAACATCAGTTCGTCGCAGACCTCGGACTTCATTGCGCACGCGGTGGGTTTCTACGCATTGCTCTTGGCGACCTGCTGGACCCTCACGTACATCATCACCATTGCTGTGGTTGCTCTGGTGCAGGTGCTACGCGGTAATGGCCATGAACTCACGGTTAGCGCCGTCGGGGTGAGTCTGGGCACGTGGGCCGGATTTGGAGCCGCCGGTGGAGTATTCGTAGGGGCCCTCGTCCCGCTGATCGTTGTGCCGCTAGCCAAGAGTCAGCTGAAGCTGCTGGGCGTATCCTTGCTGGATTCGGTGTCCCCAACGTTGCTTCTTGATATTTCTGCTGCCGGCGCTGTTTTTGGATTCTTGCTGGGCGAAGTTATTTCGCTGATTGATATTTCTGGTGGCGAAGAGAATCTGTATTTGAAGGCGACGACGCCGCCCCTTATGTTTGCAGGGCTCGCCACGGTGCTGGGATTAGCCGGAATAACTCCGGGCAAACTGGCCACTGTCTTGGCAAAAGAATATGACAAGACGGTGTTGGCGGAGATCAACAAGGGCGACATCGACCCATTCAAAACTGCAATGGCCGACGGATTGGATTCTCAAACCGGATGGGCGTCGGTGGTTTCTGGCTTCGAGGTGCACGGGTGGAACCAGATGGTGGACCAACACGGCTACTACCTAATCACCTGGCTGGTCTCCATCATGGTTGTGCTGTTCTCAATGACGATTAAGTTACGAGCGCGTGAGGAACAACTGCTGATTATTGAGCCTCCGCAGGGACGATTAGTTAGATCTGAAGGAACGGCGGCCGGAAACGCGGTCAAGGCGGTTGAACGGACGAAGGACTGTCCATCCACTGATTCGCCGCCGGATGCTGAATCGAACAAGACCGCCTAGGCTGCCAGAGGCTGCAGTAACCAAGATGGGTGCCGATTCTGTCGGAGGTCTCTGTCAAAATTCTGAACGAGGGGACGGGCGGCAGTCAGTTGGTAATGCGGCCATCTGATCGCGGTAGAGTCCGAGGAGAAGATGCGTGGGGACAGAAACTTGACGGATCAGATATTGGCGGCAGAGGGCATGGTGGGACTAGCCACGCGGGGTGCATTGCCATGGCCCAGAGAGGCCCGCGGAGCGAACATCGATCGCAGAGCATTGAGCCGGGTCATCGATGGACTGCGCCGGGAAAATGTCTCCAAGACTCGGACTGCTTGGCTCGCTGCTGTGCAGGCTTTGGTCGTCTCTGCGCGTCCGGATCTTGCCGAGCAGTTTGAGGCATATTTGGGTGCCGATCCACTAGTTGACGAGGGCAGCCGTGGGTCTAATCCCTTGCGGGGTATGACGATTGGGGAAATAGGAGTCGTCTATGAGGCATTGCTGGCACTGTCCAATCGCCGTAATCGAAAGGCACGCGGACAGTACTTCACTCCCGACGATGTCGCAGCGTTTATGGCCCAGCAGGCGGCTAAGTTCCCGGAAGGGACCTGGCTGGATCCATGCTGCGGGGTAGGTAATCTCTCCTGGCACTTGGCTGCGGCCATGGACGCCCCGGGGGACTTCGTTAAGCACCGGTTGGCGCTGGTCGACATCGACCTCGTGGCTTTGAAGACAGCCACCGCCCTCATCGTGGCTTCATTTGCTCCGCCGGAAGATCGAACTGTTCTGCCCAGTCTGAGTGAACGTGCTACGGCAGTTGATTACCTGGGCAATAAACCGGTACCGGGCCATGACTTTGTCTTGATGAATCCGCCATATGCTGCGACTGCGGTCAGGCGCAGTTTTCGGACGGGGAAGACCCGTGACACTTTTGCCTATTTCTTGGAGCGCGCAAGCACCGCAAAGGGACTGGTCGCCATCACGCCCGCTTCCTACCTAAGCGCTGCCAAATATGCTCCGGTCAGGGAGGTTGTGGATGAGCGCGAGGGAGGCGACGTCTACGTCTTCGATAATGTTCCCGACACTGTTTTCCGGGGCTTTAAGTACGGGTCCGCGAATACATCACAAACCAACTTTGTGCGTGCTGCCATCCTGGTTTCTCCACCCGGTGCCCACGGATGGAGAGTAACTCCGATTCTTCGATGGTCAGCTCGGTCACGGGAGCGCCTGTGGGCTGCGGCCCCCCTCTTTTTGCGGGACAGGCATTTGGGACCGGGAGGGCAGTGGGCGAAAATCATGCCGGGGACAGAAGAAGTCTGGGCATATATGGAGTCGGCTCCCCGGAAACTCCGTGACCTTGTGACTCAGGAGCCAACTGACTTCGCGTTGGAAGTCGGCTCGACGCCACGTTACTACGTATCCGCAACAAAGCGCAGTTTGGATCGCAGGTCCAAGCACGTACTCAACTTCAACTCAGAAGCGGACCGACAAGTTGCGTACTTGCTCTTGAACAGCAGTTTGCCCTACTGGTGGTGGAGGTGCTTGGACGGGGGAGTGACCCTGAATCGCGCCACCCTTCTTTCACTTCCCGTGCCCGAGTCACTCAAAGATTTGGATCCCAAGGCGTGCGCAGCATTCACGAGTGAGCTTGAAGGATCTGAGACCAGGGACCTGCGAATCAAGCTTAACGCGGGTAGACCAAACGAAAACGTTCGCCGACCTCGTGAATTGGCTCAGCGACTGGATTCAGCAATTTTGTCCCATGTGGACTTTGATTTTGAGTTGCTTTTCTCGCCGGACTTGTTCGCAGAGAGTGACTAGACGTGTCTTCTCGATATCCACCGCATCTTTTTCGGGCCGGAGAGCAAAGGAGTCTCTTTGATGGAGGTGCGGTAAGTGAAGCGCACACGCGTTTCATTCCCGCCCGTACGCTCGCGGAGGCGACCGCGCGGTTAGGTGCAGCTTGTGGGGTCAGAATCCCTGGGAACGTTGGAGCAAAGACGCCGTTGCTAGTGCTACGGGACGCGCTGAGATTGAACATATCGGCAACGGAAACCAATGTTGCAATGGCTCGAGAAATTGCGGCGGCACTGGAGATTCCGTGGAGCCCCGGACCCCGAATGGCAGGGGCGCGAGTCTCTTTAGAGGAGCTCAACGCGCTGTTGCTCGGAACACTCATTGCCCGAACACAGGGACGACTCTTCGACGTCCAAACCACCGGATCAGTTGGAGACGGTTCGTTCAGCAGTGGGCCGAGTCCATGCAGAGAACAAGCAAACGATGAATGGCCTGTGCCGGGGTTCCGTCCCGCAGGGTCGAAACTGGAGGCCGTAAACCGCATTGCGAAGCTGACGGGGGCAGCCCCAGAGACTTTGGGCCCCGGAAGCAAAGAGCACAAGTCGGTCCTTATCAATCTGGCCGCAAAAGTAGCGCCCGACGTCGATGTGGATTCCCTGTCAAAGACGGGCCTTGCGGAAGCATTGGCGGAGCGGTTTGGTGTGCCGTGGTCGGATCACCTCATTTCGACAGGCGAAACCATTCGCTTAGACGGACTGAATGTGCTGCTGGCAGCAGCGGAGTTTCATTTCGCTCAGCGCGCCCACGCGGAACCGATCAGCGCACGACGGGAAGCGGAGTACTTGGTCGATGCGCTTTGGGAAGGTCTCGGTGGGGAGAATGCGCCTGTCTGGGACGGGAAAGACAAGGTCCTGTGGCTACGTGATAACGAAACACGCCAGGAAAACCAGATGGAATGGCCCGGTTGGTACTTCGATTTTCGGGGGCGGCAGATTCTGGGCGCAAACTTCGCGCCAATACCCGATCCTCCTATGGTGCGCTACGGCAACACCACATTCGACTATTCCCACAATTTCGTCTGGGATTTGAAGTGCCACACTCAATGCCAGGTCTTTGAGAAGTCTGGTCAGAAGACCATGACGTCGGGCAGCTTGCAACTCAATGATGCGAGCGCGGCGGAGAGCTGCATCGCAACCAGCGGGTTGGGGTTCCTGATCTTGCTGGGTGACGCTCACATGGACGAGGGAGGAGAGTTCAAGGCATGGCATGACCGCTTCAAAGGAAAGCCAGCGAAACCCAGCCTGTCCGGAACCAGTCGAGTCCGTAAGGCAGCGTTTGTCCCGCAAGAGCTAAGAGCCTACTGGTTTGCAGACTCGGCCGATCTGGATCGAGCCTTGTCCGCCGGCGCACTGGAGCAGGCTCGCCAGGGCCGACAACAAAGCGGTGCCTTCAGGAAAGGCAAGCTCACTTTAAATCTGAACCGAGCAGACGCTTGGCTTGTCGCGAAGAGAGCTTGGAACACAGAGCCGCCCGGCTGAGATAACCAGGTCCTCTCTCATTGAGGGGGGTATCCCAGCCGGGCGGCTTCGTGTTGTTTATACCGACTGACTAGCTCGTAGGAGCAGCCGGCCCCGAGGGCGTCGTGCCGCTACTGGGCGTCGTGTCGGCAGCGGGTGTGGCTGTCCCCGTGGGAGCAGAAGTCAGACCCAGGCTTGCGGTCACAGACGCGCTGTCCGCAGCCGTAGTGGCCGTGCCAGCGCCACCAGCGGGCGCCGCAGGAGCAGAGGTTGCAGAACTCCCCGCAACCCCGACACCGGCTCCGACCAGCGCGGGCGCCGTGGAGGGGGGAACCGGCTTGCCCACACCAGCGGGGGTGGGCTGACCTGAAGGATCAACCGCCGGAACGTGCTGGTTCGCGTGGATGATCTTGCGGTGGTGAAGCATGCGGTTGCTTTCGTGGTCCGCGATCTTCTCCGCCCCGAACTTGACCAGGTTCATGAGGAATACCCAGACAATGTTGTAGGCCAGGATAATTCCGATGACAGGCCACGGCACCTTCGGGATGAACAGACCGAATCCGGCAAGCAGCACACCGATGGTCGCCATTGCAAGCAGCGTTGTCCACAACTGCCAAGCGGGGAAGGGCTTGAGGAAGAACCAGCTTCGTGCGCGGGCAACCAACACCAGCAGGTGACCGCCGGTGACTACCTGAACAAACACGATAGACGTCACGATGCCCATGCTGGTGATGCCCATCAGTCCGTGCTTCTCCATGCCATACGCCCAGAGCAGTGCACCGAAGGATTGAATCACGGAGAAGAACCCAAGGAACGCAGAGACGGTGATTATCCGTTTCATATTCCATCTGATTGGTTTCTTTCCTATGGACGTGTTGTCGTAAGCGATGGTCATGATCGGCACGTCGTCCAGAAGCGAGATGACAACGATCATGATGGCGCTCAGAGGAGCGAAGTCCAGGAAGATCGAACTCAACACCACAAGGAACATAATGTTGATGGTCAACGCCACACGATAGACGGTGTACGAGGTGATGCGCTGGAAGATCCTGCGCGCCGTCTGAATGGCCGTGTTGATGACCGTCAGGCCAGGGGCCGTCAAGATGACCGCGGCAGCAGAGCGAGCGGCAGCAACCGCGTCAGACACGGCGATGCCACAGTTGGCCTGCTTCAGTGCGGGAGCATCGTTGACGCCGTCACCGGTCATAGCGACCAGGTGGCCTTGCTTCTGCAAAACCTTGACAATCGCGTACTTGTGTTCGGGGAACACACGGGCGAAACCATCGGCGTTCGCGATTACTTCCGCAATCGAATCCGGCACATTGTTGGGATCCATGCCCTTCGGGAACACATCCGGAGCAGACAAAATGTTGGTTCCCAGACCAAGCTGCTTGGCGGTCTCAATTGCAATGTCCGTGTCGTCGCCAGTGACCATCTTGACGGAAACACCCTCGGCCTCCACCAACTGGATGGTTTCTTTCGACGAGGGGAATGGCGGATCAAACATGGACAGGACACCAAGGTAGGACCAGGTCTTACCGGCATCAGTAGAGCGCGCAACGCCCAGGGACTTGTTACCCTCGGACGCCAACTGGTGATCAATTCCCTCAACTTGCGCGGTGAGTGCGGCGTCCGCATTGACCAGTTGCAAGATGGAGCCCACGGAGCCCTTTGCGACAATCTGCGCTTGACCCTTGGGATCGACGACGTCGGCGCTGGAGCGCTTGGTCACCGGGTCGAACGGAACAAACTTCACAAGCCGGTAAGCGGCAGTCGCGTGTGGATCAGCCAATGCGGCGAAGACGGCGTCATCGATCGGGTCCTGGTCACCCTTTTGGGAGGCGAGGGCGGCCGCCAGCAGTATGTCTTGCTGGTCGCTGTCTGAAACGGGGATCGTCTTCGTGACCGCCAAAGAGTTGGTGGTCAGCGTGCCCGTCTTATCAGAGCAGAGAATGTCGACACCAGCGAGTTCCTCAATGGACTCGAGGCGCGAAACGATCGCCTTCTTCTTGGATAGATCTAGTGCGCCGATTGCCATGGTCACGGAGAACACCGCGGGCATAGCCACGGGGATTGACGCAACCAGAAGCACCAGGACGAACTGGAGGATAGAAAGAGCGTCCTTCCAGACCCAGTCATGTGCTGCTAGATCTCTCCAGACCTGGACTACAACCATGATCGTCGCAAGCGCCACGGCCACGATGATTAGGAAGTTGCCGATGTCGAACATCGCCTTCTGTGCCTGCGATACCGCACCTGCACCCGCAACCAGCTTCGTGGTGCGACCGAGATAAGTGTTGGCGCCAGTGGCGATGACCAGACCGGCTGCTTCGCCTTCCTTGACTACGGAACCCGAATAGGCCTCCAGGCCTTCCTTCTTGACCACGGGCATTGATTCGCCGGTCAGAGCTGCTTGGTCAATGCTAACTTCGCCGCTTCCGATGATTCGAATATCGGCAGGGACAATGTCTCCCAAACGGATGCGGACAATGTCACCGGGGACCAGTTGGGCAGCGGGGATGGTGTCCCAGTGACCGCCCCTTAGGACGGTCGCGGTTGGGGCCAAACCCTTTTGCAGGGCCTTCAGCGCGTTCTGTGCTTTTCTGTTCTGCCAGAAGCCCAGAGCTGCATTGATGAGCAGCAGGGCCGTGATGATGATGAAGTCCGGCCAGTGTCCCAAGATTGCGGAAACGATTGCCGCCGCCTCGATCATGTATGCGATCGGGCCGGTGAAGTAACCCAAGATCTCCCTGAACAGGCTCTCATGCTTCGTCACCACAGCGTTGGGGCCGTACTTTTGAAGTCTTGACTGCGCTTCGCTAGCTGACAATCCCTGCGTTGGGGAAGCCTGCAGTGCTTGGATTACCTGGGCGAGTGGAGCTTTAACCAGGTCAAGCCCGGAGCCTCCCGTGGGGTCCGCCGGCGGTGCCGCAGTCTTTGCGACCTTCTTTTTCACCGGTCCCTCCTTACTTAGCTACTTGAATCTGAATTCTTGCGGAACGCTTCAGAGACGTGTCATAAGACACGCCAGCCCATCAAGTATGCCGCAGTGTGGGGCACATCGCATGCTCAGTGGCACCGGCGTTCACGATATGACGAGGTGTGACACCTCGGGTTGCGAAGAGAATAAAGCTCTGCCCTAGGGAACATTGTCGCCGAGGGCAG